>Ga0196977_1000516_pt1 | contig 19850 bp, 14 predicted proteins | sample S3v_1013CmetaG_FD_148634 | JGI IMG/M metagenome (GOLD analysis project Ga0196977, IMG submission 148634) | Soil microbial communities from Anza Borrego desert, Southern California, United States - S3+v_10-13C | ecosystem: Environmental > Terrestrial > Soil > Desert | place: USA: California...
CCGTCCATGGAACGCCCTCGCCGCCCATCTGCGTGAAGGTCATCGTCTCGTCGGGGCGGATCCAGATCGCCATGTAGTGGCAACCGATGCCGGCGAGCGCCTTCGAGCCCTCGGGCACGCGCGTCGAGGTGTTGTGCGGGCAGCCCGAGCAGAAGTAGGGCACCCTCACCATCTTCGCGCGCGGCTGCGCCAGCGCGGCTTCCTTCGCCTCGAGGAACTTCAGCCGCGCCTCGATCACGGGCGAGGTATGGAAGCGCGCGATGCGCCTGGCGATCACGCGCGCCACCATCGCCGGCGTGAGCTCACCCGCGGCCGGCAGCAGCCAGTCGCCGCGATGGACCTCCCACTCGCCGTGCTCGTCGTACTTGCCGATGACGCGTGGGCGCTCGGCATCGCGAAGGTTGTAGAGCTGCTCCTTCAGCTGGTATTCGATGAGCTGGCGCTTCTCCTCGACGACCAGGATCTCCTCCAGCCCTCGCGCGAACTCACGCACGCCGGTGGGTTCCAGCGGCCAGGGCATACCGACCTTGCACAGCCGGATGCCCAGTTGCGCCGCGTGGCGCTCGTCGATGCCGAGGTCTTCGAGCGCCTGCAGCACGTCGAGATAGCTTTTCCCCGAGGCGATGATGCCCAGGCGCGCGCTGGGCGAATCGACGGTCACGCGGTTCAGGCGGTTCACGCGCGCATAGGCGAGCGCGGCGTAGATCTTGTCGCGCTGCAGGCGCAGCTCCTGCTCCATCGGCGCGTCGGGCCAGCGGATGTTGAGCCCACCCGCGGGGATGTCGAAATCCTCGGGCAGCACGATGCGCGGCGCCTCGGGATCCATCTCCACGGAGGCCGACGAATCCACGGTTTCGGAGACGACCTTGAGCGCGACGTAGCAACCCGAGTAGCGCGACATGGCAAAGCCGTGCAGGCCCATCGGGATCAGCTCGGGCACGCCGGCGGGATACAGCACCGGGATCATCGCCGCGTCGAAGGCATGCTCGCTCTGGTGGGGCAGGGTCGAGGACTTGCAGGCGTGGTCGTCGCCCGCGAGCATGAGCACGCCGCCGTGCTTCGAGCTGCCGGCGGCGTTGGCATGCTTCATCGCGTCGCCCGCGCGATCCACGCCCGGGCCCTTGCCGTACCACATGGCGAAGACGCCGTCGTACTTGGCGCCCTCGAAGAGCCCGACCTGCTGCGAGCCCCAGACCGCCGTGACCGCGAGCTCCTCGTTCACGCCGGGCGTGAAATGAATGTGCTTGTCCTTGAGGTGGTCGCGCGCCTTCCACAGCGCCTGGTCGAGGCCACCCAGCGGCGAGCCGCGATAACCCGAGATGAAGCCCGCGGTATTGAGGCCCGCAGCGAGGTCGCGCTCGCGCTGCACCATCGCGAGGCGAACCAGCGCCTGGGTCCCTGTGAGGTAGACGCGGCCCGAGGCGAGCGTGTACTTGTCGTCGAGGGAAACCGGAAGCGCGGCCATGCGTGAATTATAGGTGCGAACCCGGTTTTCCCCGGAATGTCGAAACGCCATGGCCATCGATTCCCAGGCGCGATTCGTCCTCGGCGCACTCGATCCCGAGATGCGCGAGATCGCGCGCGTCCTGAGGCGCGAAGGGCGCGGGATCCTGCGCGCCACGAACGAGGGCGCGCTCGTCCTGCCGCGCACCGCCTATGAGGCCGATGGCGTGGTGGCCCACACGGCAAAAGGGCTCGAGCGCGCGCTGGTGCTGCCCGGCGAGCCGCTGGTCATGGTCGAGTGCTCTTTGCGGGGCCATGAGCCCCTGCTGCGGGTGGACCATCATCATCCGGGCGACCCCGGATACGAAATGCCGCCGGAGCGCTACGTGGAGGGCGCCTCGATCGGGCAGACGCTGCGGCTGCTCGATATCGAGCCCAACGACACGCAGCGCCTGCTGGCGGCGGCGGACCACTGCCTCACCGCGGCGTACCAGGGCCGCTGTCCGGGCGTGGATCCCGACGAGCTGCTCTTCATGCGGGCTTCATGGCGGGCCCGCATGACGGGTCGGGGCCTCGCCGACGTGGTGGCCGGAATCCTCGATTCGGCGGCGCGCGTTCGGCGGCAGCATGATTCCGAGGCCGGTGAAAGCCTCTTCCTCGATCCCACCGAGATCCCGCCGGACCTGGCCGAGGGCGCTGCGTATGCCGGTTACCCGATCCGCTACCGCGACCTCTTTCCCGGTGGCGAGATCAAGGAGATGCTGAAGGGGGCGACCCCCGAGCACATCGAGCGCTTCATGGCGGAGCATCGCGACGCGGGACGCGAGGTGTATGGCAATCCGTGGCGCGGATACGCGGGCGCCTATATCCAGTAAGCGTCAGAAGAGCTTTTGCTGGCCGTGCAGCGATGGGGGCCGGAACAAGCTCGTATCCAGGTCGAACATGTTCTCGCGCTGGTCGAGACCGAAGCGCTTCACCGCCTTGTGGAAGCGCTGCCTGAGGAGATCCGCGAAAAGCCCCTGCCCCACCATGCGGGTGCCGAAGTTCGGATCGTTGTCCCGGCCGCCGCGCATCTGGTGCACGCGCGACATGACGTGTGCTGCCTTGAGCGGGAAGTGGGCTTCGAGCCAGGCGCGGAAGATGTCCTTCACTTCCCAGGGCAGGCGCATGAGGACGTAGCCCGCGCTGATGGCGCCGGCATTTGCGGCGGCTTCCAGGATCGGCTCCAGCTCGGAGTCGGTGAGGAACGGGATGACCGGTGCGACATTGACGTTGACCGGGATGCCGGCGGCGCTCAGGCGCTCGATCGCTTTCAGGCGGCGGGCCGGGGCGCTGGTGCGCGGCTCCATCTTCATCGAGATCGCGTTCTCGAGGGTGGTGACGGACAGCGTCGCACTCACCAGGTTCTTCTTCGACATCGGCGCCAGCAGGTCGATATCGCGCTCGATCAGGGCCGACTTCGTGATCAGCGAAATCGGGTGATCGAGCTCGTGGCAGAGCTCGAGGATCGAGCGTGTGATGCGGTATTCGCGCTCGATGGGCTGGTAAGCGTCGGTGTTGACGCCGATGGTCAGCGGTTCGCAGCGATAGCCCGGCTTGGCGAACTCCTCGCGCAGCTTCTCCGCCGCATTGGTCTTGGCGCTGAGGCGCGTCTCGAAGTCGATGCCAGGGGAAAGGCCGAGGTAGGCGTGGCTTGGCCGCGCGAAGCAGTTATGGCTAACCACGCCGTTGGCGATGAAGTCCTCCGTCGTGGTCGTGATGTCGTAGAGGCGCATGGCTTTGCCGAGGGGCTCGACGCCGACCACGCGCAGCTTCGCGTCGCTGTTGATCGCCTGGCCCTCGAGGTCGAGCTTGCGCGTGATGGCGGGGCGGACGGTATGGAAGAAGCGCAGGTGCTCGCGCAGGCCACCTTTCAAGCGCACGACGTCCATGCGCTTCCGGTCGGTAAAGGGGACGTGCTCCAGCGCGAATGCAAATCCGAGGGCATCCATGCAGCGCCGCGTCCAAAGAATGATCTCCGCATCCGTGTTCGAGATGCGAAGCGCGGCCTGACTGAAGCTTCCTTCAGCGTCAAAGATTCCCGCCAGAAAACCCTTGAACCAATCGCCCGTGGCAGCCGTCGGCCAAGCAACCAGCCGTCTGATTGCGCCGGCTCGCCCCAGCGACTGGGCGCGAATGGCATCCATCTCGTGGCGCCTCCCGGAGGCGGCCAGGAATTGAAATTCGTGCGTTGCGAGCCCGAGCTTCAGGTGGCCATCGCCACGCACCATGCCGCACAGGTACCCGCGACGGTACTCATCATTCTCCCCGGGTCCTTCTGCGAAGCCACCTGTCCCCATCAGCTTGTCGTTCGGCGTCAGGAACGGCCGCTGCTCTGGCCCCTGTTCTGCGCCCGTTACATGTTTCCACCCACGCTCTGTCAAGAAGCGGTGGTCTCCGCTGGCAATCAGACCGGTGCCGTCCTCGAGTGAAATGCGATACGCGGGCTTGATGCTGCTCCAGTGCGCGAGCACGCGAGCCTTTGTGTACCGCCGATACTTGCCGTCGAACCGGCTGCCATAGATTTCGTCACCTGTCTTGATTTCGGACATCGGCAATGTGCGCCCGTTACCCATCAGAATCAGGGTGTCGCCGCTTATGCAATACGTGCACGCATGCTCGCATCCTCGATACGGATTGATCGACTGCATGAACCCGACATCGGGCGAATCGTGCCGCGAGATCACGCTTTTCGCGTGCTCGATCGCGACTACTGTCTTCGGCTTGTTCGGCCCGTCGCCCGGCTCCTGGAACCAGCCGTCGTCGGCGGACTCGCGCCCCCACTTTTCGAAGCGCCCCTCGGGATTGATGGGCGAGCCACGCCCTTTCACGACCTCGCCGTGATTGCCCGCAGTGGTCTTCATTGGCATGCCTCGATTTTAGGCAGCGATACGGGGCCGTGACCGTCTCGAAAGCCATTGTGGATAAGCCTCGGCGACGAACGGGCCCGCACTGCGCCTTATCCACATCCCTTCCCCCGTAAAATCCCGGCATGACCGCCAAGAAACACCACTTCAAGTCCGTCACCTACGCCGGCCTCGCGCCCGGGCCGAAGCTCATCGTGACCGGCGCCGTCCATGGCAACGAGACCTGCGGCACGCGAGGCATCCAGCGCGTGATGGCCGAGATCGATTCCGGAGGCGTCGAAATCGCTGCCGGCACCGTGACGTTCGTGCCCATCACCAACCCCCTCGCCTACGCGAAGGGCGAACGCGCGGGCGATCGCAACCTCAATCGCAACCTTTCTCCAAACGCCAATCCGGTGGACTTCGAGGACCATGTGGCCAACTGGCTGTGTCCCCTGCTCTCGCGCCACGAGGTGCTGCTCGACCTGCATTCCACGCGCGCCAGGACGCAGCCCTTCGCGCTCTTCGGCCCCGACAACAACAGCGGCAAGGTCGAGCCCTTCCAGCAGTCCGAGAAGGAGCGCGCGCTGGTGCGCCGCCTGGGGGTGAGCCGATTCGTGCAGGGTTGGCTCGCGACTTACGCGAAGGGCGTGGAGCGTCGCATCGCCGAGGCGAGGCACAAGGGCGTAACGGGGGACAGGCTCACGGCGGATCCCAAGTATGGCGTGGGCACGACGGAATACATGCGCTCCCAGGGGGGCTACTCGATCACGCTCGAGTGTGGGCAGCACGACGACCCTTCCTCACCCGAAGTCGCCTACCGCGCGATCCGCAATACGCTGGATTTCCTCGGCATCACGGAGGGCGAGCCGCCGGCTCCGGTGGAGAAGTACGAAGCGCTCCGGATCCACGACGTGATCGACCGGGCGCACGAAGGCGACCGCTTCGCGAAGGAATGGTCCAGCTTCGATCCGCTCGCCAAGGGGGAGCTCATCGGCACGCGCCACGACGGCACCGAGGTGCGCGCGCCAGGTGACGGCTGGATCCTCTTCCCCGACAAGGGCTCGAAGCCCGGCAACGAGTGGTTCTACCTGGCGCAGCCGCTGGAGAAGATCTGAAGACCGGGGTCAGACCACTTAGTCCGCTTTGCTGCTGTGCAGCAACGGACTAAGTGGTCTGACCCCGGTTCAGTGGAAGAAGAGATAGGCCACCCAGATGGCCGCCACGACGGCGGCGAGGTCGGCGAGCAGGCCATAAGCGATCGAGTAGCGGGTCTTGGTGATGCCGACGGCGCCGAAATAGAGCGCCACGATGTAGAACGTGGTGTCCGAGGAGCCCTGGATGATGCTCACCAGGCGCCCGACGAAAGAATCGACGCCGTAGGTCTTCATCACCTCGATCGCCATGGCGCGGGCGCCGCTGCCGCTGATGGATTTCATCAGCGCCGTGGGCAGCGAGGGCGTGAAGTCGGCGTTGAGGCCCATCATCCCGAGCCCCCAGGCGATGGCGCCCACCATCATGTCGAGCACGCCCGAGTTGCGCAGCACGCCGATCGCCACCAGCATGCCGACCAGGAACGGGATGATCATGATCGAGGTATGGATGCCGCCCTTGGCGCCCTCGATGAACACCTCGTACACGTTCACGCCGCGGTAGAGCGCGCCGCAGATGAAGCCCACGATCACCGTGAGGATGAGGATGTTGCCCGCCAGCTTCGAGACGAGCTGGATCTCCTCCTTGGTGAGGTAGCTCGTGAAGTACCACACCATGGCCGCCATGAAGGCCGTGATCCCCCCGAGCCAGGCAATCACCACCGGGTCGGCGAGGCTGATGCGCTGCTTGAGCGCGACCGCGATCAGCGCCACGAGCGAGCCTGCGAAGGTGGCGATGAGCGTCGGGATGAAGATGTCGGCCGCATCCTGGGCGCCCAGGATCGCGCGCTGCGCCATCACGCTCACGGGGATGAGCGTCATGCCCGCGGTGTTCAGCACCAGGAACATGATCTGCGCGTCGGTCGCCTCGTCCTTCCTCGGGTTCAGCGTCTGCAGGCTTTCCATGGCCTTGAGGCCGATGGGCGTCGCGGCATTGTCGAGCCCCAGGAAATTGGCGGAGTAGTTCATCACCATGAGCCCGGTGGCGGGATGCTCGCGCGGCACGCCGGGGAAGATGCGCGAGAAGAAGGGCCCGATGATTCGCGCCACGGCGTCGATGGCGCCGGCCTTCTCCCCGATGGCGAGGATGCCCATCCACAGCGTCATCACGCCCGCCAGCGGCAGCGCGATGTCCATCACCGCGAAGCGCGCCGACTCGAAGGTGCCGTCCACCATCTTCTTGAAGATGTCCACGTTGCCCAGGAACAACCACTGCCCGAGCGCGGCGAGGAAGGCGACGATGAAGAAGCCGGACCAGATGTAGGTGAGCGCCATTCCGGCGTATTGTATCGAGCACACCAACACACCCCATGGCCAAGACAGAGACGCCGCACGCCGCGCACCCCGAGCTCGACGCGTATCCCGTCGAGGACCTGGTGAGCGTCTTCGTGCAGGACCAGGGCGAGGCGATCGAAGCCGTGCTCGCCGCGCGCGCGCAGATCGCTTCGGCCGTCGACGCCGCCCTGCCGCGCATCGAAGCGGGCGGCCGCCTCATCTACATGGGAGCGGGGACATCCGGCCGCCTCGCGCTCCTCGACAGCGTCGAGCTCAATCCCACCTTCTCCTGGCCGCCCGAACGCAGCGTGGCGCTCGTCGCCGGCGGGCGTCGCGCGATCTACGAGGCGGTCGAAGGGGCCGAGGACGACGAGGCGCAGGGCGAGCGCGACATGCGCGGGGCCGCGCCGACGGCGAAAGACGTGGCGATCCTGCTCGCCGCATCCGGAACGACCCCCTATGTGCTGGCGGGGCTGCGCGTCGCGCGCGCGGCCGGCGCCCTCACCGTCGGCGTGGTCAACAACCCGGATGCGCCCATCGCCACGCAATCGGACTTCGGCATTGTCCTCGACACCGGCTCGGAGCTGATTTCCGGCAGCACGCGACTCAAGGCCGGCACCGCGCAGAAGATCGCCCTCAACACCTTCTCCAGCACGCTCATGATCCGGCTGAACAAGGTGTACGGGAACCTCATGGTGGACATGCGGCCCACCAACGCGAAGCTCATGCGCCGCGCGGTCATGTTGACCGTCCTCGCCACCGGCACCGACGAGGCAATCGCCCGCTCCACGCTCGAGCGCTGCGGGTTCCAGGTGAAGGTGGCGATCCTCGCCATCTCGCGCGCCCTCGACGTCGAGGACGCGCGCGCGCGGCTGGAAGCGGCCAGGGGCAACCTGCGCGCGGCCATGGCCTCGTGACGGCCCGGCGCTCGGCCTGGCGCTGGGTCCCATCCCTCTACTTCCTGCAGGCGATCCCGTATGTCGTGGCGATGACCGTCTCGGTCGTCATGTACAAGAACCTGGACGTCTCCAACACCGACATCGCGCTCTACACCAGCTGGCTCTACCTTCCGTGGGTCATCAAGCCGCTGTGGTCGCCGGTGGTCGACCTGCTCGGGCGCAAGCGCGGCTGGATCGTGGCGCTGCAGTTCATCGCCGGCGCGTGCCTCGCCATGGTCGCGCTCGCCTTGCCGATGCCGCACTTCTTCCAGATGACCCTGGCGGTTTTCTGGCTCATGGCCTTCGCCTCGGCCACGCACGACATCGCGGCCGACGGCTTCTACATGCTGGCCCTCGAGCAGCACGAGCAGGCGGCCTTCGTGGGGGTGCGGAGCGCCTTCTTCCGCGTGGCGATGATCGCCGGGCAAGGCGGGCTCGTGTACCTCGCGGGGCGAATCGCGGAGGAAAGCGGCAACGTGATCCTCGGCTGGCGCGTGGTGTTCCTCGTCATCGCCGGGGCCTTCGTGGCGCTCGCCGTGTACCACCACTTCATCCTGCCGCGGCCCGCCTCCGACCGACCCGCAGGGCGGGGCGCGGGGTTTGCGCGCGAGTTCCTCGGCACTTTCCGCGAGTTCTTCGCCAAGCCGGGCATCGCCGCGATCCTCGCTTTCCTGCTGCTCTTTCGCTTCGCCGAAGCGCAGGCGCTCAAGCTGGTGACGCCCTTCCTGCTCGACCCCGTGGAGCGTGGCGGCCTGGGCCTGTCCACTTCCGATGTGGGCATCGTCTATGGAACCCTCGGCGTCATCGCCCTCACCGTGGGCGGGCTGCTCGGCGGCTGGGTCATCTCGCGCCATGGCCTGCGCCGCTGGCTCTGGCCGATGGTTCTCGCGATGCACGTTCCCAACCTGGTGTTCGTCTACCTCGCCTACGCGCAGCCTTTGAACCTCGCGATCGTGTCCGTCGCGCTGGTGGTCGAGCAGTTCGGCTACGGCTTCGGCTTCGCCGCCTACCTGCTCTACATGATCATGGTGGCCGAAGGGCCGCACAGGACCTCGCACTACGCGATCTGCACCGGCTTCATGGCGCTCGGCATGATGCTGCCCGGCATGGCGAGCGGCTGGATCCAGGAGCTGCTGGGTTATCCGCGGTTCTTCGCCTGGGTCTGTATCGCCACCATCCCTGCTTTCATCGCGGTCGCCTTCGTGAAGGTGGATCCGGGCTTCGGCCGCCGGGCCAGCTAGACTTGCGCTCCATGAAGAAGACCGCCCTCGCCTGCCTCGCCACGCTGTGGTTGGGCGGCTGCGCTTCCGGCCCTCCCATCGACACGACCTACCGCTCCGTGGGCCAGGATAGCCGCGTGATGTTCCTCGTGCTGCACTTCACCAACGAGTCGTTCGCGAGCTCGCTCGAGACGCTCACGCAGGGCCGGGTGAGCAGCCATTACCTCGTGGACGAGAAGCCGCCCATCGTCTACCGGCTCGTGGAGGAGGAGCGGCGCGCCTGGCATGCCGGGCTCAGCTCGTGGAAGGGCTACACCCAGATCAACGCGTCCTCGGTCGGAATCGAGATCGTGAACCTCGGCTTGCGCGGGCCCCTCGAGGACCCGTCGAGCTTCGCCGATTTTCCCGGGGAGCAGATCGACACCGTGATCGAGCTTTCGCGGGCCATCGTGAAGCGACATGGCATCAAGCCCGAGCACGTCGTCGGCCACAGCGACATCGCGCCGCAGCGCAAGGTCGACCCGGGCCCGAAATTTCCGTGGAAGCGTTTCGCCGATGCGGGACTCATCCACTGGCCGAAGGAAGAAACCGTCGCCGCGCGCCGACCGGCCTTCGAGGCGAGCCTGCCCGATGTCTCCTGGTTCCAGTTGCGCCTCGCGCAGCACGGCTTCGCGGTGCCGATGCACGGTGACCTCGACATGCCCACGCGCAACGTGCTGAGGGCCTTCCAGATGAAGTACCGTCCGGCCCGCTACGACGGCACGCCCGATGCCGAGACCGCAGCGCTGCTGGACGCCCTGGTGAATCCGTGAGGCTGCGTCGCGCGGCCGGGGCGCTGCTGGGCCTGGGCGCCTTCGCCATGGCGGGGCACGCCGGGGGGCCGGCGAACTCGCGCGCGATGGCGAGGCTCGATGCGGAGCTGGCGGCGGTGGTGGCAGATCCCGCCCATCCGCTCGCGAGCCTTTCGGTGCTCGCCATACGCGACGGCGAAGTCGCCTATCACCGCCAGTTCGGCCACCGGTGGATCGACAACGAACGGCCGTCCAACAGCAAGCCCGCGGGTCCGGCGACGCAATACCGCATCGCCTCCATCAGCAAGCTCGTGGTGGCGCTTGGGGTGCTCAAGCTGGTGGAGGACGGCAAGCTGGGCCTCGACGAGGACGTGAGCGGCTACCTCGGCTTTCGCCTGCGCAACCCCCACTTTCCCGACTCGCCCATCACGCTGCGCATGCTGCTCACGCACACCTCCTCGCTGCGTGACGACGGCGGCTACTCGTGGCCCGAGAACCAGCGGATTCGCGACGTGCTGGTGCCCGGCGGGGCGTTGCACGGCAGCGGTGCCATGTGGTCCGACGAGGCGCCGCCGGGGGCGTACTTCCGCTACGCCAACCTGCCGTGGGGCGTGATCGGAACGGTTATGGAGCGCGTCACGGGCGAACGCTTCGACCGGCTGATGCGACGCCTCATCCTCGAGCCCGTCGGAATGCACGGCGGCTTCAGCCCCGCCGACATGGCCGCGGCGCATGTAGCCAACATCGCCACGCTTTATCGCAAGCGCTCGGACGCCGAAGGCAAGGAGGCATGGGACCCGAAAGGCCCCTGGATCCCGCAGGTGGACGATTACTCGCGCGAGGCGCCAAGACCGCGCGCCGGGCCCATGTACGAGATCGGCAGCAACGGCACGCTCTTCGGTCCCCAGGGAAACCTGCGCGCATCGGCCGCGGACCTGGGCCGCCTCATGCGCATGCTGCTGCAGGAGGGCGAGATCGACGGCCGGCGTGTGCTGGCGAAAGAGACCGTGCGGCGCTTCTTCGAGCGCCAATGGACCTTCGACCGGCGCAACGGCGAGAGCGGCTATGGCACCAAGCGCGACCGGTACCAGGCGTGGGGATTGGGCAACCAGCATTTCCTCGACGTGAGCGGGCCCGGCTCGGGCGACCGGCTGGTCGAAGGCGGTGGCTTCGTCGGCGCGGGCCACCTGGGCGATGCCTGGGGGCTCACGGGCGCCTTGGTGCTCGATACCCGGACGCGCACGGGACTCCTATTCCTCACGGGCGGCCCCGGCTTCGATCCGGATTCTTATCCGGGACGGTATTCGGCCTTCGCTCGCCACGAGGAGATCATCCTCACGGCGCTCTACCGGCGGGCGGTCCAGCGCCGCGCCGACTAGGCCACTGCGGACTCGAGCAGCGTGACGGTGCGCGCGGTGGTATCGAGCCGCGCGCGCACGCCGACGGGCAGCGTCCAGATGTGCGGGATGTGGCCGAACGAAAAGCCGTAGACACTCGGCACGTGCAGCGATTCCATCTGGGTGGCGAGCGTTTCCGCGAGCGACAGCGACGGCTCGCCGTCGGCAGGCTCGCAACGCTGGAAGACTCCCATCATCACGCCGGAGGCGGTCGAGGTGATGCCGGCGAGTGCGAGCTGCGTGAGCATGCGGTCGATGCGGTAAGGCGCCTCGCCGATGTCCTCGAGGAAAACCAGGTTGCCGCCTGCGGCGGGCATGTAGGGCGTTCCCAGCATCGCGCATACGACGCTCAGGTTGCCGCCCACCAGCCGTCCTTCCGCGATGCCGTGCCGGAATGCTCGGGGCGTGAACTGCGGCTGCGTCGGCGCCTTGCGCAGCGACTCTTCCGAGAGCCGGAGGGTCGTCTCCGAGCGGGGCTCCATGAGCACCGAGCGCAGGCTCGAGACCGAGAAATCGCTGAAGGTCGATCCCGCCGTCGGTCCGTGGAAGGTCACCAGCCCCGCGCGCCGGTAGAGCGCCAGGTGCAGCGCGGTGATGTCCGAGTAGCCGATGACGATCTTGGGATGGCGCCGAGCGAGGCTGTAATCGAGGTGCGGCAGGACCTGCAGGCAGCCCGAGCCGCCGCGCGCCGCCCAGATCGCGCGCACGTCGCGATCACGGAACATCGTGTGCAGGTCGGCCGCGCGTTGCTGCGCCCTGCCCGCGTAGCTTCCGTAGGCGGCGCGGATGTGATCGCCCAGGCGAACCTTGAAGCCCAGCGATTCGAGGTTCGCCACGCGCTTCTCGATTCCGCCATCGGGCAGCACGCCCCCGGGCGCGACGAGGCCGACCAGGTCGCCTTCCCGCAGGCGGCGTGGCTTGGCGAGGCGCGGGCCGGCGGTACTGCCGGAAGCCGCGTTCGGGGCGCCGGAAGCGACGCTGGCCGCGCCCGCGAGGGCAGCGGCCAGCAATCGAACTGCTTTCCTGCGATCCAGGACGGGCCTAGAAGGTGTAGCTCAGCAGCAACGTGTACGAACGCATGCGCGGATCGGCCACTCGCGGCTCCCACGAGCTGCCCGCGCCGGTGTTGCTGTCGTACGCGACGGTGAACGGCGGCTCTGTGTTCAGCAGGTTCTTCACGCCCGCGGTGATCACGAGGTTCTTGAAGCCCGAGTAGCTCAACGACACGTTGTAGAGCGTGTAGTCGTCGACCTCCGGGTTCCAGTTCGGCGGCGTGATCGTGCCGTTGGCCACGCCCGGCAGCACGAAGTCGTCGTAGCCCGAGCGGTAGATCTGCATGAGCGTCCCGCTCCACGGCCCCTGCGTGTAGGTGAAGCTGGCGGTGTGCTTCCAGCGCAGGCCCAGGTCCCCTGAGCGCGAGAACACCCCGATCTCATCGGGGCCGAAGGGCGCGCTGGATACGACGCGCGACTTCTTCTCCGTGAGGTAGGTGCCATCGAGGGAAACGAGGAAGCTGCCCGGGCCGAGGCGCCCGTTCCAGCGCGCGCTCACGTCGATGCCCTTGGTGATCGTGTCGCCGGCGTTGATCCAGCGGTTGTCGATGGCGGCGAGGTTGCCGCTCGCGTCGCGGAAGAAACGGTCCGGGAAGAGCGCGAAGTTGCGCGACAGCGTCGTGAGGTCAAGAAGCTGGATGGTGCCCTCGCGCTGGATGTCCCAGTAGTCGAAGCTCACGCTGAAGTTGTCCGTGGGGGCGATCACCACGCCCACCGACCACTGCTCGGACTCCTCCGGTCCCAGGTCCGCGCGCCCGCCGGTGAGGATCACCGGGCGGATCGATTCGCAGCCCGGAGTGGCGCTCACCTGTCCCGCGGGGCAACGCGAGAAGTCGACCAGCGTGGCACCCGAGAACTGCGACTCGGTGATGCCGTTGAAGAGCTGGTTGAAGGTCGGTACGCGGAAGCCGGTGTTGTAGCCGCCGCGCAAGAGCAGCTGCTCGACCGGGTGGTAGCGGATGGAGAACTTGGGATTCGTGGTGGAACCGAAGCCGGTGTAGTCGTCGCGGCGCACCGCGGCGGTGACCTCGAGGTTGCGCAGGATCGGCACCAGAACCTCGCCGTATACCGCCTTGATGTCGCGCTCCACGCCGCCGAGGGCGTTCACGTTGTCGAAGGGCACGTTGAAGATGCCGCGCTGGTTGGCGAGGTCGCGCTCGTCGCCCTGGAAGCGGTACTTCTCCTTGCGCACGTCAACGCCCGCCGCCACCATCACGTCGCCCGCGGGCAGCGTGAACACGGGGCCCGAAACCGTCGCGTCGGCCTGCTGCAGGGTGAACTCGCCGCCGTAGAGCTTCACGCCCGTGGCAGAAGCGGCCTGCATCGCCGCGAGCGCCTCGGGCGTCTGCGAGATCCCGTCCGGGGCGAAGGGGTTGAGGATGCCGTTGCGGATGAGCGGGAAGAACTGGTCGTCGAAGAAGTAGCCGCCGGCGATGGTGGAAACGACATCGCTGCGCGCCCGCGAGATGCCCGCCTTGTAATCCCACTTGCCGGCGATGACGCCTTCGATCCCGAGCAGGATGCGGTCGGCCTTGGCCTCGGTATCGAGCTCGCGCGGGCCACACGGCGTGCAGCGCCAGCGGAAGGCGATGCCCTGCCCGCGGTTCTCCTCGATCGTCGGGAAGACCGCGGCGATGGCGTTGAACACCGAGTTGTACGCCGCGCCCGTGGACGGATAGACCAGGTTGAAGAGCGGGCTCGTCGTCGACGTGCTGCTGGAGAGCTGGTTGGCGGAGAACGTCTTGCGGGTATCGACCTTGGAGGCCATCACTTCCGCGAACGCAGTATGGTCGCGGCCGATCTTCATGCTGGCCCGGCCGACGAAGCTCGTGTCCTCGACGGGCTGTTGCAGCACCGCCGCCTTCCCGGTGTCCCACGCGCAGGCCCACTGCGCGTTCGGAATGGCCCAAAGGCGCTCGTCATACGCATCCATCAGCGGGATGGAGTTGCAACCCGCGCCGCCGGGCAAATCGAGCGGGTTGATGCCGCCGCTCATCGCCACGCTGGTGCCGGGTTGCGTCGGGCCGAGGTTGTTGGTCAGCACGCCCGCGGGGTTGCGCGAGGTGAGGATGGTCCGGATCGAGGAGATCGGGAACACCGTCGCGTAGGGCGTGCCGCGCGTGTCCACCGAGAGCCCGCGATCGGGCTGGAAGGTATTCACGAAATCGCGCTGGTCGCCGCGCAGGGCCTTGTGCTCCCGGCGGGCGATCGTGCCCATCACGTTGAAGCCGTCGCGCTCAAGGTTGCCCCAGCCGGCCGTCATGTTGTAGCGGTGGATGTCGCCGCCGCCTTCCTCGGTCTTGTCGATGAAGGCCTGCAGGTTCACGCCGGTGAAGTCCTTGCGCAGGATGAAGTTGATCACCCCGCCGACGGCGTCCGTGCCGTAGATGGCTGAAGCACCGTCCTTGAGCACCTCGATGCGGTCGATGGCGGCGAACGGGATCGAGTTCAGGTCGACCACGCCGCCATTGAGGCCGTGGGCGGCGACCCGGCGGCCGTTGAGCAGGATGAGCGTGGCGTTCGCGCCCTGTCCGCGCAGGTTGGCGGAGGTGGCGCCGTTGTTGCCGCGCGCGGCACCCGAAACCACGTCCGCGTTGGAGGCGAGGTTGTCCAGGCCGTTGCCGTTGCTCTCGAGCAGCATGATGAGCTGCTCCGCGGAGGTGATGCCCTTGCGCTCGATTTCCTGGCGCGTGATGATCTGGATCGGCAGCGCGCCTTCGGCCTGGATGCGCTTGATGTTGGAGCCGGTGATCTCGATGCGCTCCTTCTGCCCTTGCGCGAAGGCGGAGCCTGCTACGAAGACGAGCGATACGGCATAGGCCAGCTTGGCGAGTGTCACCGCGGTTCTCCCTGGTTGTGGTTTATTGGTGCGCGTTCCGCCGTGGATTCTGCGCAATACGCGGCATTATTACAAATCCGTGCCGCCGCGCTTTCCCGCCTTCGCCTTCATGCCCCTGATTCATCTCGCTTTCGCGCTCGCCCTTTGCGTCGCCGCCACGGCGCGCGCTGCGTTGCCGGAGCCCGTCATGAGCCGCCTGAACGCCGCGGGCATCCCGCCCGACGCCATGGCAGCGCTGGTGGTACGGCTGTCCGACGGCGAGACCTTGCTCGCGCACCAGCCCGATCGCGCCATGCAGCCCGCATCGACGCTCAAGCTCGTGACTTCGCTCGCTGCGCTGGAGACGCTCGGTCCCACCTATCGCGGGCGCACCGAGCTGCGCGCGCGCGGCCCCCTGGCCGGCGACCGGCTCGAGGGAGACCTGGTGCTCAAGGGATACGGCGACGTGGATTTCGACTGGCGCGCCCTGGAGCGGTTGCTGCAGCTCGCGCGGCAGAAAGGCATCCGCGAGGTTTCCGGCGACCTCGTGCTGGACCTCACGTTCTTCACGCCGCCGCGCACCGACGTGGGAGTGCCGCCCTTCGACGAGGCGCCGGAATTCCGCTACAACGTGATCCCCGATGCCCTGATGCTCAACACCAACCTGCTGCTCGTGGACCTGCATTCCGACGACTCCACGGTGCGCGCTTCGATCACCCCGGAGATCGACCGGGTATCCATCGCGAGCGAGATGAAGCTGGTCGATCGGGCGTGCGAAGACTGGGAGGACGGCTGGATCATTCCGTCGGTGGCGCGGGAGGCGCGCGGCGGGCTGCGCATCCGATTGCAGGGCGAGTTCCCGCGCCATTGCAGCGCGGCCACCTCGATCAACGTGATCGAGCGCACCGCCTTCGTCGAGCGGCTCTTCCGCGCGATGTGGCGCCGGCTGGGGGGAAGCATCCAAGGGCGCGTGCGCCAAGGCGAGATGCCCGCCGACGCCCGCCTCGTCGCCCAGCATGAATCGCGCACGCTGGCCGAGCTCATGCGCGACGTGAACAAGCGCTCCGACAACCCCATCACGCGCGTGGTGTACCTCACGCTGGGCGCGCTCTCCGCCGCGCCGTCGTCCGAGCCCACCGCGCGCCGCGCCGACATGGTGCTGCGCGAATGGCTGCAGCGCCGCGGCATCGATCCGACGGGGATCGTGCTCGAGAACGGCTCGGGACTGTCGCGCTCGGAGCGGATCAGCGCCTCGCAACTGGTGGCGGTGCTCAAGGCGGGAGTGGCGAGCGACTGGGCGCCGGAGTTCCTGTCGAGCCTGCCGATCGTCGCAATGGATGGCGGCATGCGGCGCCGGCTGGGCGACACGCCTGCCGCGCGCCGCTCACGCATCAAGACGGGCACCCTTCGGGACGTGACCGCGGTGGCAGGCTACGTGAAGGACGAGGCCGGAGCCACGCACCTGGTCGTTGCGATGGTCAACCACCCGCTCGCCAAGCGCCACGTGGCCCGTCCCATCGTCGATTCGCTCCTGGAATGGGTGGCGCGCCGCAGGGCCACGCGCCTGCCGGCCCCATCGTCCTAGAGGATCCTGAGGAAGGTCGAGCGCACGCGTTCCCTGTCGCCGGCATCGAAGTGCCACCACTCGGTGCGGATGCCCTGCCAGCCCGCGCCCGACATCGCGGCGCGCAACAGCCTGCGATTCTCGACCTGCTTGCCGGCAAGCGCGCCCTTCAGCAGCAGCCCCTCCTCGAGCGCCGGATGCGAGCGCTCGGTGAGGTCGTCGAAGCCGGTTCCCATGTCGAGCTCGCTGCCCTGCGCGTCCAGCAGCGTCACGTCCACCGCCATGCCGAAGGAATGGATCGAGCCGCGCGCCGGATCGGCCAGGTAGATCTGCAGGCCGGTGCCCTCGAGGGCCTTCCACATCCGCTCCTGCACGCGTTGCGGGCGCAGCGCGTCGAGGACCAGGAGCGAGTGGCCGGGGGCATTGTCCGCCAGCCATCGCGCGGATTTCGCGAGCGCCGCCGCGGCTTCGCGATGCAGCCACGCGCAATCGAAGGGCGAATACATGTCGGCGCCGACGAAGTTGTTCGGGCTTGCATAACGAAGGTCGACTCCGATGCCCCGGAGCCCGGACAGCGGCACGAAATCGGGATGGCCTCCGGCGAGCGCCTCGATGGCGAGCGTGCGCGCCCTTTCCTCGCTGGTTTTCACCGCGCGATTATGCCGCGAACGAGGCGGATCGCGGTCCCTTGGCGCGCCCCTGCGAGCCGTCTTATCTCGGACTTGCACTCCAGAGGACCACCGGCTCGCCCGTCGCGCGTCCGGTCCGGTACCACTCGCGACCGAGGTCGAGGGCAACCGCCTGGTCCGGGTCGGAGACGAGCAGGAAATCGCCGCGACCGTTGGTGAATTCGATCTCCACCCCCCATCCCATGGCCACCGCACTCTGCCTGGGAGTACTCGGCGCAACCCATTCGACCGAGCCGTCGGACCGGATCATCGCGACGGCGATTGGATTGTCGCGCGTGTGCGAGACGAGAATGCGCCCGTCGTCGAGGACTTGGAGACGCCTGGCCAGGCTGTTGACGTCGTATTCGACGCCGTGCTCAGCTTCTCCCACCCGGAAGACCCGACGCCCACGGTCCCCGAATGTCTCGTCAAGCGTGCCGTCGTTGTTGAGGCGGATCACGGCAAGGTAGTGATGCGGCTCGAGCGACCAATCGGGCACCCCGTATTCGGTGGGGTCAGGGGCGGTGCCAAAAACCAGCACCTTGCCGTCCGGCTGCCAGGCCATGGCGCGGGCCGCGTCGTCCGCTCCCCAGATGGGAATCCGCGCGACGCCGCATTCGCCCCAATACGCGTCGAGATCCACCACGCGTGCTCCCATTGCCGATGTCTTCACGCTCACGATCGCCAGGGAGCTGCGCGGCCACGGTCGGTCGAGAATGCGCGTCTCGACGCCCAATGCCAGCGTTTTGCCTTCGTACTGCAGCTGCGCCACGGGCGGACCGATGGGAATCGCCTGCGGACACGGCTCGCAGCCCCTCAGGATGTAGTGGTTCTTGCAATCCTCCGGAGACTGGCTGCGCGCCGGCTGCGCGAAGCCAAGAACGGTGACGGCGAGGCAAGCGAGGATGGTGCGCATTTGCGGTCCCTTCGAGACGCGACGGCGCCATTCTGAGGTCGCTCCCGAGGCTTGTCCTGCGCCGGCCAGCGGACCTATCGGATTTCGCAGGTATTTTGGCACTCCCGCTGCGGAAGGGGCCAGAATCGGCGAGATGGAGGCGCGCGGCAATTCGCGAACGATACGAGCCCATTGGGAGCGTGCGCGGTCAGGCGACCTGCGCGGCGCCGCCGAGTCCGCTCATAGTGCGCTGAGCGCGCCGGGCACCGCGCTTGCCGCCCAGGAGCAGGTCGAGCTGCGCCTCGTCGCGGCCTTCTGCGCGATGCGGCAAGGCAACCATACCGATGCTGCGCGTGAGCTCGATGCCGCCGAGGAAGCGCTTGGAGCGTCGCGCAACGACAAGCTTTCCCTGCGCATCGCCGCGTGGCGCGCCGAGCTGGCCTACTTCCAGGGACGATACTCGGCGGCGGAGGAGCTCCTCGACGCGCTTGACGCCGGACTCCTGCGGCAAGGGGATTCGCTCTACCGCGGATTCGCCTTGCGCATCCGCATCGCCATCCTCCTCGCAAGAGCGGATTACGCGAGCATCGCGCAGCTCGTGGACTCCGCGGTACGCATGGCGGAGTCAAGCGGCGACGACTACGTGCACGTGCAGGTGCTCAACGTGCTGGGCGCGTATTACTTCGACCGCGCTACATCCAAGCTCGCAGAGCCCCATGCGAGGTCGCACCTGACTTCCCTGGATCCGAAGGACCTGCAGCCGATGCAGGCCGACGCCGCCGCCGCGCTCGGATACTTCGTGCGCGCGCGCGAAGTGGCTGAACGCGCCCGGTACGAATTTGCCGCATGGTATGTGGCAGGCAATATCGAGAGGCTGGAGATCCTGCTCGGGCGCGCGCAGCGCGCCGTGAGCGCGATCCGGAAGCGCCTGCGCGTGCTCCAGGCTCGCGGCGCCTCGTACGACGAGATCGTGACTCGCTCCAACCTGGCGTGGGGACTGCGCACTCTCGGCCACCACCGCGAGGCGCTGACCGAGATCGACGCTGCGCTTGCCCTTGCGCGCCGCACCGGGACGTTCAACGTGCTTTTGGAGTTTTTGCACTACGACCGTTCGGTGGTGCTGGGCGCGCTGGGCGATGCGACGGGCGCGCGCGCGAGCTACCGACGCTACTTGCGGCTCGTGGAGGCCGGCAACCGCAGCGCCGCGCACACTTCGGGCCTCCCCGGGGCAAGCCGCCGGCCTCTCGAGCCCTACTTCCTAAAGCGCGTTGAGGAAGTCATCGTCCGGCATGACGGCAGGCTCCCGGTGGCGTTGCTGGCGCCCGAATGCGGCGTGAGCCTCCGGACACTGGAGAGCGCGTTCGTCAGCTTCCGCGGCTTGACCCCCGTCGCGTACTTGCGCAACCGCAAGCTCGACGGCGCACGCCGCATGCTCGAGTCCGGCGCCACCGTCCAGGAAGCCGCGTCGCGGTCCGGGTTCGGCAGCGTGACTACTTTTGCGAACGAGTATCGGCGCCGCTTCGGCGTTGCGCCGAGCCGGACCCGCAGGCATCGCCAGAGCGTCGCGCTCGATGGTCCGGGCGCGATGCCCGAAGGAAACGAACGCGGTCGCTAGGCTCGCGTTATTGGGCCCTGGCGAAGGGTACTTTGGCGCTCCGACTCGGGCTATCGCGCAAAGTGGCCATCGCCATCGGCCCCACAAATGCAAACGCCCCACCGGGATTCCGGTGGGGCGTTTGACTTGAAGGGCCCT
>Ga0196977_1000517_pt1 | contig 19848 bp, 20 predicted proteins | sample S3v_1013CmetaG_FD_148634 | JGI IMG/M metagenome (GOLD analysis project Ga0196977, IMG submission 148634) | Soil microbial communities from Anza Borrego desert, Southern California, United States - S3+v_10-13C | ecosystem: Environmental > Terrestrial > Soil > Desert | place: USA: California...
CTCGACTTCGCGGCAATGGATCTCAGCGAGTTCTATGCCTCAATCGTTCCGAATCTGCCCAACGTGAGCACGGTTCGCGCAAACAATGCGGGGCGTGTTTCGAACTGCTACTACGGCCAAGGACGCTGCCAGTGAAAGTCATTTCGATCGCATGCGCGCTGACGATGTGCACCGCTCTCGCGCACGCTCAAGCGTCCGACCGTACGGCCGTGGCCGACGCGCGCCCACTGATGATCGCGGCGATCGACTCACCTGCCGGTGTCGCCTACGGAGTCTTGGTCGGCGACACGGCGGACGCGATTACGCGCCAATTCAAAGGCAGCTCGCCGATCTATATCGATGTATCAACCGAGCGCCGCTACACGCAAGCGGGTTGCAGCCGCTTGAAGGTGTTGTTCTGGCAAGAGGGGGTGCTCCTACCGGGCGCTGCCTCGCCCCGCAAGCAAACCATCGAAATGGGCATCAATTACTGCCGCGATGGCTTACCGCCAAAGTCATTGGCGTGAGCGATCAGAGATGAAACGGCGGCTGCCCCATTTCGCGTGGCTTCTGCCTGCGCTTTTGCTGCCGTCCTCTGCAGCTTCCGCACAGGAGCCGGCGCAGCGAATACCGCCAGCAGCCGCCTTGAAGTACTGGTCCGATAGCTGGCGAGGTTGGCACTTCTATGAAGAACCCGCATCGGAGGAGGAGCCGGCACCGCAACCGAGGACGCCTCCGGCGCCGAAACCGCCCGCCAAAGCGCCTGAGCTCGTTGAATTCGAAAGACTGCAAAAGACGCTCGAGGAATACCGAAACATCGCCATCATTCGGCCAACCGAGGCAAACGTGCGCCGGTACATGGAGCTCGAAGCCAGGATCGTCTCACAGGCCTCCTACTTCGCAGACGTGGCGCAACGCGTCGCGTGGGCCACGCCCGAGCTGGATCCAACCCTGCAGGGCCGTCCGGTCAACGCCAGGGCACTGGAGGTTTTTGAGCAGCAGCAGCTCGCCGCGCGTTCCAGATCTATAGCCGAGCTGGCTAAAGACCATGTGCTGTTCTTCTTCTTCCGCAGCGATTGCCCGTACTGCCACGCGCTGGCACCGACGCTCGCCGCGTTTCAGGCGCGATACGGCATCAGTATCGTCGCCATCAGCGTCGATGGCGGGGCAATACCGGGCTTTCCGCGCGCGCGCAGAGACAACGGCATCGCACGGACGTTAAACGTGACACAAGTCCCGGCCGTATTTCTCGCCCAGCCTTTTACGGGAAAGATCAGCCCGATCGGCTTTGGCGTGCTGTCGGAATCGCAGCTCGTCGAGCGAATCTCGACCGTCTCGACGACGTCTCCTGAATCTGTGCCGAGTACGAACAGGCGCGTTCTTCCTTAATAAGGTCCTCATGATTATTGGACTGCTGAAACGGACTGCGAGCGCTTCAATGGCTGTTGTGTTGGCGTTGTCACCGATAGTCGTCACCACGGAGCGCGAGTTCGCGGCCATCCTTGTATCGCAACCGACGAACAGGGATTCGGAAGTCAGTCTTGAACTCGACGAATTCCGTGGCCAGAATCTCGCCCATCTCCCCTGAACGCGCCCGTGCTGTGCGAGGCAGGCGTTCTTTTAGAAGCGCCGAAGCGCTGGGGAAGCCGAGGCGCTCGACATCCTCCGCAATTTGGTCAAGGTCGTCGTAATGCGAGCGGACACACTCGACAAGCTGATCCTTTACCGCGTCGCGGCCGTCGACCGTCTCCGCGAGCTTGACGAGCGTCTTGCTAGGCCCATGCGCCGCTTCATCAATGTCGCACCAGTCTGTGAACATCGCATGTAACGCAGAAAAGAACGGCCCCGGGGAATCGCGTCTGTTCCCGGACGAGGCTCGAAGAGCATTGCAAAGCGGGGTAACCGCCCATTCGTGACGCGCGAACCTGGCTGAAAACTAGGGCCGCTCGTGCCTGCCGCCCTCAGGATCGGGATGACCGGGCATTGGATAAATCTCCCCCGTGTCGCGCCAATGCGTTAGGGCTGGATCATGAGCGGGAAAGGTGCGTTCAACGAATGGATCATGCTCAGGTGGTTTCCGGCGGCGCAGCCGTGAAAACGCACCACTAATAGCCACGCCTGCTAGCGCTCCGATTGACATCATTACGATTTTCACCCCTAGTGCATCTGGAACCGAGGCCAGAAGACCGCTGCCAGCGCCAAGAATGCATCCGAATAGAAGAGCGGTGCGTGCCATTGCGGTTCAGAAAAATGTCATCTCGTGGACCATGAGCGTTTAGACCATGTCGACGTCACGTGCTCGCGCAAACGATCATCACACGATAGCCCAAAAACGGAGGCTCGCCAAAGCCGAGGCAGAAAACAGACAGCTCCGCGCCACCATCGGGCATCTGACAGCGCGCATCGCAGAGCTCGAAGGTGAAGTGGCGGCTAGTTTGCCGATCCGCCGGGCGGAGTTCGACGACGCCCTCCTTTGTCTCGCCATTGTGAGAGACACGTGGATGGTCTACGGCGCGGACGTCGTAACGCTGTTGCGCCAACGCAAAGTAATCGAAGAGCGGCCGCACTGGAGTCGATCCGCGACCGAGGAGCTTAAGCGCTTGGGACTCGGTCAACGCGAACTTGTGACGATGAAGCGTACGGATCTGCGGCAGCTTTTCAACGTGACGAGCAAAACTGCCGGTGCAGCATTAGGCCTGCCGCCAACAGCCCAAACGCTGAGCTTCGTCACGCCACTCGGTGTCGACACGCTCGAGCACTATCTGCCAGGCCTGCGCAAATGGTTCGACCGCGAGACCGCAGCGAAGTAAGAGCCGTTTACGCGATGCATCTTCCGTCGCGAAAATGATCCGACTGCGAGGCACCGTCCGCTTTTTTCGGGAGCGCTTAGCCTGATGTCGACCCAAAGCGGATGTTTGAGCCTTGTATGCTACGGTCGTACTATTAGGATGAAACCGTCCTCAGGCTGTCGATCCACCATTTCAGCGCGACGTAGGAATATCCAATGTCTTTAAATGCAGAGCTTAAGAGCGTTCCTTGGTTTGGCGCGCGGAAGATGGCCCGCGCGTTACTACATGACGTCGAGATACTACGAGCCGAGTGCGATGACCTTCGAGCACAACTTGCGCGCTATGGCGCGCTCACCATGGTTGAACTCGAGGAACAGCGGCGAGACTTGGAGAAGCAGGTCTCGGTTCAGGCCCAGCGACTCGCGCAGGAACGCGCCGAGGCCGCAGCCGCGGTCGCCGCAGCCAAGGCGGAACTCGCGGAAGTGAAGAAGCAAATCTTACTAACCGAAGAGGTCGCCATACTGCAGGAAGCCGGCCTCTATTCCTACCGCCATCCATTGACGGACGCCGTCGCCTATGCAGCCGAGCTGAATCAGCTGCAAGGAAACATCAAGGAAATGAATCGAAAGGATGGCGGCGCGGTGCTGTCATCGACAGACTGGACGGTAAACGGTTCGCGGCGCGAAGGCGCTGCGATGATCCGCGACTTCTCCAAGCTGATGCTGCGCGCGTTCAATGCCGAGGCGGACAATCTCATTCGGACGCTCAAACCCTATAAGCTGGATGCTGCTATCCAACGGCTGCATAAGGTTGAGGCGACGATCGAACGTTTGGGTAAGACCATGAATATTCGAATCGCCGATTCTTATGTGCGTTTACGTATCGAGGAACTAGAACTCACAGCCGACTTCCTTCAGAAGCAGTCCGAGGACAAGGAAGCTGAGCGCCTGGAACGAGAGCGCCTGCGGGAGGAGCGAAAAGTCCAGCAAGAGATCGAGCGGGAGCGAGCACGCCTGGAAAAAGAGAAACAGCATTACTGCAACTCGATAGAAGCCCTCAAGGCCAAAGGTGATCTTGAAGCTGTTCAACGGCTGCAATGCGAATTAGGCGAAGTGGAACGTGCTATCGAAGACGTCGACTACCGGGCGGCAAACATCCGCGCCGGGTATGTGTACGTGATATCAAATATCGGCGCGTTTGGGGAGACGGTTGTAAAGATCGGCCTGACGCGGCGGCTTGACCCGATGGAGCGCATCCGCGAGCTTAGCGATGCATCGGTACCATTCAATTTTGACGTGCATGCGGTTTTTTTCTCGAAGGACGCAGTGACTATCGAGACGAGCCTTCATCAGCGGCTGGCAGATCGCCGGATTAACACGGTTAATCTTAGGCGAGAGTTCTTCCGTGCGACGCCAGCCGAGGTTAAGGCTCACATGGCAGAACTCGCCGGTGATCTACTGCAGTTTGATGACGTTCCCGAGGCACTCGAATACCGACAATGCATCGCCGCTCGGGCACCAGTCGCTCAAGCGGTTGGCAATCTGCCGCCGCAACCTCGCGCTATAAGTAACTAGCCGCTTCTGGCCGATCTCGGCCGGTGCCATCGGCGCGAAATTTGTCAGCAGCCGACAGTGCCAGAGTGGGGTCAAGTCGCGACTATTTCACTTGCAGCACGTGGTACCATTTGTTTGTGGGTCTATTTGTGGGCCAGAAAAGACGGCTCGTCGAACTAAGTTGCGAAACAATTAGTTAGCGGCGAGCTTGGCGGAGAGGGTGGGATTCGAACCCACGGTACCCTTGCAGGTACTCCGGTTTTCGAGACCGGTACATTCAACCACTCTGCCACCTCTCCGGAACCGCGAATCTTACCAGCGCATCCGAATAAAGCCTAGTAATCAGGCACCTGACCGCGAGAGCCCGCGGCACAGCGACAGGTAACATAGCGAGCCACTCATCATCGGAGGGATTCGCATGATTCGGTTCGGTCTGATCTGCATCTCGGCCCTCTCCGCGCTCGCGCCGTTCGCGGCATTCGGCCAATCCTGGCCGGCGAAGCCGATCCGCTGGATCGTGCCGTTCGCACCAGGCGGCGGGGTGGACGTTACGACGCGCACCATTTCCCAGCGGCTCGGACCGGCGCTCGGGCAGCAGATCGTCGTGGACAATCGCGGCGGCGCGAACGGCAACATCGGCGTCGAGCTCGCGACGAAAGCGCCGGCCGACGGCCACACCCTGCTCACGGCGACGACTGGCAACATCGTGATCAATCCGCACATCTACAGCCGGCTCACGTTCGATCCGCTGCGCGATCTCACGCCGGTCACACCGGCGGTGGACGTGATCAACGTGCTGGTCGTGCATCCGGCGCTGCCGGCGAAATCGGTGAAGGAGCTGATCGCGCTCGCGAAGGCGCGGCCCACCGAGCTCAATTACGGCTCCAGCGGCCCGGGCGGCTCGGACCACATCGCCACGGAGCTTTTCGCGAGCCTCGCCGGGACCAAGCTCACGAACATCTCTACAAGGGCGGCGCGCCGGCGATGGTCGATCTCGTTGCGGGCAACGTACAGCTCATGATCGCGACGATGGCCGTCGCGGTGGGACCGATCAAGGCGGGCCGGCTGCGGGCGCTGGGCGTGACCAGCCGCAAGCGCTTCGAGCTGATGCCGGATCTTCCCACCGTCGCCGAAGCCGGCGTGCCCGGATATGAGGCGGTGTTCTGGTTCGGCACGTTCGTGCCCGCCGGAACGCCGCGCGACATCGTGACGCGGGCGAACACCGAGATCCGTAACGTGCTCAGGGTGCCGGAAGTGCGTCAGCGCCTGCTGGAGTCAGGGCTCGTTGCAACGGGGAGCGGCGCCGAGGAATTCACGAGCTTCGTCGCAACCGAGTCGAAGAAGTGGGCGAAGCTCGTCAAAGAGAAAGGCATCAAGGCCGACTGAGGCATGCGGGAACGGAGGTAACGGAGGGAAACCGCGGAAGGTTGCCCTCTGTTCGTGGGCGGCGGAGCCCGAGCCTTGAGGCGAGCGCCGCCCTAGACCTCTCCCTGAAACGCCTTCCACCCGCCCCAGCTCTTGCGCTGCGCCTCGCACTCCTTCGCGCGTATTCCCGTGACGATCTCCAGCGGCCGGCCGGTCATCGCGACGAGCGCATCGACCGAGTAGCTGCCGATGTCCCTGCGGCCCATCTGGGCGTGACGGCAGCCGAGCACGAGCCGCGAGATCTTCGAGTCGATGATCGCCCAGCAGCACATCGGGCACGGCTCCATCGACGTGTAGAGCGTCGCGCCGGAGAGATCCACGCTGCGCAGGTTCAGCGCGGCGCGGCGGATCGCGACGATCTCGCCATGTGCGGTCGGATCGACTTCGCTGTATACGAGGTTGCGGCCTTCGCCGATGACCTTTCCGTCCCGCACGATCACGGCGCCCGCCGGGCGGTTGCCGTCCGTCAGCGATTCAGCCGCCAGCGCCATCGCGCGATCCATGTACTGTTCGTGTTCTGTCATGTTGGCTCCGATTGCTTGATGCTTCGACCAGCGCGTTCATGCTTCGACAGGCTCGGCACGAACGGTCCTGAAGGCTCAGCGCGCACGGCTCACTGAGTTGCGGGCGATCACCGCCGCATCCGGCAACTTCTCGAGCGACCAGCACTGCTCCGCAAGCCGGTCGACCTGCACGGGCGTGAGCTCGGCCGCCGCGAGACTGCGGAACTTCGCGTCGAGCTCGGCGTCGGTCATGGGGCGCTCCAGCGAGCCGCGCGCGTGTTCGACGAACGTCTCGTGGCTCGCGCCATTCGCCAGCGTCACCCGCACGCGCGCCTGATCGGGTTCGATTTGCGGATCGGTCTTCAGAATGACCTTCTCGCGCAGCGCGATCACGTCCGCCGCGGTCACGCGATCGTCGAGGTACTGGCGCACACCGGCCGCGCCGTCCCGCAGTGCGACGGCGGCCGAGTGAAAGAGGCTCAGCTTACCCTCGAGGCTGTCGTGCGGCGCCGGTCTGCCGCACAGCGTCTGCGCGAGCGGATTGACCGTGACGTCCACGCGCGCAACGGCGTCGGGATCGATGCGATGCCCGGCGCGCAGGTCGAGACAGCCGTCGATCACGGGGTGGATCACGATCCCGCACGGATACGGCTTGTAGGCATTCTGAAGGAGCTCCCAGCGCGAGCCGAGATCGCCCACCACTTCGGCCGGATCGTTACGCGTGGACAGCACGTTCAGAAACCCGCGCGGCGCTTCGAGCGCACGCTCCGAGCTCGTGAATCCCGCCTCCGCCATCAGCGCCGCAGCAAGGCCGTTGCGCGCGGCGTGGCCCATGTTGTAGCTCTTGCACATGGTGCCGAGCATCTCCACCAGTCCTGACGCCTGCGTCGCCGCGATGCCCAGCGCCCACGCCATGCGCTGCGGGTCGAGCTTCAGGACCTTCCCGCATGCGGCCGCAATGCCGAGCACGCCGCACGTCGACGTGATGTGCCATCCGCGGTCGTAATGCTCCGGCGAGATCGCGTTGCCGACGCGGCACTCGACGTCCACGCCCAGGATGAAGGCGTGCAGGAATTCAGCGCCGGTCATCGGTCGATACTCGGCCAGCGCGATCAACGCGCTCGCCACCGGCACGCTGGGATGGATCACGGTGCGCAGGTGCGTATCGTCGAAGTCGAGCCGGTTCGAGCTCGTGCCGTTGATACAGGCGGCGGTCAGGGCGTCGAAGCGCTCGCCGCGACCGAGGACCGTCGCCTGCTCCGGGCCCGAGAATTCGCGCAGCGTCGCGATCATCACGTCCACCGTCTCGTCGCGGCAGCCGCCGATCGCGCAACCGAGCCAGTTGAGGACGGCGCGCGCAGCCTCGTGCCGCACGTTCTGCGGAACGTCGGACCAGCGAGACGCGACGAGGAATCGCGAGAGCTCCTGAGTGACGGCAGTCATAGCCGATCGGGTGACGAGGGAACGGGGATTGTGACACGCCGTGCCGTTCGATACCCTCTCCCACTATGGCGACGGAGCTCCTGTTCAGGGACGACGCGTATCTCAACACCGCGACGGCACGTGTGATCGGCGTCAGCGCGCGCGGGATCGAGCTCGACCGGACGATCTTCTATCCGATGGGCGGCGGTCAGGTCGGCGACAGCGGCGTGCTCGTGCGCTCCGGCGGCGAGCGCATCGCAATCGCCGATACGCGCAAGGGCGAGGCAATGGATACCGTGCTGCACATCCCCGCCGCAGGCATGCCGCAACCCGGAATCGGCGAGACGCTGACGCTCGAGATCGACTGGGGGCGCCGCTACGCGCTCATGCGGCTGCACACCGCGCTGCACGTCATGTCCTGCGTCGTCGTGGCGCCGGTCACCGGCGGCAACATCTCGCCGGAGCGGGCGCGTCTCGATTTCGACATCGATATGAGCCTCCTGAACGCCGCCCGGATCGCCGAAGAGATGAACGCGTTGATCGCGCGCGGCGCGCCGACGGAGACCCTCTGGATCACCGACGAGGAGCTCGACGCGCGCCCCGACCTCGTGAAGACGATGAAAGTTCAGCCGCCGCGCGGCACCGGGCGCGTGCGCCTGCTCAGTATCCCCGGCATCGATCTCCAGCCCTGCGGCGGCACGCACATCGCGAACATCGCCGAGATCGGCGGGATCGAGGTGCTCAAGATCCGCAGCGAAGGCAAACGCAACAAGCGCGTCGAGATCGCGCTCGCGTGATCACGAGCCCCGATACGCGTCGAGCAACCGTGAACTCCGGCTCTTGATTCGCGATGTGATGCTCGTGCTGCCCGACGGCAGCTACAGGGTGTACGCGCTAGGAGCGGGATGGCTCCAGCGTTTCGCAGTTTATGTAACCGACGCGATCGCTTCGCGCAGGACGAGTGCGGAGCGGGCGAGCGCCTCCCGCTCGCCTTCGTCGAGCTCGGGTTCGAGCACCTGCGCCGCGCCGGACGCATCAACGATCGAAGGCAGCGACAGCGCCACGTCCTCGAGCTGCATCGCTTCGGTCTGCACCCGCGACACGGTGAGGACTCGCCGCTCGTCGCGCAACAGCGATTCGAGCAGCGACGCGGTCACGAGCCCGATTGCATGATTCGTCGCACCCTTGCGTCGAATGATCTCGTAGGCCGCGGTTCGCACCTTCTGCGCAATGCGTGACTCGCGTTCGGCGCTCCACCCTCTCCACTGCCTCAGGAGTCCTCCGCCCACGCGCGCGCTCGACCACAGCACCACTTCGGAGTCGCCGTGCTCTCCAATCACCTGCGCATGAATCGAGCGTGGATCGACAGCGAGCTCACGGCCCACGATCTGCCGCAGGCGCGCCGTGTCGAGCAGGGTGCCCGTTCCGATCACCCGCTCGCGCGGCAGACCGGACGACCTGTGAAAGAGATACGTCAGCACGTCTACGGGGTTCGTCACCATCACGACGAGCCCGCGGTAGCCGCTCAGTTGCTGCGCTAGATCGCGAACAACAGTTGCGTTCTCGCGCAGGAGCTCGAGCCGCGTCTGGCCTGCAGTGCCGCCGCGTCCAGCCGCGATCACGAGGGCGGCGGCCTCGTGCATTTCGGCAATGCTGGCGCTGCGGACGTGACAGGCAGGGTAGAAAGCGGCGCCGTGGGCGAGATCCATTGCTTCCCCGTCGGCGAGCTCGGACCGCACATCGTGCAACATGAGCGTGTGCGCGACGCCTGCATGCAGCGCTGAAATTGCGACGCTGGAACCCACCCAGCCCGTGCCGATGATACCGACTGCGCTCATCCGCGCTTTGCTTACCGGACCGGCAGGCGCTACGCGCGGATCACGTCGAGGCCGCCCATGTAGGGCTTGAGCGCGGCGGGCACGTCCACGCCGCCATCGGCGCGCTGATAGTTCTCCAGCACCGCGACCAGCGTGCGGCCGACAGCGAGACCGGAGCCGTTGAGCGTGTGCACGAGCTCGGTCCTGCCTTTCTCGTTGCGGAAGCGCGCCTGCATGCGCCTCGCCTGGAACGCTTCGAAGTTGCTGCACGAGGAAATCTCACGGTACGCGTTCTGGCCCGGCAGCCACACTTCGATGTCGTAGGTCTTGGCGGCGGAAAAGCCCATGTCGCCGGTGCACAGCGTCATCACGCGATACGGCAGCTCGAGCTTCTGAAGGATTTTCTCGGCGTGACCCGTGAGCTCTTCGAGCCCTTCGTACGAGCGCTCGGGGTGTATGACCTGTACGAGCTCGACCTTGTCGAACTGGTGCTGCCGGATCATGCCGCGCGTGTCCTTGCCGTAGGAGCCCGCCTCGCGCCGGAAGCACGGCGTGTGGCACACGAGCTTCATCGGCAGCGCCTTGAGATCGACGATCTCGTTGCGCACGATATTCGTGACCGGCACTTCCGCGGTCGGAATGAGAAACAGGCCGTCGGAGGCGATGGCGAACTGGTCGTCCTCGAATTTCGGGAACTGGCCCGTGCCGCGCATCGAGTCGGCGTTCACGAGATACGGCGCATAGACCTCGGTGTAGCCGTGCTCCTGCGTGTGCGTGTCGAGCATGAACTGCGCGATCGCGCGATGGAGCCGCGCGACCGGGCCTTTCATGAGCACGAAGCGCGCCGAGGCGATCTTGGCCGCCGTATCGAAATCCATCATGCCGAGGGCCGCGCCGACGTCGACATGGTCCTTCACGGGGAAATCGAACGTGCGCGGCGTGCCGTAGCGCCGCACCTCGACGTTGTCCGCCGACGACTCTCCCGGCGGCACCGACTCGTGCGGCACGTTGGGCACGTAGAGCAGGAACTCGCTCATCTTGCCTTGTATGTCCGCAAGCTCCTGCTCCAGCGCTTTCAGACGGTCGGCCTGCGCATTCACCTGCGCGATCAGCTCGGACGCATCCTCTTTCTTTGCCTTGAGCTGCCCGACCTGCTTGGAGAGCTGATTGCGGCGCTGCTGAAGCTCCTGCGTTTCGGTCTGTATGGCCTTGCGCTGATGTTCCAACGACTGGAAGGTCGCGACATCGAGCGCGAAACCGCGCTGGCCGAGACGGCGCGCGGCGCTTTCGAGATCCGCACGGAGGATTTGAACGTCGAGCATGGTGCCTGAAGGTGTAGAGGCGAAGCGCGTATTATCCCGGACTTTCCAACGTTTACGCGAACGACGAGATGCCCGTAGAGCGCGCCCCCACCCTTCCCGCACCCGATCCAGCAACGCGCAGGCCGCGCTTCACGATGCCGCCGGGATCGTGCGATTGCCATGCACACGTTTTCGGGCCGCAGAGCCGTTTTCCGTACCTGCCGAGCGCGTCGTACATCGCGCATGATGCATCGCCCGAGGATTACGCGCGCATGCTGCGCACGATCGGCTGCGGGCGCGCGGTGCTGGTGCAGCCCAGCGTGTACGGCACCGACAACGGCGCAATGGTGCATGCGTTGCGCTCCGGTGTCTTCGCGTTCCGCGGCATCGCCGTCGTGGACGCGGACGTGAGCGACCGCGAGCTGCAGGACCTGCACGACGCCGGCGTGCGGGGCGTGCGAATCAACATCGCGTCGGACACGGAGGGGCTCTCGCTCGCCGATGCGCCGAAGCTCGCGCCGCGGCTGAAAGCGCTCGGCTGGCATCTGCAGTTCTTCATGGATTTGAAGAAGCTGCCCGATGCGGAAGAGAAGCTCGGCAGGCTCGGAATCGATCTCGTGATCGATCATTTCGGACGGGTGCGCGCCGACGACGGGCTCGATGCCGCGCCTTTTCAGACGATGCTGAGGCTCATGAAGCGGCCCAATGTCTGGGCGAAGATCATGGGGCCGTATTTCGTGTCGAGCCGCGCGCCGGGTTATGTCGATGTCGCGCCATTCGCGCGTGCGGTCGTCGCGGCCGCGCCGGATCGGGTGGTCTGGGGAAGCGACTGGCCGCATCCGGCGACAGGCCGATTGAACGTGCCCATGCCGAACGACGGCGACCTCGCCGATCTACTGCTCGAGTGGGTGCCGGACGAGGTGCAGCGGCGGAAGGTGCTCGTGGATAATCCGGCGCGGTTGTACGGATTCTGACGGTGCGCTATCCGCGCACCCTACGTGGCCCCACCGTCACTTTTTCTTGATCACACTGATCTTGCCGTCCGGCTCGAAGAAAGCGGCCTTCACCTCTTTCACGTCCTGAACGCCCTGCTCGCGCAGCTTCGCCATCAGCTCCGCCTCGGCGATATGTTCCTTGCGCAGGTTGCGCCAGAACACGCGTCCGTCGCGGATGAGCATGACCTCCTCGGGCTCGAAGAACTGCCTCACCTTGGCGAAGCGCCAGCTCAGCCGGTCGATGATGAGGTTCCAGCCGATGATCGTGCCGAGCAGCACGAAACCATCCGTGATCGACTTGTACTCGCCGGCCATCGCGTTCTGCGCCGCGTCGGCGATGATGACGAGGAACAGGATGTCCGCGAGCCCGACCGAGCCCGCGTCGCGGCGAAGGATGAAGCGGAACACGAGGACGAGGAACCAGTAGACGGCGGTGCCGCGGATGATCAGTTCCCAGGGTGAGACGCTCAGACCGAAAAGCTCCTGCCAATCGAGCATGGAAGCCTCCTTTCCGCGATGCGCTACCGGCGCACCCTATGACTTTTTCTCTGACTTCGCGTCCAGTTGACGCAGCTCCGCGAGCCGCTCGCGGATGCGCGCTTCGAGCCCGCGCGGCGTGGGCTCGTAAAACCGTGCGTTCAGTCCTTCGGGCAGATAGCGCTCGCCCGCGGCATAAGCCTCCGGCTCGTCGTGCGCATAGCGGTACTCCTTACCGTAGCCGAGCTCCTTCATGAGCCGCGTCGGCGCGTTGCGCAGATGCTCGGGCACCGGACGCGAGCCGTCCTTGCGGATCAGCTCGCGTGCGCGATTGAAGGCGTCGTAGGCGGCGTTGCTCTTCGGTGCGACGGCGAGGTAGATCGCGGCCTCGGCCAGCGCGAGCTCGCCTTCCGGTGAGCCGAGGCGCTCGTACGTTTCGCACGCGTCGAGCGCCATGCGCAGCGCGCGCGGGTCCGCAAGACCGATGTCCTCGCTCGCCATGCGCACCAGCCGCCGCCCGACGTAAAGCGGGTCGGCGCCGCCGTCGAGCATGCGCATGAGCCAGTACAGCGCCGCATCGGGCGAGGAGCCGCGCACCGACTTGTGCAGCGCCGAGATCTGGTCGTAGAACGCGTCGCCGCCTTTATCGAAGCGCCGCAGGCTTTCGGCGATCGTGTTGCGGACGAACTCTTCGTCGACGTCGGTGCGTCCGGCGTTGGCCGCGGCGGTCTGCATGTGCTCGAGCATGTTGAGCAGCCGCCGCGCATCGCCATCGGCGTAACCGACGAGGAGCTTTCTGGCGAGCTCGGTATAAGAGAGCTGCACGTCGGCCGCCGCGAGCGCGCGCTCGAACAGCTGTTCGAGCTCGGCGTCCGAAAGCGGCTGGAGGACGTACACGGCAGCGCGCGAGAGCAGCGCGCTGTTCACCTCGAACGAGGGATTCTCGGTGGTGGCGCCGATGAACGTGATCAGCCCCTGCTCCACGAACGGCAGGAAGGCGTCCTGCTGCGCCTTGTTGAAGCGGTGGACTTCGTCGACGAAGAGAATCGTGTGACGGCCGGTCTGCTGCAGCGTGAGCTGCGCGCGCTCGACCGCCTGGCGGATGTCCTTCACGCCGGAAAACACCGCCGAGAGCGCGATGAACTCGGCATCGAATGCCTCCGCCATGAGACGCGCGAGCGTCGTTTTGCCGACACCGGGTGGACCCCACAGGATCATCGAGTGGGCCTTGCGCGCCTCGAACGCGAGCTTGAGCGGCTTGCCCGGCCCGAGCAGATGGCTCTGCCCGACGACCTCATCGAGCGTGCGCGGCCGCAGCCGCTCGGCTAACGGCGCCGCGGGCTCACGCTTGCCGAAGAGGTCATTCACTGATGACGTCGGCGCCTTGGGGTGGTGAGAACCTGAACGCCTCCGGCGCGAGCTTCACGTTGCGCTGGAGATCGCTGAACCGGATGAGGGTGGTCTGGCCGAACTGATCGTGCAACTGCATCGCTTCGAGCCCGCCTTTGCCGAGGCCCAGACGTATGCGCTGGAACGCGGTGTCCTGCGTGCGCGGCGTCGCTTCGAGCCAATCCAGGCCGCCTTCGCTGCCCGCGGCTTTCAGCACATAGCTCTTCTCGATCTCGTTGCTGCCCGCGAGCAGCGCGGCGGGGCTCGCGCCCAGCGCGCGGTCGAGCTTACGGACGGTGACCTGGTTCAGGTCCTTGTCGTAGATCCACAGCCGCGAGCCGTCGCCGACGATCGTCTGCTCGTACGGCTTGTTGTATTCCCACCTGAACCGGCCCGGACGCGCGAACTCCATCGTGCCGCTCGCCTTCTGGAGCGTTTTGCCGTTCTTGTCGAGCACGACCTGCGTGAAGCCCGCCCTGCCGGTCGTGGTCTGGTTGAGCAGGCTTTTGAGCGCCTCGACGCTCTGCTGGGCGAAGGCCACGCCGGGCGGGAGCAGTAATAAGACAGAGAAGATCAGCTTTCGCATGCAGGAAACCTTTCGTGTAGTTCGTCACCCCGGCGTAGGCGGGGGTCCAGGTTCGACAGCACGCCGAATGCCCGGTTTAACGCGCGTTTGTAACCAAATGCGTCCTGGATTCCCGCCTTCGCGGGAATGATGGCGTTTTGCTGGATTCCCGCCTGCGCCGGAATGACGAGCTTAGTCTTCCGCGGCGGCGGAGGCCGGCACCAGCACTTCCCGGTTGCCGTTGGTCTGCATCGGCGAGACCATGCCCGCGCGTTCCATCTGCTCGATCAGGCGTGCCGCGCGGTTGTAACCGATCCGCAGGTGCCGCTGCACGAGCGAGATCGAAGCGCGGCGCGTCTTGAGCACGATCGCACATGCCTGATCGTAGAGCGGATCGGATTCGGCATCGCCGGCGCCTTCGAAGAGCTCCCCGCCCTCTTCTTCCGAGGGTGGACCTTCCAGCACGCTCTCCACGTACTGCGGCTGCGCGAGCTGCTTCAGGTAATCGACGACCTTGTGGACCTCGTGGTCCGCGACGAATGCGCCGTGCACGCGCTGCGGAAGGCCCGTTCCCGGCGGCAGATACAGCATATCGCCCTGACCGAGCAGCGCTTCCGCACCCATCTGATCGAGGATGGTACGCGAATCGACCTTGGCCGAGACCTGGAACGCGATGCGGCTCGGGATGTTCGCCTTGATGAGCCCGGTGATCACGTCGACCGACGGGCGCTGCGTCGCGAGGATGAGATGGATGCCCGCCGCGCGCGCTTTCTGCGCAAGCCGTGCGATCAGCTCTTCCACTTTCTTGCCGACAACCATCATGAGATCGGCGAGCTCGTCGATCACGACCACGATCAGCGACATCTCGTGCAGCGGCTCGGCGTTCTCGGTGCCCGCGAGCAGCGGATTGGCGATCGGCGTCTTGTTCTTCTCCGCGTCGCGGATCTTCTGGTTGAAGCCCGCCATGTTGCGCACGCCGAGCGCGGACATGAGCTTGTAACGCCGCTCCATCTCGGCCACGCACCAGTTGAGCGCGTTGGCGGCGTGCCGCATGTCGGTCACGACCGGCGCGAGCAGATGCGGGATGCCTTCGTAGACCGACAGCTCCAGCATCTTCGGATCGACGAGAATCAGGCGCACCTGCGAGGGCGGCGACTTGTAGACGAGCGAGAGGATCATCGCGTTGATCGCGACCGACTTGCCCGAGCCCGTGGTGCCGGCGACCAGCAGATGCGGCATGCGCCCCAGGTCCGCGACGATCGGGTTGCCCGCGATGTCCTTACCCAGCGCGAGCGCGAGGGGCGTCCCGACGTCGGCATACACCTGCGAGCTCAGGATCTCGGTCAAACGCACGATCTGCCGCTGCGGGTTCGGAATCTCCAGGCCCATGCAGCTCTTGCCCGGGATCGTCTCGACGACCCGGATGCTCACCACCGACAGTGCGCGCGCCAGGTCCCGCACGAGATTGATGATCTGGCTGCCTTTGACGCCGACGGCAGGCTCGATCTCGTAGCGCGTGATCACGGGACCGGGATAGGCCGCGACGACTTTCACCTCGACGCCGAAATCGAGCAGCTTCTTCTCAATCAGGCGGGACGTGAATTCGAGCGTGTCCGCGGACATGAGCTCGACGTTCTTCTCCGGGTCGTCCAGCAGGTGCAGCGGGGGCAGCAGCGAATCGGGCAGGTTCTCGAACAGCGGCACCTGCTTTTCGCGGGCGGCGCGCTCGGATTTCGGGATTTCCGCCTTGGGCGGCTCGATGCGCACCGGCTCGTGAATCACCAGCTTCTTCTTGCTGACTTCGACGATCTCGTCGCGCTCGATCACCGCCTGCTCGCCCGCGCGGCGGTCCTGGCGCTCGGTCCACTTGCCGATGACGAAGAGCAGCCCGCGCTCGGTCCAGTCGCCGACGCGCTCGATGACGACCAGCCAGGACACGCCGCTGAAGAGGCTCAGGCCCGCGGCGAACATGATCAGCAGGATCAGCGTGCCGCCGGTGAATCCGAATCCCGCCGATACGACGCGCCCGAGGATGTCGCCGATCACGCCGCCCGGCGCGAGCGGCAGCGCGGCCTTGATCGTGTGCAGGCGCATCGCTTCGATGCCGCTGCTCGCGAGCAACAGGAGACCGAATCCGCCGAGCGCGACCGCATACGAGCGGCGGTCACTCTCGCGCACCGTCTCGATGCGGCGGAATCCCCACGCCACGAGCGCGCCGCACAGCACGATCCACCAGTAAGCCGAGACACCGAAGAGGTACAGCAGGAGGTCCGCGAGATACGCGCCGACGACGCCGCCGGCATTCCGGATATTCGAGACGCTGACGCTCTGCGACCAGCCCGGATCGCTGCGATCGTACGTCGCGAGGATGAGGAGAAGATAGAGCGCGATCGCGACCAGCGCGAGCCACCACGATTCGCGCAGGAGCGCAGCGATTTTCGGCGGCAGCGGATTGCCCGCTACCTTGGCGCCCCCGGCTTTTTCAGACCACAGCAAAAGTGTGAGACCGTTTCAGGGGCTTACCGCACCGCCGACCGGCGCGCCATCGACTGGCGGTCGAGCACGTAGATCTTGCGCTTGTCGGCCCGGATGACGCCCTTGTCGTGCAGGTCCTTGACGACGCGGCTCACCATTTCGCGGGAGGCCCCGATCATGCGCGCGATCTCCTGCTTCGGCGGCGCCTTCTCGATGATCCACTGGCCTTCCTGCGGCTGTGCCATCTCGATCAGGAGCCGCGCAACGCGGCCGTAAACGTCGATCAGCGCGAGGCTTTCGATCTTGCGGTCCGCTTCCCGCAGCCGCTTGACGAGGTTGCGGATGATGAGCATCGCGGCATCGAAGTTGTCCTTGAGGCAGTTCAGGAACGCGCTCCGCGATATCCGCAGCATCTCGCACGGCTCCAGCGTTTCAACGCTGGCGGAGCGCGGCTGGTCGTCGAGCAGCCCCATCTCGCCGAAGAACTCGTTGGGTCCGATCACCGACAGGATGACCTCGTTGCCGTCGTCATCGGGAATGAGGACTTTCGCCCGACCGGCCATGATGATGTACAGCGCGTCGGTCTCCTCGCCCGCCCGGATGACATAAGCGCCGCGCGGAAAGCGGCGGTGCTGAACGGCCGGGATGAGGGCTGCGAGCTGCTGGTCCGAAAACGACGAAAACAGCGGAACGTTCTTCAGAACGACCGGGTTTACCGTGAACTGAGCCATAGTTTTGTTATCCGCCCGCTACGCCGACCGGAGGGGCCGACCCCGCGCCTATACTGCCAGAACCAGCACGAAACGTCACGCGGTACTCACTGAATTGGCAGGATTTTCGGGTCTCGAAGACACGAATACAACACCTGTCGCGCTAGAATCGGGATTGCATTTCCGGCCTGCACCCTCAATCTACGATGCCTGATTCCACTGGACCGACCATGTCGCAAGCACCCAAACACTGCCGTGTACTCATCCTGGGCTCCGGCCCCGCCGGCTATACCGCGGCGGTGTATGCCGCCCGGGCCAACCTCCAGCCGGTCCTGATTACCGGCCTCGCGCAGGGCGGACAGCTCATGACCACGACCGACGTGGACAACTGGCCGGCCGACGCGATGGGAGTGCAGGGGGCCGAGCTCATGGAGCGGTTCCAGAAGCACGCCGAACGGTTCAAGACCGAGATCGTGTTCGACCATATCCACACGGTGAAGCTCAAGGAGACGCCGATCACCCTCGTCGGCGATCAGGGCACTTACACCTGCGACGCGCTCGTCATCGCAACGGGCGCCTCGGCCATGTACCTGGGGCTCGATTCCGAGCAGAAATTCATGGGCAAGGGCGTGTCCGGCTGCGCGACCTGCGACGGATTTTTCTATAAAGGACAGGAAGTCGCTGTCGTCGGCGGCGGCAACACCGCGGTGGAGGAAGCGCTCTACCTCACCAACATCGCAAGCCACGTCACCGTTATCCACCGCCGCGACAAGTTCCGCGCCGAGGCGATCCTCGTCGACAAGCTGCGGGAGCGCGTCAACGACGGCAAAGCGACGATCCTGTGGGACCACGTGCTCGAGGAGGTGCTCGGCGACAACACCGGGGTCACCGGCATGCGCGTGAAGAACGTCAAAACGAGCTCGACGACGGAAAAGAAGCTCCAGGGCGTCTTCATCGCGATCGGCCACCGGCCCAACACCGAGATCTTCGAAGGCCAGCTCGAGATGAAGAATGGCTACATCATCACGAAGTGCGGCGCGGAGGGCGGCTTTACCTCAACGAGCGTGCCGGGTGTGTTCGCCGCCGGCGACGTGCAGGACCACGTCTACCGGCAGGCGGTCACCAGCGCCGGCACCGGGTGCATGGCCGCGCTGGACGCGCAGAAGTACCTCGAAGCCAAAGGCGTGATTTGAGGCTCGTCTAACTAGATCGCCGCCTCGTTCGTCTCACCGGTGCGGATCCGAATCACCTGATCGACGCTGGAGACGAAGATCTTCCCGTCACCGATCTTGCCCGTGCGCGCAGCTTTTACGATCGCGTCGATCGCCTGCTCCAGCAGGTTATCGGGGACGACGACGTCGATTTTCACCTTCGGCAGGAAATCGACAACGTACTCGGCGCCGCGATAGAGCTCGGTGTGGCCCTTCTGCCGCCCGAATCCTTTCACTTCCGTCACGGTGAGGCCGCTCACGCCGATTTCGGAGAGCGCTTCGCGCACTTCGTCGAGTTTGAACGGCTTGAATATCGCCTCGATCTTCTTCACCGGGACCCCCTTGTTCGCCTCGTCAAACAGCCGCTTAGAAGCCGCTAAGGATAGCACTACTCGAAGCGGTGCCTGAACCGGTTGGTGATCGGATAACGCCAGTCCTTGCCGAACGCGCGGCTCGTGATGCGCACGCCGATCGGCGCCTGCCGCCGCTTGTATTCCGCGGCACGGACCATGCCGACGACGCGCTCGACATCGCTGCGCGAGTAGCCGCGCGCGATGATCTCCGCCGGACTGTTGTCCTTCTCCACGTAGGCTTCGAGGATCGCATCCAGTATGGGATACGGCGGCAGGCTGTCCTCGTCGCGCTGGTCCGCTTTGAGCTCCGCGGATGGCGGCCGTTCGAGCACGCGCTGCGGGATGACCGGCGAGACGCTGTTCCGGTAACGCGCCAACGTATAGACCAGCATCTTGTCGATGTCCTTGAGCACGCCGAAACCGCCTGCCATGTCGCCGTACAGCGTGGCGTAGCCGGTGCCGAGCTCGCTCTTGTTGCCGGTCGTCAGGACGATCGAACCGGTCCGGTTCGAGTGCGCCATCAGCAGCGTGCCGCGAATGCGTGACTGGAGATTCTCTTCGGTCGTATCGGCCCCGCCGCTGCCGAGCTCGGCCGCAAGCGCCGTGCGATAGGCATCGAACAGCGGATCGATGGGAATCTCGCTGTAGCGCACGCCGAGCGATTCGCACTGCGCGCGCGCGTCCTCGCGGCTCATCTGCGCGGTGTAGCGCGACGGCATCATGATCGCGCGCACCCGCTCGGGCCCCAACGCATCCACTGCGATCGCCAGCGTCAGCGCCGAGTCGATGCCGCCGGAGAGTCCCACCAGCACGCCGGGGAAGCCGTTCTTGGTCACGTAGTCGCGAACGCCGAGGCGCAGCGCCGCATAGATCTCGGCTTCAGG
>Ga0196977_1000519_pt1 | contig 19826 bp, 16 predicted proteins | sample S3v_1013CmetaG_FD_148634 | JGI IMG/M metagenome (GOLD analysis project Ga0196977, IMG submission 148634) | Soil microbial communities from Anza Borrego desert, Southern California, United States - S3+v_10-13C | ecosystem: Environmental > Terrestrial > Soil > Desert | place: USA: California...
GCGGCCGCCGCGGCCGCCGGGGCGGCGCGGGTCGTTGGTCGGGATGTAGGTGGTTTGCGGCGTGGCCGTCTCGCCCGGCGTGCCGCGCATCACGTCTACGCCGCCGGCCTCGCCCGGGCGCCCGCGGCGTCGCTCGTCGCGCCCGCCCCGGCCGCGCGCGCGGTCGCCGCGGGCCGGCTCGCCCGCGGGTTTCGGCGGGGCCTCGGGGACGACGACGCGCTGGCCCGGCTGGTGGCCCGCGTCGAGCGCGGCGGCCGTCGGCCGCAGCACCCTGACCTGCCGGCCCGGGGGCGGCGCGGAGGGCGTCGGCGCCGCGCGGGGCGACTCGGCCGGGGCCGTCGCCGCGCCGGCCGCGGCGCCGCCGTCGGGCGCGTGCTCGGCCGTCGTCACCTCGGGCGCGGCCGCTTCCGCGTCGGGCGCGTCCACTTCGGGCAGGACGAAACCGGAGGGCGCGACATCCTCCACCGCCTCCGGAGCCTCGACGGCCTCGGGGCCGGGCGCGGCGGCCGCCGGCGCGTCCGCTTCGGGGCGCTCGGCCCGCGCCGCGGGCGGCCGCATCTTGAGGACGCGCGGGGCGAAGGGGCGCGGCGAGGCCCCGCCGTCGGCGGGAGCGGCCTCGGGCTGGTGGGCCTCGGCGGGCGGCTCGTGCGCGGGCGCGACGTACTCCTCAGCGGCCGCCTCGTGCCCCGCCTCGGCGTGCGCCCCGGCCTCGCCCTCGGCGGGCTTCGGCTTCTTGACGACGCGGATGGCGCGGTGCACGACCGGCTCTTTCTTCGGGTAATACTTGTTGCGGATCTTCTCGGCGAGTTCTTTGGAGATGGTGTTGGAGGGGACGGAGACGTCGATGCCCTCGCGGCGCACCTCCTCGAGGATGCGCTTTGATTCCATCTTCAGCTCTTTGGCGAGATCGTAGATACGAACCTTTGAGTGAACTGCTGTCATGCACTCCTTCTTCGACGCTTCGGTAAAACGGCGCCGCGCGCGTTTCGTGGTTAAGTGTCAACCGCCTGCTTAACCTTCGGGTGAGCGCGTCGCGCGGGCCACCGGCCGGAGAAGGTTTTTAAGGCGGGCAACAGGCGCGCGCGGCCCCCCCGCGGAGGCGCGCGCGCCGGTGACTTCGGTTACTCGTCGCGGGAAGCATTTTCGTCTTCACCGGCGACCGTTTCGACCCCGGCCGGCTCGCCTTCGCTGGCCGCCGCCGGTTCGGAAGAATTCTGCGCCTCGGGCGCGGACGCCTCGGTGGCGAAGGCCGAGCGGGGCGAGAAGGGCGAGTCGTCCTCCTCGTCGTCGCGCAGCGCGGGCGCGTCGCCGGCCGCACGCTCGTCGGCGAGCGTGCTCGGCCGCGCCTCCTCGACGAAGGCCCCGGTGTGCTGGATGACGGCGGCCTCGGCCGAGGTGATGTCCGGGGCGGGCGTGACGGTGTCGGGCCGCAGGTCGCGCCCCGCGCCTTGCAGGAGCAGCTCGTCGGCCGACATCTGCTCGACCTCGGTCGCAGCGACGGGGTCGGCCGACTCCGAGGCGAGGATTTCGTCCTCGGCCATGATGTCGGTGCGCGTGTGCGCGGCCTCGTCGTAGCCGTCGGCGATCATCTCGTCCGAGGGCTCGACCTCGCGCGCGTCGGCCTCGGGGTCGAACTCGACAGACGCGGCGTGCTGCTCGATTGCGCCGCCCTCACCGTTCTCTCCCGCCATCCCGCCCCCCGCCGCGGCGGCCGCCTCGACGAACTCGGCGGCGGCCTCCTCGGCCCCGGCCGGCGTCTCCGCGCCCGCCTCCTGCCCGCCCTCGGGCTGTTCGCCTTCGGCGCCCTCTTCGCCCTCGCCCTCGGCCTGCCCGGCGGCGGCGGCGTCGATGACGGCCTGCGCCGAGGAGATGATGCGCTCGGCCTCGTCCATGCTGACGTCGAGGAACTCGACGATGTCGTCGATGGTCGCGCCGGCCAGCGACTCGATGTCGCCGATGCCGTGCGCGGCCAGCGTGTCCACCATCGCCGGATTCATGCCTTGCAGGCGTTCGAGCGGGACGGGCTCGCCCGAGGCGATCATCGCGCCCATCTGCGCGGCGACCTCGCGCTTGATCTCCTCCTCGCTGCGGATGTCGATGTTCCACCCGACGAGCTTGGTGGCGAGGCGCACGTTCTGCCCGCGCTTGCCGATGGCGAGCGAGAGCTGATCCTCGTTGACGATGACCTCCATCTGCCGGCGCTCGATGTCGGTGATGCGCACCTGATTGACCTTCGCCGGCGACAGGGCGTTGGCGGCGAACACGCTCGGCTCGTCCGACCACTCGATGATGTCGATCTTCTCGCCGCGCAGCTCGCGGATGATGGCCTGCACGCGCGAGCCCTTCATGCCGACGCACGCGCCCACGGGGTCGACGTCGCGCTCGGTCGAGGCGACGGCGATCTTGGCGCGCTCGCCCGGCTCGCGCACGGCCGACTTGATGACGACCGTCCCGTCGTAAATCTCGGGCACCTCCATCTCGAAGAGGCGGCGGAGCAGTTCCGGCGAGGTGCGCGAGACGACGACCTGCGGCCCCTTCGACTCTTTGGAAACGTCGTCGATGACGACGCGGATGCGCTCGCCCTGATTCCACGTCTCGCCGCGCGACTGCTGGTTGCGCGGCAGGATGGCCTCGATGTTCTCGCCGAGGTCGACGATCATGTCGCCGCGCTCGAACCGCTTGACGTAGCCGTTGACGAGGTCGCCGACCTTGTCGATGTACTGCTCGTAGACGTTGGCGCGCACCGCGTCCCTGACCTTCTGGAAGAGGATCTGCTTGGCGGTCTGCGCGGCGATGCGCCCCATCTCCTCCATCGGCATCGGGATTTGCAGCTCGTCGCCGACCTCGACCTCGTCGCCGGCCAGCTCGCGCGCCTCGTCGAGCGACAGCTCCTTGCCGGGGTTCTCGACCTCGGCGACCACCTCTTTGGTGGCGAAAATCTCCAGCCCGGCGTCCGACGAGAACTCGACCTGAATCTCCTCGCCCGACTTGAACTGCTTGCGCGCCGCCGCGCGCACGGCCTCCTTCATCGCCTCGACGACGAGGTCGCGGTCAATGCCGTGCTCTTTGCACAGCGCGTCAATGCTCTGGCCGATGGATGCGCTCATAAACTTTTCACGTCCCCGCTCCGGTCGCGCCGGCCCGCGCCCCTCAAGTCTTTCCGCGCGCGGCGGCGTCCCCGGCTATTCAGTTGTTATTCAGTTGTGCTGCCGGCCGCCTCTCTCGCGGCCCTCTCCCGCGCCTCGGCGCGTCGAAACTCTTCTTCCACGTCTATCTCAAGGTTGGCCTTCGCCACGCCTTCGAGGGGGATCAGGACGCGGCCGTTGGTCTTGTCGTCGAAGACGACCGAGTCGCCCTCGACGCCGACGATGCGGCCCGTGAAGTTGCGCTGGCCGCCCACGGCGACCCGCGACTTGAGCTTCGCGGGCTTGCCGGCGAAACGCTCGTAGTCCTCCCGCTTGTAGAGGCCGCGCTCCAGCCCCGGCGACGACACCTCCAACGTATACGACGAAGGGATGAAGTCCTCCACGTCGAAGAGCGCGCCGAGGTGGTGGCTGACCTCCGTGCAGTCCTCGTGGGTCACGCCGTCGGGCTTGTCAATGAAGACGCGGACGATGGGCGTGCGCGCGCCGCCTGCGACCTCCGCGTGGACGAGTTCGAGGCCGCGTTCCGAGGCCACGCGCTCGGCCAGCTCGCGCACGCGCCCTTCAACCGAAACTTCTTCGCCCACGCCCTTCCGCCCCCCCGCTCAAAAATCCCCTCGCGCGCAAAAGAAAAAGTGGGCCAAGAACCCACCTGACGCCGCCGCCGCGCAGAGGACAAGAGGCGAATTATACGGATTCGGGAGGGGCGTGGCAAGCCACCAAAACGGGTGTCGGGAGGCGCGCGAAAGCCCGCCAAAAACGGCAGTTTTTCGGCCGGCGGCGGTCGCCTCCCGCCGGCCGCCGCCGGCCGAGGCGGCAATCGGGCGCGGTCAGGAGAGGCGCGCCCTGACGATTTCGCTCACGGCGCGGCCGTCGGCCGGGCGGCCGGCCAGCCGGGCCTGCGCGGCCCGCATCACCGCCCCCATCTCCTTCATCGAAGTCGCGCCCGTCTCGGCCACGGCCTCCTCGACGGCCCGCTCGATCTCCTCGCGCGTGGCGGCCCGCGGCAGGTACTCCTCGATGACGGCGATCTCGGCCCGCTCCTTCTCGGCCAGCTCGGCGCGGCCCGCCTTCTCGTACTGCTCGACCGAGTCGCGCCGCTGCTTGACGAGCGACTGCAAGGCTTTGGTCATCTCCTCGTCGCTCAGCTCGCCGCCCTTCTCGATCTCGCGGTTCTGGACGGCGGCCTTGACCATCCGCAGCGTCGAGGTGCGCGCCGCGTCCTTCGCCTTCATCGCGGCCGTCATGTCGCCGACGATTCGCTCCTTCAGACTCATGGCGGAAATTATAACAGGAAAGAGGGCGTCGGGCGTGAGGGGCCGGGCGCCGGGAAAGCGCAGCATCTCCCCGGCGCCCGGCCCCTAACGCCCTCACCTACTTCGAGGCGCGCTTGCGGTTGACGGCCTCGCGGAGGTCTTCGAGCGAGGTGGCGGGGCCGTGGACGGCGGCGACGCGCTCGACATCGAGGTTGAGGCGGCCGAGCGTGTCGAGGAAGTGGACGGTCGAGTCGTTGACGGTCGAGGGCAGCCACTTGCCGCTGTTCGGGAGGTTGACGAGGTCGCCCTGAAAGACCAGCTTCTCCTTCGGCAGGTAGACCACGAGCATCTCGCGCGCGTGCGGGCCGGGGCCGATGTCGATCACCTCGACGGTCTGCTTGCCGTCGGTGAAGACGCGCCTGCCGCCGCCGCCGACGAACTCGAAGACCGGCCGCTTCTTCGCGCGCGTCTGGTCGTCGGGGGCGACCGTGAAGTTGGCGGCCGCCATCCGCTCGAAGAACTTCCGGTTGGCGGGCGTCGTCACGATGGCCGCGCCCTCGGCCACGTAGGAGCGCATCCCGCCCGAGTGGTCGTCGTGGAAGTGCGTGACGACGACGTACCTGACCGGCTTGTTCGGGAACATCTCCTTCGCCTTCGCGATGGTCGCCTTCGCGCCGCGCCCGCCCGCGTAAGGCTCGACGACGAGGACGTAGGTGTCGAACTCGACGACGAGCGAGTTGGCCCCGCTCTCGAAGAGGTAGACGCCGTCGGCCAGCTTCGTCTCGCGCGTCGGCGGCGGGGTGAAGGCCGGCAGCTCCTCGTGGCCCTCGGGCTTGGCGAAGGCCGCCTCGGGCAGCTTCACGCCGAGGCGCACGTCGTCGTAGGTCGCCTCCTCGATGACCTCGCCGGCGCGGCGCGTGACGCGGCGGGCGGGAACCTTCAGGCCGCCGACGGTGCGGTAGGCCGGGAAGACCCACTCCTGCACGGCGTCGCCGGCGAGGTTGTCGCTGACGACGATCTCGTACTTCGAGAGCAGTTTGGTCGCGGCGTCGAAGTAGAGCGACCACTGGATGCCGTTCTGCGAGGCGGCCGCGACGACGTGGTGGCGGCGGCCGTCGAAGGCGTCGTCGCCGAGGTAACGCAGCGTGGCCGCGCCGTTGTCGTGCAGGGCGAGCAGCATCACGTGCGGGACGCGGCGGACGATGCCGACGTTGTTGAAGTTCGCCATGTTGATGGGCGTGATCGTCCGGTCGCGCGGGTTGACGAAGAAGCCCTGCCCGCCGTTGATGACGTTCCTGCCGCCGAAGACGAAGCCGCCGGGCAGCTCGTCGCGCGTCTCGACGAGGTAGCGGCGGTTGACGAGGTCGATGTAGAGCGACTCGTCGTGCCTCTGCCGGTCGTAAGGCGTGCCGATGTCCACGCTCTGGTTGCGCGCGAGGCCGTGGCCGGAAATCTTCACCGATACGTCGCCGGCGGCGCGGATGGCTTCGAGGCCGCCGTGGGCGGCCAGCGCGTCGTCGAGTATCCGGCGCGCCCGCGCGTACGACTTCTCGGACAAAGTCCCGCCCGCCGTCGCGGGGCGGGCGGCGCGCCGCTGGGCGAGCGCCGCGGCGGGCAGGATGGAGAGACCGAAGGCGAGGGCCAGTGCGACACGGGATGCTCTGTTCAAGGTGTTGTCCTCCTCACTTCGACTGGATGAGAGTTGGCCGCGAGAGAACCCGACCCGTCCGGAAAGGCTTCGACGGATAATACGGCGCGACGCCGCGACGTGAGGTAAAAGTGTTGTAAAAAATGGGAGGCGGGGAGGCGAAGGGCGGAGGTGAAAGACGAGGGCCACGGCGGCCTTCGTCTTTCACCTCCGCACCCCTCGCGGCCGGGACTCCGGCCGTTAGTCGTGGTGGCCGGCGGCGCGGGCGAGGTGCGCTTTGAGGAAGCGGCCGGTGTGGGATTCGGGCGCGGCCATGATCTGTTCGGGCGTGCCCGTGACCAAGAGCCGGCCGCCGAACTCGCCGCCCTCCGGGCCGAGGTCGATGATGTGGTCGGCCGTCTTGATTACGTCGAGGTTGTGCTCGATGACGAGGAGCGAGCCGCCGGCCTCGACCAGAGTGCGGAAGGCGGCGAGCAGCTTGTTGATGTCGTCGAAGTGGAGGCCCGTGGTCGGCTCGTCGAAGATGTAGAGCGTGCGCGTGCCCGTCCGCTTGGCGAGGTGCGCGGCCAGCTTGACGCGCTGGGCCTCGCCGCCCGAGAGCGTCGTCGCCGACTGGCCGAGCCGGAGGTAGCCGAGCCCCACGTCGTCGAGCACGCGGAGGCGGTTGGCGATCTTGCCCGTGTCGCGGAAGAAGGTCATCGCCTCGCGCACCGTCATGCTGAGCACGTCGTTGATGTTCTTGCCGCGGTAGCGCACGTCCAGCACCTGCGGCTTGAAGCGCGTGCCCTTGCACTCCTCGCAGACCAGCTCCACGTCGGCGAGGAACTGCATCTCGACGGTCACGGTGCCGTCGCCCTCGCAGACGTCGCAGCGGCCGCCCGGCACGTTGAAGGAGAAGTGCGACGGGTCGAAGCCCTTCGACTGCGCGTCGCGCGTCTGCGAGAAGACCTCGCGCACCGCGTCGTAGACCTTGACGTAGGTGACGGGGTTCGAGCGCGGCGTGCGCCCGATGGGCGACTGATCGACGAGGATGACCTCGTCGACGTGCTGCGCGCCCTGCAACTCGCGGAACGCGCCGACGTGGCCCTGCCACTCGCCGCGCTGCTTCTTCAGCCCGGCGTAGACCACGTCGTGGACGAGCGTGGACTTGCCCGACCCCGAGACGCCCGTCACGCAGACCAGCATCTCGAGCGGGATGTCCACGTCCACGCCCTTCAGGTTGTGCTCCGAAGCGCCGCGCACCGCGAGCCTCTTCTTCTTCGCGGCGCGGCGCTGCTTCGGCTCCCTGATCTCCGACTCGCCGCGCAGGTACTTGCCCGTGAGCGTCGCGCCCTCGCGCAAGAGCCCCTCGAAGTCGCCCTCGTAGACGACCTTGCCGCCGAGCTCGCCGGCGGCCGGGCCGATGTCGAGGATGTGGTCGGCGGCGCGCATCATCTCCTCGTCGTGCTCGACGACGAGGACGGTGTTGCCGATGTCGCGCAGGTTGTGGAGCAGCCTGATGAGGCGCTCGGAGTCGCGCGGGTGCAGGCCGATGGAGGGCTCGTCCAGCACGTAGAGCGCGCCGACGAGCGACGAGCCGAGGTTGGTGGCGAGCTGGATGCGCTGCGACTCGCCGCCGGAGAGCGTCGAGGCGAGGCGGTCGAGCGTCAGGTAGTCGAGGCCGACATCGACCAAGAACTTCAGCCGGCGGCGGATTTCGAAAAGCACCTTGTCGGCGATGGCCGCCTGCTCGTCCGAAAGCTGTAGCCGGTCGAAGAAGGCGGTCGCGTCCTTGATCGAGAGCGCCGAGACTTCGGGCAGCGTCCTGCCGCCGACGCGCACGTCGCGCGCCTCCTGCCTCAGCCTCCCGCCGCCGCAGTCGGGGCAGAGCGTGTAGCCGCGGTACTTCGAGAGGAAGACGCGGACGTGCAGCTTGTACTTTTTCGTCTCCAGCCACTCGAAGAAGCCGCGCACGCCCGAGAAGCCGTTCCTGCCCTCGACGATGGCGCGCTGCTGCGGCCGCGTGAGCGACCCGAAGGGCTCGTCCATCGGAATCTTTTCCTGCCGGCAGAAGCGGCGCAGCTCGGCGCGCGCCCAGTCGTACTGCGGCTTCGTCCACGGCTCGATGGCCCCCTCGGCGAGCGAGAGCTGCGGGTTCGGGATGACGAGGTCGAGGTCGAGGCCGATGGTGTTGCCGAAGCCCTGACAGGTCGGGCACGCGCCGTAAGGGTTGTTGAAGCTGAAGAGGCGCGGCTCGGGCTGCGCGTAGACGATGCCGTCGTACTTGCACTCGAAGCGCTCGCTGAACCGGAGCGTCCGCGGCTCGGCCTCGGCCGTCCGGACGAGGGCTTGGCCGTGCCCCTCGACGAAGCAGGTCTCGAAGGAGTCCACCAGACGCTCGCGCACGTCGGCGCGCGCCACGAGGCGGTCGACGAGGACGTGGACGCCCTCGAAGTCTTCGCGGGGGTAGTCGTCCGGCGTGCGAAGCTCGACGACCTCGCCGCCCACGAGCAGCCGCGTGAAGCCGCGCTGCATGAGGCTCATCACGTGCGCGGTGACGGCGCGGCGGTCGTGCGCGGCGGCCTTCGGCGCGCGCCCGCCCTTGCGGCCGGACTTCTTCGCCGACGACTTGGCGTCGCCGTTCGTCTCGACGCGCAGGCCCGCCTCGGCGGGGAAGATGACGTAGAAGCGCGCGCCCTCGGGCAGCGCGCCGAGCACCTCCTGCGCGGCCGACTCGGGCGAGTCCTTATGCACCTCGCGGCCGCAGGCGCGGCAGAAGGTGGTGCCGACGCGGGCGTAGAGCAGGCGCAGGTAGTCGTAGACCTCGGTCTGCGTGCCGACGGTCGAGCGCGGGTTGCGCGTCGAGTTCTTCTGCCTGATGGCGATGGCCGGCGGGATGCCGAGGACTTCGTCCACGTCCGGCTTGTCCATGCGTTCGAGGAACTGGCGCGCGTAGGCCGACAGCGACTCGACGTAGCGGCGCTGGCCCTCGGCGTAGACGGTGTCGAAGGCGAGCGAGGACTTGCCCGACCCCGACACGCCGGTCACGACCGTCAGCTTCTCGACCGGGATGGAGAACGAAACGTTCTTCAGGTTGTTGACGCGCGCCCCGCGCACGGTAATCGCTTGTTCACTCATGGCTCAAAAGACGCGCCGCGGCCCACAGACGACCCCCCGGCCCCGCGGCGAACCGGACATGATAACCCGAAACTGTTTCAAAGACGAAACGGGCGGAATCACCTCCGCCGCAAAGACGCGGCCGCGCGGTCGGAGACGAAAAATAAACCGCGCGTTCGCGTCCGCCCGGTCAGTTTTTATTACCAGCGGAAGTCGTAGCGGACGAGGCCGGGCCGCCAGTGGCCTTCGCCGAGGACGGGGATCAAGCCGTCGAGCGTGAGCGGGGAGTCGGCGGGGCGGCGCAGGCGGTAGGTGTGGCCGGAGGGGGAGGCGACGGAGAGGACGACGCGGGCGAGGTCGGGCTCGAAGCCCGCGACGGCGGCCGCGCGCCAGTCCTTACGGCAGCGGAGGACGAGGCGCGCGCCGAGGGGGAGCGAGCCGAGCGTGGGCGGCGCGGAAGCGGAAAGGTCGCCGGGCGCGGCGGCGTCCGCGGCGTCCGGCGACCTCTCAAGCGTTGCGCTCACGTTCGTTTCAGACTTCGAGCGGCGAGTCCTCGAAGGGCAGGTCGGGCTGGGTCGGCGTCTCCTTGCTGACGGCGTAGGCCCTGAGCGCCAGCGAGACGATGACGAAGGCCAGCGCGAACCAGAAGAGCGACCAGAAGATGGCCGGCACGCCGGTGGCCGCGGCCATGTTGGCGGCGTCGGTGTGCGCGTCCGTCAGCGCCGACATGAAGAGCACGTTCTTGAGGTCGAAGACCGCGTTGAGCACGCACTGCACGGCGAGGAAGCTGACGAGGAAGGCGGCCACCTTCGGCGCGGCGTAGCGCGCGGCGGCCAACAACCCCAGCGGCAGCGCGACGCCCGCGACGAGCGTGAAGAGCCCCGGCAGCGAGAGGTTCCAGACCGGCGCGAGGAAGCCGAAGAGGACGGTCAGCAGGAGGATGAGCGCGGCCGACCCGGCGAGGACGTAGCGCGCGGCCACCGTCCGCCGGATGAGCACGAGCAGCAGCGCCCCGAAGGTCATCGCCCCGAGGTAGCCGGCGCTGGAGACGAACATCCTTGAGAAGAGCCCGCCCGCCATCGAGTAGACCTCGCCGCTGCCGTCCACCGAGACCGTCAGGCTGCGGACGGAGTTGCCCGTCAGGAGCGCGGCCAGCGCGTGCCCGCCCTCGTGGATGAAGGTGACGAAGATGCGGAACGGATAGGTCAGAAGCTCCGCGTAGGGGATGAACCAGAGGAGGACGCTGAGCGCGGTGGCGGCCAGAAGCGTCGTGACCTGCGGGCGCGCGTCGTGTGCGATCTTGAATCTCATCTCGTAAGTCTCCGCTCGGGCTGTGCTTTCCTCACGCCAACTGATACGACATTGTACGACGAAGGTTCGGGGAAAGAAAGACCGGAAGTTTCCGGTTCCGGGTCGCGGGTTTCGAGTTGGTGCGACCGCCTCGTCTTTAACCCGCGACCCGGAACTTCTTTCATCTTTTCCAGCGGCCCGACTTGCCGCCGGTCTTCTCTTCGAGTTGGAGGTCGGTGACGCGGATGCCCTTCTCGACGGCCTTGCACATGTCGTAGACGGTGAGGGCGGCGACCGCGGCGGCCGTGAGCGCCTCCATCTCGACGCCGGTCGGGGCGGTGGTCGCGGCCTCGGCTTCGAGGCGGACGCCCCAGTCTTCGACCGTGGCGCGCACGTCGGCGTGCGCGAGCGGCAGGGGGTGGCAGAGCGGGATGAGTTCGGCCGTGCGCTTGGCGGCCATGATGCCGGCGAGGCGCGCCGTCTCCAGCGGGTCGCCCTTCGGCGTGCGCCCGGCGCGCACGGCCTCGACCGTTCCCGGCGACATCAGCACGCGCACGGACGCCCGCGCGCGCCGCGCCGTCGCCTCCTTCGCGCCGGTGTCCACCATCCGCACGCGCCCTTCGTCGTCAAGGTGTGTCAGCTCGCCCATGCCTGCGAGTAAATCCCAAAGACATCCGCGAGGCAAGTTGCGGCGCGGCGCCGCCGGTGCGCGACTCACTTTTCGGTTGAGCGTTTCTGTCGGAAGTGTCTGCGAAAATTTTTTCGGCGGGCGCGCAATCCGCCGCCGCGCCGCGGCCCGTATTTCGTCAAAGCTCGGAAATCAGCAGACAAGGAGAGAGGGAAGAAAGTATGAAGAAGTTCATGTTGGCGGCGGTGGTGGCGTTCGTCGGGCTGTCGGCGCAGGCGGCGCAGGCGCAGGAGAACCCGATGGTCGGCGGCGCGGCGATGCTGCGCTCGCGCAACATCGTCGAGAACGCGCTCAACTCGCAGGATCACACGACGCTGGTCGCCGCGGTCAAGGCCGCGGGCCTCGTCGAGACGCTCGCGGGCAAGGGGCCTTTCACGGTCTTCGCCCCGACCAACGCGGCCTTCGAGAAGCTGCCGGCCGGCGCGGTCGAGAGCCTGCTCAAGCCGGAGAACAAGGGCACGCTGACGAAGGTGCTGACCTACCACGTGGTCGCGGGCAAGTGGGACGCGAAGAGGCTGGCGCAGGCGATTAAGAAGGGCGGCGGCACGGCGACCCTCAAGACCGTCAGCGGCGACACGCTGACGGCGACGATGAGCGGCGACGCGGTCGCGCTCCGCGACGAGAAGGGCGGCATGTCCGCCGTCACCACCGCCGACGTGATGCAGTCCAACGGCGTCATCCACGTCATCGACACCGTGCTCATGCCGAACTAACGGTTTCGGGTTTCGAGTCCGGAACGGAGGCCCGGCCGCGAGGGGGCGTCTCAAGATTACGTCAAAGAATCGTCTGACGTGCCCTGAGACGCCGCCCCTCGCGGCCGGGCCTCCGCTTTTATGCCGGCAGGCGGACGACGTTGACCACCGTCCCGGCGTCGGCCGACTTCACGCCCCGCGGGATGATGGCGAGGGCCGCGGCGCGCGCGAAGGCGACGAAGTCTGAGGAGCCGCCCCACTTGAGAGGCTCCGCGAGGAGCCGGCCGTCTTCGTCGGTGCCGAGGGCGGCCGGCAGGTAGCTCGCGCGCTCGGCCGCGCCCTTCGCGGGCCGCGCGAGCACGGCCCTCTCTTCGGCGAGCGCGGGCCGGCGCGCGCCCTGCATCGCGCGCAGCGCCGCCCGCGCGAAGAGGTTGAAGGTGACCGAGACGGAGACGGGGTTGCCGGGCAGGCCGAAGACGAGCGTCTGCCGCCCGCCCGGCAGGCGCGCGAAGACGGTCGGCTTGCCCGGCCGCAGCGCCACCCGCTCGAAGAAGAGCTCCGCGCCGAGCCCTTCGAGCGCCGCCTTCGTGAAGTCGTAGCGCCCCATCGAGACGCCGCCCGACAGGACGAGCAGGTCGGAGCGCGCGGCCGCCCCGGCGATCAGTTTTTGTAAAAGCTCCGGCTCGTCGCCCGCGAACGGCAGCCGCTCGACCTCCGCGCCCGCCAGCCGCGCGTAGGCCGCCAGCGAGTAGGTGTTCGAGTCGCGTATCTGATCCGGGCCGGGCCGCTCGCCGACGGGCACGAGTTCCGAGCCGGTGGCGAGCACGGCCACGCGCGGCCGGCGACCGACCGGAACCTCCGCGTAGCCGAACGAGGCGAGCACGGCCGCGCCCGCCGCCGAAACCTCCTCGCCCGCTTCGAGCACCCTCTGGCCCGCGCGGATTTCGCTGCCGCGCACGACGTAGAACTGACCCGGCTCGGTCGCCCGCCCGACCTCGACGAAGCGCCCGTCTTCGGACTCGCGCGTGACCTCGACCTGCTGCACGCCGTCCGCCCCCTCGGGCACGGGCGCGCCCGTCATAATCCGCACGGCCTCGCCCGCGCCGACGCGGCCGCGCCACCCGCGCCCGGCCGCCGCCTCGCCCACCACGCGCAGCCGCGCCGGCGCGTCGCGCACGTCCTCGGAGCGCACCGCGTAGCCGTCCATCTGCGCGCGGTCGAACGGCGGCAGGTCTGTGTCGGCCACCACCTCCTCGGCCAGCACGCGCCCCGGCGCCTCTTCGAGCGCCACGCGCTCCACGCCGAGCGGCCGCGTCTGAGCGAGGACGATGCCGATTGCTTCGGGGACGGAAATCATTATGTTCAATTAAGAATTAAGAATTAAGAGTTAAGAATTGATGTAGTCGGGAATCGTGAAGGGCGCAGCGCGTCCACCATTTTTAATTCTTAATTCTTAATTGTTTCACTGTCGAGCGGCTTGCGGTCTTCGAGCGGCGCGTCCCGACTCCAGCCGTCGAAGAGGAGGCCGCCGAAGGGCCTGAGGGTCTGTTCGACGAGGGCGATGGCGGGGCCTTGCCGTTTCTCGGCGAACAAAGACTCGAAGGCGCAGCGGAAGTCTTCGGCGAAGGCGGCGTCGACCTCGCGCAGGCGGCGCGGGATGGTCTTGCTGTGCGCCGACCACAGACCGCGCGAGCGCAGGAAGAAGTCGGCGAGGTCTTGGTAGAGGTACGCGCCGGTGGCGACGAGTTCTTCCGGCGAGCGCGGGTGGCGGATGTCGTCCACCCAGTCGGTCAGCCGGAAGCGCATGTGGCGCAACTCGCCCTCGTCCCAGCGCCGCGGCCCGGCCTCGTAGACGCGCGCGGCCCGCCGCTTCAGGCGCGCGGAGAAGTCGCTCGCCGCCGGAACCTCGATCCCGTCGAGCACCATGCGCAGGATGCCGGGGATGCCGCGGCGGCGGTTCTCCTCGAAGTAATGGTTGACCGTCTCCGGGTCGTTGACGAAGGCTTCGACGGGCCAGCCCGCGTGGACGAACGCCTCGCGGCGGGCGCGCGGCAGACTTTCGTAGACGACGACGAGGTCGAGGTCGGAGGTGGGCGTCGCCTCGCCGCGCAGCACCGACCCGGCGAGGAAGACGACGCGGGCCTCCGCGTACCTCTCGCGCCAGACGCCGGCGGCCGCCTCGACAGGCTCGGGTCTCATGCGTCCCGCCTCCGTGCCGCCGGCCGAACGGCGAAGCGGCTGCCCCTCACCGTGATGAAAGGCAGCCGCTCGCAGTTAAAGTGGCGGAGCCGACGGGACTCGAACCCGCGACCTCCGACGTGACAGGCCGGCGTTCTAACCAACTGAACTACGACTCCGCGAAAATTTTCAAACCCCGCGGCGCGACATTCTGGTAGGCACGGAGGGACTCGAACCCCCAACCTCTTCCTTGTAAGGGAAGCCGTCTACCATTGACGTACGTGCCTGCAAAGAACCTCTCCGGCGCGCCAGCGACAATGTAAGAGAAGGTCTCGCGCGGAGTCAAGCGCCCCGCCTGAATTTGGAACCGACGCCGGCGAAAGCCGTGAACCGGAAAGAGCAGTGAATCGCGGATCGAAAAAACGAGCGCCGCCGTCCGACAATTTCAACCGACGGCGGCCCTCAACGTGTCTCCACGGTTGACGATTCGCGGCGCTTAAAGCATCCAGACGGGCAACTCGGCGGGGTGGTCGGAAGTCTCACGGCGGGGCGGCTCCTGCGCGGGTTCGGGGGGCGGCGTGCGGGCGTCGCCCGCGGGGGCTTCCGGAGGCTCGGGCCGGCGCCCGCGTTCGAGGGGCTTGATGAGCACCTCGTCAACCTGCCCGTCGAGTCTTCCGATGACCGGCATGAGCGTCCTCCCCTGCTTCCCGTCGGTTCGCGTTTGCGGCTATATTTTACCGTGAGATTTTCGCAGTCGAGAGTGTACGTCGTGCCCAAGACCCCTGCAAGCCTCGCGCGGCGCGTGACGCCGGCCGCCGCCTTCCTCCTCCTGCTCTCCGCCGCCGCCGCGCCGCAGGAGGGCAACCAGCGCCCGCGCCGCGTGAACACGCCGCCGCCCGCGCAGACGCCCGCGCCCCCGGCGACTCGCCCCGCGCCCGCCGCCGGCGCGCAGGAGGTTGACGAGGACGACGTGGTGCGAGTCGAGACGCAACTGGTCTCCGTCCCGGCCGTCGTCACCGACCGCGCGGGCCGGCCCCTCGCCGGGCTGAAGGCCGACAACTTCCTCGTCTTCGAGGACGGCCGCCCGCAGAAGATCGCCAACTTCGCGACCACCGAGGCGCCCTTCGAGGTCGCCCTCTTCCTCGACACCTCCGGCTCGACGCGGGCCGAGCTCGGCCTCATCCGCCGCGCCGCGCGCGCCTTCGTCGAAGCCTTGCGGCCCGGCGACCGCGTCGCCGTCGTCGGCTTCAACACGAAGGAGGAGGGCGACACGCGGCTCGCCACCGTCGAGGTGAAGTCGCCCCTGACGGACGACCGCGCCGAACTGGAGGCGGCCATCGAGGGCATCGGCGCGTCGAACGGGACGCCCTTCTACGACGGGCTGGAGCGCGTGGCGCAGGAGGTCTTCCGCGACGCGCCGCGCGACGAGCTGCGCGGCCGCCGCGCCCTCGTCGCGCTGACCGACGGGGTGGACTCCACCAGCGAGTCGGACTTCGAGGAGGCGCGCGCGCAGCTCAAGCGCGCCGGCCTCGTCGCGTACTTCGTGCAGGTCAACACCGAGGAGTACGTCGAGGAGCGGCTGATGCAGGACTGCGAGGACGACGGGGCGCTGCGGCTGTCGCGCGCGCAGCTCCAGCGCTACCGCCGCGTCGCCGCCCCGCGGGCCGAGGCCGCCGACTTCGACAACTTCTGCCGCATGGGGCAGTTCGAGCGGATGGACATCAGCCGCACGCTCTACCGCGTGGCGCGCCGCGAGATGGAACAGCTCGCCCGCGAGTCGGGCGGCAAGACCTTCCCGGCCTCCGACCTGCGCGACGCCCGCCGCGCCTTCCGTCAGGTGGCCGACGAGATCGGCACGCAGTACAGCCTCGGCTACTACTCGACGAACGCGGCCCGCGACGGCACCTTCCGCGCCATCCGCGTGCAGGTGCGCGGCGTCAGGGACGCGCAGGTGCGCGCGAGGGAGGGCTACCAAGCGCCGCGCAGTTAAGCCGCGGGGGCGGGCCGACCGGCGCGCGCGCCGCCGGGGGTGCTATGATGCGTGGCGTCGTCGAAGGGGCTTTGGCGGATAAAACATGAGCGGAAGGGTTGATGAACCGATGAGGCAGGGAGGCCGCGCCTTCGGGCGCGTCGTTTTGATCGTCCTCGACAGCTTGGGGATGGGTGAGATGCCGGACGCGGCGGCGTGGGGCGACGCGGGGGCCGACACGCTCGGCCACATCTGCGAGTCGCGCGAGGTGCGTCTGCCCAACCTGCGGGGCTGGGGCTTGGGCAACATCCGCCGGCTGGCGGGCGTGCTGCCGGTCGCGGAGCCGCGGGGCGCGTTCGGGCGCTGCGCCCTGCGCTCGAACGGCAAGGACACGACGACGGGCCACTGGGAGATCGCCGGCATCGTGCTGGAGCAGGCCTTCCCGACCTACCCGCGAGGCTTCCCCTCGGACGTCATCGAGCGCTTCGTCGCGGAGGCGCGCGTGCCCGGCGTGCTCGGCAACTACGCGGCCTCCGGCACGGAGATCATCAAGGAGCTGGGCGAGGAGCACGTCCGCACGGGCAAGCCCATCGTCTACACCTCGGCCGACTCGGTCTTCCAGATCGCCGCGCACGAGGGGGTCATCCCCGTCCCGCGCCTCTACGAGATTTGCGAGGCGGCGCGGCGCTTGTTGACGGGCGAGCACGAGGTCGGCCGCGTCATCGCGCGCCCCTTCGTCGGCGAGCCGGGGGCGTTTAAGCGCACCGAGAACCGGCACGACTACGCCGTCCCGCCGCCCGCCGAGAACCTCCTGCCGACGCTCGCGTCCGCCGGCCTCGACGTGGTCGCCGTCGGCAAAATCTCCTCGATCTACGACGCCGTCGGCGTCACGCGCGAACTGCCCGGCAAGAACAACGACCAGTCCATCGACCAGACCATCCGCGCGCTCGGAGAGGACTCGCGCGGCCTCATCTTCTCGAACCTCGTGGACTTCGACATGCTCTACGGCCACCGCCGCGACGTGGAGGGCTACGCGCGCGCTCTCGAACACTTCGACGCGCGGCTGCCGGAGATCGAGGCGGCGCTCGGCGAGACAGACCTGCTCGTCATCACGGCCGACCACGGCAACGACCCGACCTACCGCGGCACCGACCACACGCGCGAGTACGCGCCCCTGCTCGCCTACGGCAAGCGCGCGCGCCGCGGCGTCCACCTCGGCGACCGTGCCTCGCTCGCCGACATCGGCCAGACCGTCGCCGACAACTTCGGCCTCCGCCTCGCCGCCGGCGAAAGCTTCCTCGAACAGATCAAATGAGCGGGGGCCCGGCCGCCCGGGCGCGCGAGGGGCAAAAGGCAGGAGGCAAAAATCGAAGGGCGAAAAGAGGGACGCGGGCCACGCCGCCCGCGTCCCTCTTTTCGCCCTTCGCAGCTTGCCTTCGGCCTCGGTTGAGACGCCCGCCCGGACGGACGGGCGCCCGCTTTTAAAGACCTACCCGGCGAGGAAGGGCAGCGTCGAGCGCCCGTCGAAGGGGAAGCCCCGCTCGAAGAGGCGCGGGGCCGCGCCCGTCTTCGCGCCGCCGCTCTGGCTGTAGCTGCGGTAGACGGTCTCGATCCACTGCTCGGTCTTGATGAAGCCCGTGCCCCACTCCCTCCACTTCTCGGGCAGCCCCTCGGCCTTAATCTGTTCGAGCGTCCTGCCCTGCTGCATCCGCTGGCGGACGAGGTCTGAGGTCTCGCGCAGCGCGGCGTGGTAGGTGCGGAGGTCTTCGACGGTCGAGACGGGGCCGTGGCCGGGGATGATCTTCACGCCGGCCGGGGCCTGCGCGATGACCTCGCCGACGTTCTTGAGCAGCCCCTCGACGTTGCCGCCGCTTGAGAGGTCGACGAAGGGGAAGCGGCCGGCGAAGAAGTGGTCGCCCATGTGGATGACGTTCGAGCCGGTGAAGAAGATGACGCTGTCGCCGTCGGTGTGGCCGGTGGGGAAGTGGATGGCGCGAATCTCCTCGCCGTTGAAGTGGAAGTAGACGGCCGTGTCGAAGGTGATGACGGGCAGGGCCGCGGCGGGCGCGGGCTCGACCGTGTACTGCGGCGACTTGAAGCCCGCGGCGAGGCGCTTGCGCACGTTGACGTGGGCGACGAGCGCGGCCTCGCTGCTGAAGGCCGCGTTCGAGCCGGTGTGGTCGCCGTGCCAGTGCGTGTTGAGGACGAACCTGAGGCGGCCGGGGTTGAGCTGGCGCAGCGCCGCGCGAATCTTCTCGGCGAGCGGCGCGAACTGGTCGTCCACGATGAGCAGGCCGTCCGGCCCGGCGACGACGCCGATGTTGCCGCCCGCGCCTTCGAGCATGTAGACGTTGCCGGCGACCTTGTGCGTCTTGATCTCGACGCGGGCGAGGTTGTCCTGCAAACTCCGGTGGCCGTGGCCGTGCGCCGCCGCCTGCGCGGGCAGCACGGCGAGGAGGGCGAGCAGGGCGAAAAATTTCCTCATGACGAAGCTCCTTGAAAGGCAGTAGTCAGTAGACAGTAGTCAGTAGTCAGTGGGAAGACCTTCGGTGTCGTACCGTTCGCGTGCCGGCGTCAGCGGTCGAAGCGCGTAGCGCCTACCGACTACCGACTACTGCTACCGTCTACTTGCTCGGGTCTTTCAGCACCGCGATGAAGGGCAGGTTGCGGTAGCGTTCGGCGAAGTCCAGCCCGTAGCCGACGACGAAGGCGTCGGGGATTTTAAAGCCGAGGTAGTCGATGGTGACCTCGCGCTCGCGCCGCTCCCACTTGTCGAGGAGGGCGGCCAGCTTGACGCTGCGCGCGCCGCGCGAGCGCAGGTTGGCGAGCAGGTAGGAGAGCGTGATGCCCGTGTCCACGATGTCCTCGACGACGAGGATGTCGCGCCCCTCGACCGGCACGTCCAAGTCTTTGACGATCTTCACCTCGCCCGACGAGCGCGTGCTCGCGCCGTAGCTCGAAATGGCCATGAACTCCAGCCCGAGCCGCAGGTCGGTGGCCCTCATCAGGTCGCCCGCGAAGAGGAGCGCGCCCTTGAGGACGCAGATCAAAAGCGGCGTGGTGTCGCGGTAGTCGCGCGCGACCTGCGCGCCCATCTCGGCGACGCGCGTCTGTATCTGCTCGGAGGAGATGAGCGGCTCAAGGTTCGGGTTGCTGAACTCCGAAGGGGCGGCGGCGGACGAAGACAAGGGCGGCCTCCTGCTCTGAAAAGGGTTTGACCGGCGCGGGCGCGGCGGCCGACGGTTTGCGCCCGCCGCCGTGGTGCGACATACTAAGAGAGCTTTCACGCAAGGTCAACACTAACAGATGTCGGATGCCGGATGGTAGATGCCGGCCGTCGGCGTTCGGCCTTTGTCGGCACCCGACATCCGGCGTCCGACACCTTTTTTCTTATGAGCGACAGGGAGACGCGCGACCGCGTGCGCGCGCTGGTGCGCGAGGTGCTGGAGAAGGCCGGGCCGGCCGACGAGCCGGACGCGGGCGCCCCGGCGCGCTCCGAAGAGGCCGGCGGCGGCCCGGCCGCGGGCGACGCCGAGCCCCGGCGGGCGCGCGTCGTGGACGTGGCGTCGCCGCCGCCGCCGGCGCCCGAGCCGGAGTTCGCGCGCGACGAATCGTCGAAGACGGTGATCACCGAGACGGACGTGCGCGACCTGCCGGAGGGCGCGCGGCTGCGCGTCGCCGAGTCGGCGCGACTCACGCCGCTCGCGGCCGACATCGTGCGCGAGCGGCGCATCGAGCTCGTCCGCCGCGTGCCGCGCCGCGGCCCTTCGGCCGAGAAGATCGTCGCCGTCGGGGCCGACCACGGCGGCTTCGCCCTGAAGGAGGAGCTGAAAACCCTCCTCGCCGAACTCGGCCACCGCGTCCGC
>Ga0196977_1000520_pt1 | contig 19743 bp, 16 predicted proteins | sample S3v_1013CmetaG_FD_148634 | JGI IMG/M metagenome (GOLD analysis project Ga0196977, IMG submission 148634) | Soil microbial communities from Anza Borrego desert, Southern California, United States - S3+v_10-13C | ecosystem: Environmental > Terrestrial > Soil > Desert | place: USA: California...
CAACCACTCCGACGCCTACCCCGACGGCCACCGCCACGCCTGCAACCACGGCGACGTTTGATTTCAGCCAGTACACCGGGAACAAATCCTTCAAACTCAACACGCTGCCGACAACTTCCTATGGTCCAGCCTGGGCCGACATCGTCATCGAGAAGTCGAACTTTCTCGAGTGTAAAGGCGCTTCGATCGCGCTTTGTTACTACTCCGGTCCTGGGCCAACCACGCCCTGTACTATCGATGGCGGCAACCTCGCAAACTGTACCTGCTACCAGATACCGGCCGGCCAGCCTTACTACGTCGACATCAACGGGATCCTGAACCTGGACGTGTATCTCGAAACAGTCAAGGAATGTGGGAAAGACGGCAGCCAATGCAAGCCAACCGGATCAATTGAGGCACCCGTCTGTGAGGCCGTAAACAACAACACTCTGATCCCGGGCGCTGATCTGGTCTCAACTTTCAGCACCTATCTTGAAAAGCAGCTCCGCATCGATCCGACAACCTGCTCTACGCCCGCCGCCTATGCCGGGTGCATGACGGCTCCGTGCAAGCAAACCGGCCAAACCGATCCAAACACCGGTCTCCCGCTCGTCCAATGTGGTTGTCCGACTTTTACCGGACCTTATCAGGTCGGAACAAAGATCCAGCAGGACCAATGCGTCCTTGGAGGCAACAACATCTGGTCCGCCGCCTATCAGGTGCCGGCGCAGCAGTAACGCGTTCTTCCGGCTCTACTCTCAATTTAACTTCCTTCAAGTCAGTTTGCTCTGCGCTTCGGTTAACGTGACTGCGCGGCAAGCGAATTTCGTGTGTTTTTGCCGAGCCAGAACGCTGGCACGCGAGTGGCTAAGAGAGTGACGCGAGGCCTCGCCCGCAAGTTTGAAAATTCGACCCGGATGTTTCCCCAAGCACATGTCTTCGAACGGTAACAGTTTAAGCTCCCGCGCCAGCCGCAAGTTGTGGCCCCTCCCAATCTTCGTGATTCCCGCTCTGCTTGGACTCTGCTTTTTCGCTCCCGCGCCCTTCAGTTCCAAGTTAACTCTAGTCGTCTTAGGTTTATTCGTGTCCCAGATCGTCGCGAGTGGCGCGGTCTGGATCGGTTGGAAAGGAACCGAAGAACAACTAACCGGCGTCGAACTCGAACTCTCCACGCTGCAAGACATCGTCGACGTTTCCCGCGACGCCATCATCGGCGTTACGCCTGAAGGCGTGGTCATGAGTTGGAATCGCGGGGCGCGTAACATCTATGGTTACACCGCGAAAGAAGCTCTCGGCTCGCCCATTTCGATGCTGTTCGATCATCGCCGCGGTCAGGAAGCAACGCTGCTGTTTGAAAAGGTCGCCCGCGGTGAAACTGTTAATCAGTACGAACTGGTCCACCTGAAAAAGGGCCATCATCCGATCGACGTTTCGTTGACCATCTCTCCTATACTCGATGGCAAAACAATCACCGGCGCGTCCGTCGTTGCTCGCGACATCACCGAACGTAAACGCGCGGCCGGCTCTCTTGCCCAACAAGCTGCCGCGATGAAGGCTTCGATGGATGGCATGGCCATCATCGATCACAACGGCGTCTGCACTTACCTGAACGACGCTTACACGAAGATCTTCGGCTACGCCGAACCCGAACGTTTGATCGGCGCGAGTTGGGAAATGTTTTTCTTCAACGAAGAACTCGCGCGTCTTAAAGAACAGATCATGCCGGCCGTCTGGCGCGACGGTTCGTGGCGCGGCGAAGCCCAGGGGTTGAAACTCAACGGCGGCTCAGTGCCGTTGGAAATCTCGATCTCGAGCGTTGTCGGTGGTGGTCTGGTACAAGTGGTGCGCGACATCACCGAGCGTAAAAAACTCGAAGACACGTTGCGCGACAGTTCCCTCAAAGATGAACTAACCGGACTCCTCAATCGCCGCGGCTTACTCAAACAAGCAGCGCCCTATTTCGACTTCGCCCGTCGCCAAAACGAAAACCTGTTGCTCCTGTTCATAGACCTCGACGGCATGAAGAAGATCAACGACGACTTCGGTCACAACGAAGGCGACAACGCGCTCATAAACACGGCCGCGATTCTGAATCGCAGTTTCCGCTCCAGCGACATCATCGCTCGCCTCGGCGGAGACGAGTTCACTGTTCTCGTTACCGACCTGAACGCCGACAAAGAAGAAGCAATCACACGTCTCAACGAAAATCTGAAAGCTTACAACGCCAGCGAAACGCGTGGTCACAAACTCGCCTTTAGTATCGGCGTCGCGACGCTCGAACCTGAACGCATGACCTGCTTCGAAGAACTACTCGAACAAGCCGACCAGGCCATGTACCAGGAGAAGCGCATGAAACGGCGCCGTGCGACTGAGCGAAACCAGAACAAGCAACTCGGACTCACTGCGACCACCGACTCAGAGTCTCCCTTCGCCCCAAACTCAATTCCCTTTGCGCTCTCATCCGGCCCACAGGCTTACGCGCACCGTCAGGGCACGTTCGATAACGCCGCGATTGGCATGGCCGTAGTTTCAGTCGATGGTAGTTGGATCCAGGTCAATGAAGCACTTTGCAAACTGGTCGGCTATTCCGAACAAGAACTGCGAGCCACGAGTTTTCAGCGCCTCACCCATCCGGACGATCTGCGGCACGCGCAGTCGTACATCCAGCGCGTGATCGAGGGATACATTCAGAGTCACGAACAGGAAAAACGTTATATTCACGAGCAGGGACACACGGTTTGGGTGCAGTGGCACGTCTCGTTGTTGAAAGATTCCGAGAGCGGCTCGAAGCGTTTGTTCTTCCAGGTGCAGGACATCACCGATCGCAAACTGGCGGAAGAAAAGCTCACGCTCGACACGCTTACGGGACTCCCAAATCGCGCGCGCTTCTTCGATCTTTTGAAACTGCGCATCGCTCGCAAGTCCGCGAACAAACAATGCGCCGTGCTCATGCTCGACGTCGATCGGTTCAAACTCGTCAACGATAGTCTCGGCAGTGCAAGCGCCGATCAGTTGTTGATTCAGATTGCGCACCGCGTGAAAACGTGTATGCGGCAGAACGATGTGCTCGCACGCGTGGGCGGCGATGAATTTGCAGTGCTGCTCGACGACGTGTCTGGTGAAGAGGAAGCATCGTCAGTCGCGACGCGCATTCAACAGGCGCTCTCGATCTCGTTCAACCTGTTGGGCCAGGAAGTCTACACCACGATGAGCATCGGCATCGCCGTCGGTTTGCACTACGCCGACGACGCGTCCGACATGCTGCGTGACGCGGAAACCGCGATGCACCGCGCCAAGACGCGCGGCAAGGCGCGTTACGAGATTTTCGGTCACGACATGCACGGCGAGTTGATGAGCCGTTTGAAGATGGAGACCGACCTGCGCCGCGCGTGTGAACGAGACGAGCTCTTCGTCGACTATCAACCGATCGTGTCGTTGCAAAACCGCACGCTGATCGGTTTCGAGGCGCTCGTGCGCTGGCGTCATCCGGAGTGTGGTCTCATACCGCCCAAAGAATTCATTCCAGTCGCCGAAGAGACGGGCTTGATCCTGAACATCGGCCAAACTGTGCTGCGCTCGGCGTGTCGTCAGGCGCGCGAGTGGCTGGAAACATATCCGTCCTCGCCCCCCTTGTTCGTGAGCGTGAACCTGTCAGTGAAGCAGTTCAACGAGCCGGGTCTCGTTAAGAACATCGCGCAATTGCTCGAAGAGTCGAACCTGCCGCCGCGTTGTCTGAAACTTGAGATCACCGAATCGGTGTTCAGCGACAACATCGAGGCAGCGGTGAAACTGTTGACCCAGTTGCGGAATCTCGGCGTGCAGTTGAGCATCGACGACTTCGGCACCGGCTATTCGAGCTTGAGCTACCTGCAACGTTTTCCGATCGACACGCTAAAGATCGATCGTTCGTTCGTGACGCAGATGATGGAGAATGAAGAGAACCTCGCGATCGTTCGCACGATCGTCGCGTTGGCCCAGAATCTCGGCATGGACGTTGTGGCTGAAGGTGTCGAGACTGAAGATCAGTTGCGCTTGTTACGGAAACTCGAATGCGAGAATGGACAAGGATTTCTGTTCTCGACTCCGCTAGGTGGCGGCCAGCTCGATCAGTTCATCGCGAGTTGCAACCTCGACAGTGAGTTGTCGTCCTCCATTGGACCGAACGTGATCGAAGCGCCCACTTCGTTAGTAGCCTAAGCTTTGCAAGCACGTTGGCGCTTCGGCTTGGTGCAACGCGCCGCGGCAACGGCGAGCAAAATCAAGAGGTTAGAGAGTTTTGCGCATGTCAGTTTTCCTGTTCCGCAACAACTGGATTTCCTAAACCTCCCATTCCCTCAATCAGAACTTCCATTTCATCGCCCGGTTTCAGAAATACCGGCGGCTTGCGCGCAAAACCGACGCCCGCTGGCGTTCCGGTCGCGATCACGTCGCCAGGCTCGAGCGTGATCGACTCCGAAATGAACTCGATCAATCGCGGGACGCCAAAGATCAACTGGTCAGTGTTTGAGTCCTGCATGATCTCGCCGTTCAGAGTCAATTTGATAGACAGCTTGTGCGGATCGGCGATTGTGTCGGTGGTGACAATCGTTTGGCCCATAGGCGCAAAAGTGTCGCACGATTTTCCACGCTGCCACTGTCCATCCGCAAATTGAAAATCGCGCGCGGTGACGTCGTTGAAAGCAGTGTAGCCGAGCACGTAATCGTAAGCGCGATCGGCAGGGACGTTCTTCGCACGGCGGCCGATTACGACCGCGAGCTCCGCTTCGTAGTCAACCTGTCGACTCGTGGCGGGAATGACGACCGGTTCGCCCGGCGCGATCACGGCGCTGGAGAATTTCGAAAACACAACCGGCTTGTCCGGTACCGGCAAGTTGCTCTCTTTCGCATGGTCGCGGTAATTGAGTCCGATACAGATCAGTTTGCCCGGACGCGGCACGGGCGCAAACCAGTAGGCGTCACTTGCGGGAACCAGCCAAGCTTGTTCTTTGGCGTGTTGCAGCGCATTTGGATCGCGCTCTACGTTGTCGAAGATCTCGCGTGCTTTCTGCAACCATGGACCATCCAGATCGAGCCATGACACGTAATTTCGCGGCAGTTCTGAGCGATCGAAAAGCCGTTCGCAGTCGAGGCGATAACCTGTGTCGCGACCGGCGTGGTAAAGAATGATTCCGGGGCGAGGAATGCTCCATTTGGTTTCAGCGGTGGCGAAAGAAATGATGTTCATGACTTGTTCTGAACCACGATGACGTGGAGTTCCTGTGGGCCGTGTACGCCGATCGCTAGTGTTAGTTCGATGTCGGCGGTGCGCGACGGGCCGGTGATGAAGGTGATTGCCGGGCTTAGTTCTGCGCCGCTGTGCAATGCGTTTAGGGTTTCACTCAACGTCGGGTAGATTCGTGACGCATCGAGGATCGCGATGTGCACCGGCGGCACGAGCGAGACGAGTCGATTTCGTTCCACCGATGAGTCGAGCACGAGCGTTCCTGTTTCGGCGATCCCAGCCTGCGCCGCAGTAACCCCAACCTCATATTTGAAGAGATCTGAGCGCGACGCATTTGGAGTCGCAACTTCCCTCCCTTCGGTGATTCGCTTTACGGTTTCCTCGACTTCTGCGTCGCTGTGAACAACAACGCATTGACCGTCGACAGCTTCGAGGTTTCGCTTGAAAACCTGGATGACCTCTGCCACGGCCGTTTCGGAGAGGGATTGGCGCGACAAAGGTAAGGACGCTTCGTGATTGGAGTCCACGGCGCTGTCCGAAGCACTCGGCACAGCGTCGTGCCGTTTGCTCGCTTCGAGGTGCGTGCGGATGGAACGCAGGATCTCAGCGCGTGCGTCGCCAGTGTTCACGAAAACTCTCCGTTTCGATGGGGCGCAGATCGCGCCCGCTGGTCCATGCTTTGACGGGCAGCTTGAACCAACGTTGAAAAAGCCGAGCGGCAATGGCCGTCGTCTCGTAAAGCTTCGGCCGCGTCATGATTGCCGCCCACAACTTGAACGCCAATCGCTCTTTTGTGCGGCCATTCCGTTGTTTCTCGCTAATCTGTACGCGCAGATGCAGCAACAGGCGCGGAATGTCGATCTTTACCGGACACACTTCACGGCACGCGCCACACAAACTCGACGCGTACGGCAACTGCGCCGCCTTCTGAATTCCTATCAACTGCGGCGTGATCACCGAGCCGATCGGCCCGGGGTAAACCGAACCGTACGCGTGACCACCGATCTGCTGATACACCGGACACGAATTCAAACACGCACCGCAACGAATGCACGCCAGCGACTGCCGCGTCACCGGATGGGCCAACATTCGCGAACGCCCGTTGTCGAGGAGAACGATGTGTAGTTCGTCCGGTCCTTCATCACTCGCGTTCCGCTTCGTTCCCGTGATGAACGACTGGTACGTGCTCAACGCCTGACCGGTGCCCGAACGCGGTAGCAGTTTCAAAAACACATCCAAATCAGCAAAACGCGGTAACAACTTCTCAATTCCCATCACCGCAATGTGCGTTCGCGGCAGACTGGTGGTCAACCGAATGTTGCCTTCGTTCTCAACGATCGCGATCGTGCCGGTCTCGGCAATGCCGAAGTTCACGCCGCTAATACCAACATCAGCCCTGGCAAATCTCTCGCGCAACGTGGATCGCGCCGTGCTGGTTAACTGGCCCACGTCGTCGGTGGGCGCCATTCCCAATTCAGCCGTAAACAATTCCGAGATCTGTCGCTTCGTTTTGTGAATCGCAGGCGCGATGATGTGCGACGGAGTTTCGCCGGCGAGTTGAATGATGTACTCGCCGAGATCGGTCTCGACCACCTGCATGCCCGCGCGTTCGAGCGCCGCATTCAAGTGGATCTCTTCCGTCGTCATGCTTTTGCTCTTCACCACGTTGCGCGCACCGCGTTCGACGACTAACCGGGTAATGATCGCGTTGGCTTCCGCCGCGTCGCGCGCCCAATGAATTTTCGCGCCGCGGGTTTCGGCATTCTGCACAAACGTTTCGAGGTAACGATCGAGATGCAGCAGCACGTCGTCTTTAATTGCGCGCGCCTGACTTCGCAGGTCCTCCCAATTGCTCAAACTCGCGGCTGCTTCACTACGGCGTTTGCCGAAGAGCGTAGTCGCATGACGCAGCGCGTCGCGCAACTGGTCATCAGCCAGCGCAGCCTTTGCGTTCTCCGCGAACGTTTCACTGCTCAATTGATTCATGTCTGGTTTAGTAACTCCGCCAGGTGCATCACGCGAACATTCGAGCCCTTGCGCGACAACCGCCCGCCGATCTGCATCAAACAACTCGCGTCGCCGGACACAACCGCCTGCACACCCGCACGCTCAATCGCCTCGATCTTCTGATCGAGTATCGCCAGTGAGATCTCGGGATATTTAACCGCGAACGTGCCGCCGAAACCGCAACACGATTCCGCGTTTTCAATTTCAACAAGCTCAGCGCCGCGCACATTGCGAATCAATCTTCGCGGCTCTGTCTTGATGTTGAGATCGCGCAGACCGTGACACGCATCGTGCCAGGTTAACCTTCCCGGCCAACTCGCGCCCACATCGTCGATCTCGAGCACACGGACCAGAAACGAACTGAACTCGTGCGTTCGGGCGGCGATCGCTTCAGCACGCTCGCACCACCGCGGTTCGTCGCTGAACAGCTCCGGAAAATGGTGGACCATCGCCGTACACGATCCCGACGGACTCACGATCGCGTCCGCTTTGCTCTCTTCGAAGACTTCAATAAACCTTTTCGCAACCCGCCGAGCTTCCCTGCGATAACCGGTGTTGAATGCCGGCTGCCCACAACAAGTCTGCCGCTCGTCAAACTCAACTTCACAACCGGCGCGCCCTAGCACGGCAACGCAACTCGTTCCGACGCTGCTCCAAAGCTGATCGACGAGACAGGTTACGAAAAGGGAGACTCTCATAGCTGCTTCAGAGGAACTTTTCCCAGCGACCGAGTATCGTGCGGAGCTCGTCCAACTCTTCCGGCGTGACGTTCACAAGCGGCGGCCTGACCGGACCACCATTCAAACCGATCATGTCCATCAGCGCCTTCATCGCCGAGACCTCATAACCTCTCCGGCGCGAACGAAGCGCGTAAAGCGGGATCACACAATTCTCTAACAACTCCGCCAGCGCCCAAGCGTCGTCCCCCGCTGCTAGCTCATGCAGCTTGAGCGAGAGTGCAGGGGCAACCGTGGCGATGCTCGAACTGAAGGCGCGGACTCCGGTGCTGTAGTAAGCACCGAGCAGGTCGTCTCCGGCGCCGCCGATCCAAACCAGCCGTTCGCCGACGTGATGAATGATCGACTGAAGCCGACGAATGTCACCTTGTCCGTCTTTCCAAGCAACGAGATTCGGTATGCTCGTCAATCGTTCAACCATCGCGGGACTGAACCGCGCCCGCTCACCACTGTAAATGATTACTCCCAAGCGCGTTGCCGCGGCAATCGAACGGTAGTATTCAAACAAACCCTCGTCGTCTGCCTGCTGATAGTAAGGCGGGAACACGAGAACGCCATCGACGCCGGCCTTCTCAGCAGCCCGGGCCGTCTCGCTTGCGAGTCGTTGACCAAAACCGACACCGGCAATGACCGGAACTCGATCTTCAACCGCGAGCGCGGTCAATTCGATCACCCGCAAATATTCAGCCTGCGTCAGTGAATAAATCTCGCCGGTGCCACTCGCAGCGACAATTGCCGAGATCGGATACTCCAGCAACTTGTTCAGATTTTGATGCAGACCCGGCAGATCGAGCGAGAGATCGTCCTTGAAAGGAGTGACGGGAAATGCGATGACGCCGGACAGTTTTGTGCGGAGCGTGTTTGGATGCATTCGCCGTTGATTGTACTTGTGGTAAGTTATTTGTCCCAACAACGAGTTTCCAGGAGAGCACAATGAAAAAGTCTCGCGATGAAGAACACAATCCGAGCCGGCGCAAGTTTCTGAAAGGCGTAGGCATTGCTGGAGCAGGCGCTGCTATCGCCGATCACCTGTGGGAGGAAAAGTCAGACGCCAAGGAGCAGCACGGCGCGTCGCAAGCCGTTTCCGGCGCAACGAAGATTAGTCTGCAGGTGAACGGCCAGGCACGCAGTGTTGAAGTCGAGCCGCGCACGACGTTACTCAACGCGCTGCGCAATCACCTCCAGCCCGCGGTCACCGGACCAAAACTCGTGTGCGACGCCGGCACGTGCGGCGCCTGCACCGTGCTGCTCGACGGCAAACCCGCCTATTCCTGTCTCGTGCTCGCGGTTGATGCGACGAACAAGAAGATCACGACGGTGGAAGGACTCGGATCGCCCGAAAATCCGAACGCCGTGCAGGCTGCGTTTGTCGAACACGACGCGCTCATGTGTGGTTTCTGCACACCGGGTTTTGTGACCACGATCTCCGCTTATTTGAAGAAGAACCCGAATCCGTCGCTCGAGGAAGTTCGCGAAGCGTGTAAAGGAAACTTCTGCCGCTGTGGCACCTATCCGCGGGTTTTCGAAGCGGCACTGGCGGCAGCAAAAGCTTCTCCGTCGTCTTCGCAGGTTTGAGGAAAGAACATGCCACAACAAGCACAACCATCGCCGTCTCCGAAACCAAAAAAGAAAATTCGCGTTCCGCGTGTCGTCAACGGCGTCGAACAGATGGTCGAAATCGAAGTCGACGCAGATACTGGGCCGGGCTGGGGACCAAATGATAAGCACACGCTGCTCAATCACCGGATCACACGCGTCGATGGACCACTGAAAGCTGCGGGTGCGGCGCGTTACACGTACGACCAGCGTTTGCCCGGGATGCTCTACGGCCGCATTCTTCGTTGCCCGCACGGCCATGCGCGAGTCACGAAACTCGACACCGAAGCGGCTTCAAAGATTCCGGGTGTGAAAGCGATCGTTCCGGCGCCGTTGACCGAACTGCGATTCGCGGGCGCTCCGGTTGCCGCCGTCGCCGCAGTCACGCCCGAGATCGCGGGCGATGCACTGCGCGCGATCAAGGTCACTTACGAAGTGCTGCCGCACGTGGTCCACGCCGATGCCGCGATGCGGTCGGACGCGCCAAAGGTCGTCGCGGAAGAAAGTAATCTTCAGGAAAAGGCGAAGAACGGCGATCCGGCGAAAGCCGAAGCCGCGTTCGCCACTGCTGACGCGATCGTCGAAGCCGAGTACATCACACCGCGCATTCATCACGCGTGTCTCGAAACACACGGCATGGTGGTGGACTATCGCGGCGGCAACGAGGCCACGATCTATGCTTCGACTCAGGGAACGTTCACGATTCCCGCGGACGCCGCGAAAGAGTTGGGACTCGATCAGAGCGCGGTGGTGTCGCGCGTCGAGCACATGGGTGGTGGGTTCGGATCGAAGTTTGGCATCGGCACTGAAGGCATGTTTGCCTGCCGGCTTTCGAAAGAAGCCAAAGCGCCGGTGAAACTGATGCTGACGCGTTACGACGAGTTTGTGATGGCCGGCAATCGCGCGGCCTCGTGGCAGAAGTTGAAGGCGGGCGCGAAGAACGACGGCACGATCGTGGCACTGAAAGCGGTCCAGTATCGTCTCGGTGGAATCGGGCAGGGCTCGCAAGCGGGCCAACCGTACATCTACAGCATGGGCGACACGTATCGTGAGGTGTTCGCGCTACACACGAACGAAGATTCTGGAATCGCAATGCGCGCACCGGGCCATCCCGAGGCTTCCTTTGCGGCCGAATCGCTGGTCGACGAACTCGCTTACAAGATCAAGATGGACCCGATCGTGTTTCGCAAAAAGAACTTGCGCGATGAGGTCTATCACCGGCAGTTGGACCGCGGCGCAAAAGAGATTGGCTGGTCCAGAAGAAATCCGATCGCCGGCGCCAATCCTGGTCCGTTGAAACGTGGCATCGGTTGCGCGGTCGGCGTGTGGGGCGGCGGCGGCAACAATCAATGCAAAGTTGACGTTAGCGTATCGCGCGATGGCGCCGTGCTGGTTGCCGTTGGCACACAGGACCTCGGCACCGGTACAAGAACGTATACACGCATGATCGTCGCCGAAGAATTCGGTCTAGGCGTCGGCGACGTGAAGGAGCAGATCGGAAGTTCAAAACTCGGTTCTGCAAATCCGTCCGGCGGATCGACGACTGCAGCCTCGCTGTCGCCATCGGTGAAGGACGCTGCGATCAAAGCGCGCCTGATGCTGGCCGAACGGGTCGCGCCGTTGCTTGGCAATCCCAAACCGGAAGAAGTCGTGTTCGCGAATGGAAACGTGAGTGCGACAGGAAAGTCGCTGTCGTGGAAACAAGCGTGTGCGGCGCTGCCGGCGGCCGGCATTACGGCGCATGGCGAGTGGCGCGCTGATTTGCAGTCGCGCGGCATTCACGGCGTCTGTTTCGCGGAAGTTGAAGTCGACGTTGAGACAGGTCACATCAAGCCGATCAAGATGGTGCACGTTCAGGACGGCGGGTTGCCGTTGAACCGTCTGACGCTCGAAAGCCAGATCAACGGCGGCATGATTCAGTCACTCGGCATGGCGCTATGGGAAGGCCGCGTGATGGACGCCCGACTCGGCATGCAATTGAATCCCGGCTTTGGCGATTACAAACTGCCGGGCAGTCTCGAGATGCCGGAACTCGTTCCGATCATCGACGACGAGGATAAACGCGAGGCGGTGATTGGCGTCGCCGAGGGCTGCATCATTCCCGCGTTGGGCGCGCTGGCCAACGCGGTGTTCAATGCTACCGGTTTGCGGATCCGCGAACTGCCGATCACTCCGGACAAAATTTTGATGGGGACACAAGTATGAAATCGTTTGAATGGACCAACCCAACAACGATTAACGAAGCCGTGAAGCTATTGCATGTTTCCGGCGGCGACATCGATGAAGCGCCGCGCCCGATCGCGGGTGGTCAGGATCTCTTGACCACGATGAAGGATTACACGTCGCGACCGGCGCGGGTCGTGAACCTGAAGCGCATTGGCGGGCTCGATCGCATCACGCTCAACTCGCGTGGACTCACGATCGGCGCGCTCGTCACGTTAAGCGAGTTGGAAGAGCATTCGGGAGTGCGCAAGAGTTTTCCCGGCTTGGCCGAAGCGGCGCACTCAATCGCCACGCCGCAGATTCGCAACCTCGGCACGGTCGGCGGTAATCTCTGCCAGCGGCCGCGTTGCTGGTACTTCCGCCTGGAGGAAGTTGTCTGTTTGAAGAAGGGCGGTTCGGAGTGTTACGCCGCGAAAGGTGAGAACAAGTACAACGCCATCATCGGCGGTGGTCCATCGTACATCGTGCATCCGTCCGATCTCGCGCCGATGCTGCTCGCGCTCGGCGCCCGCGTCACGGTTTCCGGGGCTGGAGGGCGGCGTGTGATTCCGCTCGATAAGTTTTTCACGTTGCCGTCAGAGGGCAACATTCGCCGCGAGAACGTACTGCAAAATGACGACATTATCACCGAGGTTTTTGTGCCGGCGTCAGCGCTGGCGGCGCGCTCGACTTACTTGAAGTTCAAGGAACGCGAATCACTCGACTTCGCGCTTGCGTCCGTCGCTGCGGCCGTTCAAGTCGGTTCAAATCGTACTGTACGCGACGTGCGGCTGGTGCTCGGCGGCGTGGCGCCGATTCCGTGGCGTGTGCCCGCGGCGGAGAAGTTTCTCGTCGGCAAAGAGTTGAAGCCCGACGTGCTGGCGGAAGCCGCGAAGGTCGCGCTCGCGGAGGCAAAGCCACTCGAAAAGAATGCGTACAAGGTTCCGCTCGCGCAGACGCTCGTACGTCGCGCGCTGGCGAAGGTAGGAGGAAACAATGGCTGACGAATTATCGGAAACAGTTGCGGTGCCTGAACCGGTGCAATCGCCGTTCTGCGGCTCGCTGCGTTCGAAGAAGTTTTTCCTGCTCGACCGCCTCGCCGCGAGCCCCGACGATTATCTCGACGCCGCAAACCACGTCTGGTGCTGCGAAACGCAGGAAGTGATCGGGCCTGACAATGGGCGCGTCGACCCCGATCGGTGCGGACCGGGCCGCGCGTGCTACAGTTCCGCGGTCAAAGGGTTATAATGCATGTCATCTGTAATCCGGAGGTAAAGAAATGCGAAGAGTGTTATTTGCAGCAGCCGTGATGATCGTAGCGATTTGCGCCTTGGTTTTCAGTTCGCAAGCCGAGAACGTTAGCGTGCGCGGCGACTATGTTGAGGTGCGCACCGCAAGCGTGTTTGCCGGCGCTTGTCACTACAACGGCGAAGTCGTCACGACAGGCCGCGATGCAATGATGGCCTGGAACGTTACCTCCGGAAAATGGCAGGGCGTGGATCTCACCGGCGTACGCGCGATGGCGATTGTCACTTCCGACGCAAATCTTTCGGACGACCAGGCTGCACGCACCTCAGAGGTCATGATCGACTCGCAAGCTTCCGCAACACAGTCCCAGGCAATGCTTAACGCGCTGAAACAGAAATATGCCGCAGCGCTCGGAAATGTCCTAACCGTTCGCAATACCACGATCAGTTTCAAACGCAACGGCCGCAGCTACCTTGTAAAAGCCGACGACGCCACGATCGACGTCGAAGCAATGCCCAACGATCTCTGCTGCAAGATGCCAAACCTTGTCTGGTACTCACCACTCGTCGGACTCGAAAACCGGAAGGTTGGCTACACCGTTCGCGCCGGCTATTCCGGCAAAGCGATCGGCACGCCGTGGTCGCGCTCCGGCGAGAACAGCGCCTTCTACGGCAGCTTCTCGTTGTAACTTGAGCCGCGTCCCTACCCCGATCCGTCTCAGACTAAACAGAATTTATCTTTCTATAAAGATTATAGCTTTGACTCTTGGGCCAACTGTCCTTAGGATTCCTCCCCTGCTGCCCGCAGGAGGGAATCCATGCCGAGAATCAGCATCTTCGACACCACTTTACGCGACGGCGAACAGTCGCCGGGGTGTTCGATGGACCTGCGCGAAAAGGTCCGGATAGCCGAAAAGCTTCAGGAACTCGGCGTTGACATCATCGAAGCCGGGTTTCCGATCGCGTCCGAAGGCGACTTCGTCGCCGTACGCGCGGTGGCCACGCAGTGTCGCGAGGTTAAAGTCGCTGCGCTGTGCCGCACTGCGGAACAGGACGTCGCGCGCGCTGCTGAAGCGCTGGCCCGCGCGGCTCATCCGCGAATTCACACCTTTTGCGCCACGTCTGACATTCACCTCGAACACAAGCTGAAGAAGTCGCGTGCGGAGGTGCTCGAGATGACGCGCGCCGCCGTCAGTCAGGCGCGCAGTTATGCTGAGGAGGTTGAGTTTTCAGCCGAGGACGCCACCCGCAGCGATATCGATTATCTTTGCGAAGTGCTCGATGCGGCGGTTGATGCTGGGGCTTCGGTACTGAACGTACCGGACACAGTCGGCTACACAACGCCGCCGGAGATGGCAGGTTTGGTCCAACACGTGCGCGAGCGAGTGGTGAGAGACAGAGACGTGATCGTCAGTGTTCACTGCCACAACGATCTCGGTCTCGCGGTGGCCAATACTCTGGTGGCAATTGAAGCTGGTGCGCGGCAAGTTGAATGCACCATCAACGGTATCGGCGAACGTGCGGGCAATGCGTCGTTGGAAGAGATCGTCATGGCGTTGCACGTGCGTGCGGATCGTTTGCCCTTTCAAACCGGAATCGTCACCACTGAACTTTATCCGGCAAGTCAGTTGCTTTCGAGCATTGTCGGCTTCGACGTGCAGCCAAACAAGGCAATCGTTGGACGTAACGCGTTTGCGCACGAGGCCGGCATTCATCAACACGGCGTGATTAACAATCCGCTCTGCTACGAGATCATGACGCCCGAATCGGTCGGCGTGCCGGCCAATTCGCTCGTGCTCGGCAAGCATTCCGGCCGTCATGCGCTGTCGCTCCGTTACCACGAACTGGGGTTCAATGTCAGTTCGAGCGAGCTCGAGGCGGCGTACCAGAGGTTCACAAATTTGGCGGACAAGAAGAAAAGGATTTACGACCAGGATTTGATTTCGCTGCTTAGCGCAGCCGCGTGAAAAGATCATGAAATTAAGAATTACAGTTCTCCCGGGAGACGGTATTGGACCAGAGGTTACCGCGGAAGCGGTTCGGGTACTACAAACGATTGCTGCTATTCACGGTCACCGGTTTGAGTTTGAACGACATGCCATAGGTGGCACGGCCATTCGCGAGTTCGGGTCGCCGTTGCCGACGAAAACACTCGATGCGTGCCTGGCCGGCAACGCCGTGCTGCTCGGCGCAGTCGGCGCTCCTGAATACGATCGGCTGCCGCCGAACCAGCGCCCGGAAGCGGGACTCTTGTTGCTCCGGCGCGCCCTCGGGGGTTATGCAAACTTGCGACCCGCCGTTTCTTACGCGGCAATCGCGGGCTGCTCGCCGTTGCGTGAAGACGTGATTGCCGGCGTGGACATTTTGATCGTTCGCGAGTTGCTTGGCGGGTTGTATTTCGGCGAACCGCGTGGAGTCACGGATTCGAACGGAACAACTGTCGGCACCAACACGATGTCGTATTCAACCGAAGAGATCGAGCGTATCGCACGCATCGCTTTTGAAGCGGCGCGCGGGCGACGCGGGAAAGTCACTTCGGTCGATAAGGCAAATGTGCTGGAGACGTCGCAACTGTGGCGACAGACGGTCACGCGCGTGTCGCGTGACTATCCGGATGTTACGTTGGACCACCTCTACGTCGACGCCTGCGCGATGCACTTGATGATGAATCCGCGCCGGTTTGACGTCGTCTTAACTGAGAACCTGTTTGGCGACATTCTCTCCGACGAAGCGGCGGTAGTCGCCGGCTCGCTAGGCATGCTTGCGTCTGCGACGATCGGCGGCGAGATCGGGCTTTACGAACCGGTCCATGGTTCGGCGCCGGACATCGCGGGTCAGGGCATTGCGAATCCGTGCGGCGCGATCGCGTCAGCGGCGATGATGCTGCGCCATTCGGCCGGTCTCGATCGGGAAGCGACGGACATCGAGACCGCGATTCAGCACGTGCTTGAAGCCGGCTATCGCACACCCGACATCGCTTCCGGCACCGGAGGCTATCTCGCGACCACAAGCGAGATTGGCGAACTGATCTGTGAGGCTGTAACTGAAATCGCCGATATGCGCCACGCGTATCACGCAGTCTAAAGCGGACCTGTGGAATAGGACGCCTTTACCCTGGGACCGCAGGCGTCTCGCCTGCTGTCTTTCGTAGGTACGCATTGCGACGACTTGCAGGCGAGACGCCTGCAGTCCCAGGCTAAAGGCGTCCTATGTACCACTTGAGTTTAAAGCAGGCTGTGAAATCCCTATTCGACAAACTCTGGCAAGCTCACGTCGTTCGTGAAGCGGACGGCGAGCCGGCGCTGCTATATATCGATCTGCACCTCATTCACGAGGTCACGTCTCCCCAGGCGTTTGATGGTCTGCGACAAGCGGGCCGAACTGTTCGCCGTCCCGAACTGACTTTCGGTACGGTGGACCACAACGTGCCGACGACAGATCGCAATCTACCGATTGCGGATGCGGTCGCGGCCAAGCAAGTCGAAGCACTGCGGCGCAATTGCAAAGAGTTTGGCGTGCAGTTGTTTGACATTCACTCGCCCGAACAAGGCATCGTACACGTCATCGGTCCCGAGCTTGGATTGACGCAACCGGGCATGACGATCGTTTGCGGCGACAGCCACACGAGCACGCACGGCGCGTTTGGTGCGCTCGCGTTTGGCATCGGCACGAGTGAAGTCGAACACGTACTCGCGACACAGTGCCTGCAGCAAAACAAACCGCGCACGATGAGAGTCCACACGAAGGGCGCGCTGCCCGACGGCGTCACCGCGAAGGATCTCGCGCTCGGCATCATCGGCAAGATCGGCACCGACGGCGCGACCGGACACGCGATCGAGTACGCGGGCGAAGCAGTGCGCGCGCTTTCGATGGAAGGGCGCATGACGCTCTGCAACATGAGCATCGAAGCCGGTGCGCGCGCAGGGATGATCGCTCCCGACGAGACAACGTTCGCGTATTTGAAAGGGCGGCGATTCGCTCCGGGGGGTGAGCAGTGGGAAAAGGCGTTGAGCTATTGGCGCACGTTTGTGAGTGATGACGATGCGGTGTTTGACGCGACGTTGGAGATCGATGCGTCGCAGCTCGAACCTTTCGTGACGTGGGGCACGAGCCCGGGCATGGTCGTTCCGGTGACGAGTCATGTTCCCGATCCCGCGGACGCCACGACGGCAACCGATCGCCAGGCAGCGGAACGTGCGCTCGAATACATGGCGCTCAAGCCGCGCACCAGCGTTCAGGACATCACGATCGATCGCGCGTTCATCGGGTCGTGTACGAACGCGCGCATCGAAGATTTGCGCGCGGCGGCGCGCGTGGTGAAGGGCTACCGGATCAGTTCGTCGGTGAGTGCGATGGTGGTGCCGGGTTCGCAGGAAGTGAAGCGCGCCGCGGAACGCGAAGGTCTCGATCGCATCTTTAGTGAAGCTGGTTTTGAGTGGCGTGAAGCTGGTTGTTCGATGTGTTTGGGGATGAACGCGGACACACTGCAACCGGGCGAGCGTTGTGCCTCGACCAGCAATCGTAACTTCGAAGGACGCCAGGGACGCGGCGGGCGTACACATCTCGTAAGCCCGATGATGGCCGCGGCTGCGGCGATCAAGGGCCACTTTACCGATGTGCGCGAGTGGGAATTCAAGTGATGCAGCCGTTTCGCAAACACACCGGGCTTGTCGCGCCGCTCGATCGAGCGAACGTAGACACCGATCAGATCATTCCGAAGCAGTTTTTGAAACGAATCGAGCGCACGGGCTTTGGTCAGTTTCTTTTTTACGACTGGCGATACGCAGCGGACGGTCAACCGAATCCGTCGTTCGTGCTGAACGAGTCGCGGTACCAGGGCGCGTCGATTCTCGTGGCAGACAAGAACTTCGGTTGCGGTTCGTCGCGCGAGCACGCGCCGTGGGCGCTCGGTGAGTTCGGCTTTCGCGTGATCATCGCGCCGTCGTTTGCCGACATCTTCGCGAACAACTGTTTCAAGAACGGAATGCTGCCTATCGCCTTGGGGGAGGAACACGTCGCAGAGATTATGAGCCGTGCGAAAGAGCGCGAAGGGTATCAGCTAACGGTTGATCTCGAAAAAGAGATTCTCGGGGACGATAGCGGATTTTCGGTGCCGTTTGTGGTTGGAAGTTTTCAGCGATATTGCCTGTTGGAAGGCTTGGACGATATCGCACTCACACTCAGACACGAGGAAGCGATCGAGGCTTACGAAGCATCGAGATCAGGCGCATGAGAAGCGGTATCTAGAAACGTGTCGATAGACTTCGCCCGGACGCAGCACCGTGCTCGGGAAGTTTGCGTGGTTCGGTGCATCCGGAAAGTGCTGCGGTTCCAGGCACAAGCCAGTGTACTTGTGGTAGACCACACCGCCCTTCCCGGTCAGAGTGCTGTCGAGAAAGTTTCCCGAGTAAAACTGAATGCCCGGTTCGGTGGTGATTATTTCGAGCACGCGGCCCGACGTCGGTTCGTACAAACGCGCCGCAGGTCGAAGTGCGGCTGATCGAGTCGAGCGGTCGTAGTTCTGCAGCACGAAATTGTGGTCGTAACCACCAGCCAAACTCAGATCCGCGCCGATCGTCTTGGCGCGTCTAAAATCCATGGGCGTGTTATCAACTGACTTAATCTCACCCGTGGGAATCAATTCCTTCGACACGGGCGTGAAAGCATCGGCGTACAACGTCAACTCATGGCCCAGGATTTCGCCGCCGCCTGCAAGATTGAAGTACGCGTGGTTCGTGAGGTTTACGATAGTCTCGCGGTCGGTAGTCGCTTCGTAATTGATTTCGAGCTCGTTGTCAGGCAGTAAAGTGTAGGCCACTTCGGCCCGCAAATTTCCCGGATAACCCTCTTCGCCATCAACACTCAAATACTGCAGCCGCAAGCTCTCAGCGCCGTGGTCCTTCTGATCAAGGGCCTCCCACAAGTGCTTATCAAAACCCTCCGCGCCGCCGTGCAGATGATTCGCACCGTTGTTCTGGGTGACGTGATACTCGCGGCCGTTAAGCGAGAACCTTCCGAAAGCGATGCGATTCGCGTGACGCCCAATCAACCCGCCGAAGTACTGCGTATTCGTTACATACTCCTCGAGCGCGTCGAAACCCAGCACGACATCCGCGAACTCTCCGCGCCGGTCCGGCGCCATCAGCGAAACAACCGCGCCACCGAAGTTCGTGATCGAAACCTCAAACCCGCGCGAGTTCGTCAACGTGTAAAGACTGACGTCCTGACCGTCCAGGTTACCGAAATGCCGTTTTACGATACCCACCGATTGTGCTTCTTGTGCCTTTTTGTGGCGCTACTTGCGCAGCTCGCCGAACACGCGATTCGCCTCTTCCAAAGTTTCGATCGAACCCACGTCATACCATAGGCCCGGCACCTTCCAAACATAATACGGCACACGCGGGTACATCCATTGGACCAGGCGGCCCGGCTGGTCCGGATTGTTTCCCTCGGCGATGTACTGGTGAATCAAAGCGAGTGTTACTTTTGGATAAAAATAAAGCGCGATTCCGGTCAGCGTGCTCTTGGGATTTTTCGGTTTCTCTTCGAAGTAGGTGATGCGGTTGTCTTCGTCGATCTCGATCGCGTTGTATTTCTTGATCGCTTCCAGATCGCCGACGTCGTAAACACCGGTCACCGGCGCGTTTACCTGTTTGCAGTAATCGCTAAACTCGTCGAGGTCATTACTGAACAGGTTGTCGCCGCCAATCACGAGGATGTCGTCGTCAATCTCCTGCTTCGTCAGCACGAGGTG
>Ga0196977_1000522_pt1 | contig 19646 bp, 12 predicted proteins | sample S3v_1013CmetaG_FD_148634 | JGI IMG/M metagenome (GOLD analysis project Ga0196977, IMG submission 148634) | Soil microbial communities from Anza Borrego desert, Southern California, United States - S3+v_10-13C | ecosystem: Environmental > Terrestrial > Soil > Desert | place: USA: California...
CGCTGGTCGATTAAGTCGGCGAGGTCGATGTCCTCGGTGTACTCGGCGCGGCGGACGTTGACCGTGCCGCCGATGCGGACGCGCTGGTCGAGGCGGCCGACGAGGTCGAGGTCGGCGTCGGCCGTGGTGCGGAAGTCCTGCGGGAACGGCACGGTGACGTTCCGCCCGCGCACGCCGAGGCGGAACTGCGACGGCCGGAAGCCGGCGAGGAGCGCCCCGCCCGTGACCTCGAAGCGGCCGCCGCCGAGCCGGCCCGTCAGGGTCTCGATGCTCGCCTGCTCGCCGTTGAAGCGGATGCTGCCGTTGATGCCGGTCGCCGTCAGGCGCTCGTCGCTGACGAGGAGCGCGAACGAGGCGTTGGCGACCGAGGCCGTCCCCGTGATCGAGGGGTCTTCGAACGTGCCGGCGACGCGCACGCCGACGCGGGCCGCGCCCGAGAGGAAGAAGTTGCTCTGCGGGTTGCTGAGCACGCGCAGGTTGAGGTCGCCGTTGACGGAGAAGTTCTGGCGGCCGCCCGCGCCGAGGGCGGCCGTGCCGCCGAAGGTGATGTTGGTTCCCGGCCCCGTGAAGCGCGTCCGCTCGAACGTGACCTCGCTCGGCGAGAAGAGGACGACGAGCGGGCTTTCGGCCGTCAGCGGCACGTCCTCGACCGTCACGGTCAGCTCCGAGAACTCGGCGCGGCCGGCGAGCGCCGAGGCGGTGAACCCGCCCTCCTCGTCGAGCAGCGCGCCCGAGGCGCGCAGCGTCCCCGTGGCCCGCCCCGTCACGCGCAGGTCGGCGCCGGGCAGCAGCGCGGCGAAGAGCGGCGTGAGGTCGGCCCCCGTCAGAGCCGTCTCGAAGGTGAGCGGCAACCCCTCGCCCGCGAGGTCGATCTGCGCGCGCAGGGTCTGCGGCTGGCCGAGCAGGCCCGTGGTCAACTCCACGTCGAATTTCTGGTCGGGCGTGGTGCGGCCGACCAGAGTCAGCTCGCCGGCCGGCCGCCCGTTGATGGTCACGTCGCGCCCCTTGGCGTTGACCTCGGCGCGGTAGCTGGTCGGGTCGGTCAGGTTCCCCGTGGCCGAGGCCGTGAAGTCGGCCGCGCCGCCGAGCGGCGGCAGCCGGCCCGCGCCCGCGCCGAAGAGGGCCGCGAGCGCGCCCAGCTGGACGTTCTCGCCGCGCGCGCGCAGATCGAACGACTGCGCTTCGAGGTCCACGTTGCCGGTGGCGTTGACGAGGCCGCCCGCGAGCCGCGCGTCGAGTTGTTCGAGGTTGACGCGCGAGCCGCTGAAGGTGGCGCGCGCGGCGATCTCTTCGTAGGGCTGCCCGCCGAGGCGGCCCGCGCCGACTCTCAGGTCGGCGCTGCCCGACATGGCGCCGGGGTAGCCCGTGACGCTGACACGGCCCGAGGCCGGGCCGAGTCCGGCCAGCGCGTCGCCGCCCGGCAGCGCCGTGCCCTCGCCGACCACGGCCCCGCGCCCGCCGAGGCCGAGCGCGCCGGCGAGGTTGGCGGCGTTGGCGTCGGCGAGCGTCGCCTCGAACGAGATGTTGTTCTCGCCCGCCCGCGGGATGACGGCGGCGAACTGCGCGCCCCCGCCGTCGCGCTCGGCGAGGCGGCCGTTCTCGATGCGCGTCGCCGCGGCGTCCGAAGCGATGTCGGCCGAGAGCGCGCCGAGGTCGCGGCCGCGGACGGCGAGCGAGCCGAGCTCGAAGCGGCCGTTGACGAGCGGGTCGTCGAGGTCGCCCGTGACGCGCCCGTCGAAACTGAGGTTGCCGGCCAGCGCGACGCCCATCTCGCGGGCGCGCTCTTCGAGGTCGGGCAGCAGGCCCGTCGCGAGGGCGACCCTTTGCAGCTCGCCGGCGTCGGCCGAGTTGAGGCTGACGGCGAGGTCGGAGCCGCCCGCGAAGGAGAAGCGGCCCGAGGCGTTAAGCTCGGTCGAGCCGGTGCGGAGGTTGGCGCGCTCGACTCGGAAGAGGCCGCGCTCGGCCGTGAGCGCGAGGTCGCCGGTCAGGGGCGTGCGCGCCGTCTCGTCGCGCCCCGTGGCCCCGCTGAACTGCGCTTCGAGCCGGCCCGAGGCGGCGCGGAAGTCCGTGCCGGGGAAGCTCAGCTCGGCCGTGCCGGTGGCGCCGCCCGTGAGGGGCACGGCGCGGCCCGTGAGCGCCGCGACGAGGCCGCCCACGTCCACATTCTCGAACCCGGCCCTGACCGAAGAGGCGCCGCGCCGGCCCGTCGCGATGGTCGCGCTCCCCCGCGCGCGCCCGTTGAAGACCTCGGCGACGAAGTCGTTGAGTTGAATCTGGTCGCCGGTGGCGACGACGGCCGCGCGCGCCGAGCCGAGCCGCATCGCGCCGAGCACGCCGCCGCCCAGACTCAAATCGGCGCTCGCGCGGTAGCGCCCGCCCGGCTCGAGCACGAAGCGCGGCCGCGCCAGCCGCACGTTCTCGGCGCGCCCCTGCCCCTCCGGCCCGCGCCCCGTCGTGAAGGCGACCGTGCCCGCGTTGATGTCGCCCGAGCTGCCCTCGACGCGCCCGCCCGGCGAGACCGAGAGGCGCACGCCCGCGATGCTGAGCGCGCCCGTGCGCGCCTGCGCCGTCTGCAAGCCGCCGACCCTCACCTGCCGGACGGCGACCTCGGCCGAAGAGTCCGCGGCGACGCGCGCCTCGACGCCCGAAGCCTGCACGCCGCTCACCGTCGTCCCGCCCGAGGCGACCGAGCCGGCGCGCGCGCCGTCCACGGTCACGCGCGTCTCGCCCGACTCGGCGCGCTCGAACTCGACGCCCGACGCGCCGACGCCCGAGGCTCGCCCGCCCTCGAAGGTCACGGAGCCGGCCGTCAACCCGCCGGCGCTGCCCGCGAGCGCGCCGTCGTTGAGCTCGGCCGCGGCGTCGCTCAGGATGAGGCCGGCGATCGTGCCCGCGCCGCTGCGCGCGGCGGCCGCGCGCAAATCGCCCACCCAGCGGAAGTCCGTGCCCGTGCCCGTCACGCGGCCCGCGAGCTGGACGGCGTTCAACTGGAAGTCGCCCGCCGAGAGCAGCTCGGCGACGGCGCGCCCCTGCGCCTCGTAGGAGTTGCCGCTGCCGGTCGCCGTGGCGTTGACGTTCAGGGCCTGAAGGCGGACGCCGTCGGCCGCGAGCGCGTCGGAGACGATCTGCCCCTCGACGCGGTAGTCGTCGCCCTCGCCCGAGACCGTGCCCTCGAAGCGGCCCGCGCCGCGCATCGTCGTCTCAAGCCGCAAAACGTCCGAGGTCTGCGTCAGGTCGACCGACGCGTTGACCTGCATCCGGTAGCGCAGCGCGCGCCAGTCGTCCATGACGCCCGAGAGGCGCGCCTCGGTGACGGGCGAGCGCAGCACGAGCTCGCCGATGTCGGCGCGGGTCTGGTTGGCGCGGGCGTGGAGTTCGAGGTCGATGCGCTCGACGGGGCGGCCGTTGTAGACGAAGGTCGAGTCGGAGAGCCACAGGTCGATGCGGTTCATGCGGCTCTCTTCGGGCGCGCCGGGGTCGTCGGGCTGGACGAGGGCGCGCAGGTTGCGGGCCTCGCCCGAGATGTCGTAGCGGTCGTCGTCGTAGTGGACGACGGCGCCGTTGAGCGTGACCTTCGCCGTCGAGTAGGCGAACAGGATACGCTCGTTCGGCCGCGGCGGCGGGATGGTCAGCTCCGCGAAGTTCGAGCGCCCCTGCTCGTCGAACTTCACCCACAGCTCCAGCCCGTCCACCGTCAGCTCTTCGAGGTCAACCTCGCGGCGCAAACTCAGGGCCCACATGTCCTCGATGCGGACTTTGGCGAGGACGCGGTCGACCTTGCCGATCTGCGCGCCGGTCACGGCGTTGTAGAGCCGCAGGCCGCGCAGCTCGGCCGTGCGCGGCGAGAACTTCGTCTCGAACGAGTCTATCTCGGCGCGGATGTTGTAGCGCGCGAGCGTGCTGACGAGCTGGCGGGCGATGATGCGATCCACCTGCCCGCTGCGGTAGAGCAGGAAGATGATGATGAGGAGGGCGACCGCCGCGACGACGGCGACGACGCCGGTCCACATCGCGTTGCGGCGGTTGACGACCCTGCGCCAGCCGGCGCGCCGCCCCTTCGGCGTGAGCGGCGCGGGCGCGCCCGGCCCGCCCGGCGGCTCCTCGAACTTCAGGGGCGGCTCGTCGCCCGGCGGGGTCTGTCGCGGGTCTTGCTCGTCAGGGGACATAAAGCTCTTCGGCCGGAGAGGCGAACAAGTAGACGGTAGTCAGTAGCCAGTAGTCAGTAGAAAAATCATCCTTCGTCGAACCGTTCGGGTGTCAGCGTCGGCGGACTCGGCGCGGGGCGCTACCGCCTGCCGACTACCGTCTACTGACTGCTCGCTACTTCCCTCTTCCCCTCCCTCGCCGGGCTGCCGAGCGGCACGTTGCCGACGATCTCCAGCTCGAAGCCTTCGAGGGCGGAGACCTTCGGCGGGTGGTTCGTGAGCAGGAGGATGCGGCGCAGGCCCAGTTCGTGAAGTATCTGCGCGCCGACGCCGTAGTCGCGGTCGGTGCCGTAGCCGGTCTCGACGCACGCCTCCGATTTCGACAGCCCGCGCTCCTGCATGAGCTGGTAGGTCTTGAGCTGGTGGACGAGGTCGAGGTTGTTGTGGCGCTGGCGCAGGTAGAGGACGACGCCGCGCCCCTCGGCGGCGATCTTCTCGAGGGCCGTGTGGAGCTGGAAGCCCGTGTCGTCGATGAGCGAGCCGAACATGTCGCACGTCACGTTCTCGGTGTGGACGCGGACGAGCACGGGCGCTTCGGTGCGCACCTCGCCCATCACCATCGCGAGGTGCACCTCGTCGCTCAGCTCGTTCTCGAAGGCGACGGCGCGGAAGGTGCCGTAGACGGTCGGCAGGTCGGTCTCGGCCGCGCGCCGCACCAGAACCTCCTTCCTCATCCGGTAGCGGACGAGGTCGGCCACGGTGATCATCTTCAGCCCGTGCTTGGCGGCGAACTCTTCCAACTGCGGCAGGCGCGCCATCGTGCCGTCCGGGTTCATGATCTCGCAGATGACGCCGGCCGGGTAGAGGCCGGCGACGCGGGCGAGGTCGACGACCGCCTCGGTCTGGCCGGGGCGGACGAGGACGCCGCCCTTCTTGGCGCGCAGCGGGAAGACGTGGCCGGGGCGCGCGAGGTCTTGCGGGCGCGTGTCGGGGTCGACGGCCGTGCGGATGGTGGTCGCGCGGTCGTGGGCCGAGATGCCGGTCGTCACCCCCTTGCGCGCCTCGACGGAGACGGTGAAGGCCGTGCCGAGGAACGAGGTGTTGTCGGCGACCTGCATCGTCAGGTGCAGCTCGTCGCAGCGCTCCTCCGTGAGCGGCATGCAGATGAGGCCGCGCGCGTGCGTCGCCATGAAGTTGATGATCTCGGGCGTGACCAGCTCGGCCGCGCAGCAGAGGTCGCCCTCGTTCTCGCGGTCTTCGTCGTCCACGATGATGATCATGCGGCCCCCGCGCATCTCGGCGGCGGCCTCTTCGACGGAAGCAAAAGGCATGGCTTTAAACTCGAACCCGAACGTCGGCGGAGAGAATTGGTGTCGCCCGTCATGTTAACCGAAACCGCCCGGTTTTGCGAACCGGAAAAATTCGGCCACAGGGGCGCGCAGACGCGGAGAAAACCGGGAGATGACGACGCGCTGAAGGGAGAGCCGCGCGGCCACGCGGGCGGCACTTTCGCTTTGGACTGCCGCGCGCGCCCGCGGCGTTGCTCGGCCTTCCCTCGGGGGCGATTATTTCTTCCCCCCCGTCCCCCCGCGGCTACTTTCGTCCGCCGTCCGCGTAGCCGAGGTCGGCGAGCTTCTCCATCGTCACGCCGCCCGGGCGCGCGCCGACCGAGAGGATGCGCTCGACGTACTTGGCGATGATGTCGGCTTCGAGGTTGACGGGGTCGCCGGGCCGCAGGGTCGAGAGGTTGGTGACGGCCCACGTCTTCGGGATGACGGCGATCTCGAAGTGGTCTTCGGCGAGGGCGGCGACGGTGAGGCTGATGCCCTCGACGGCGACCGAGCCTTTGAAGACGAGGTAGCGGGCGACCTCGGGCGGGTAGCCGATCCGCACCGTCCACGAGCCGCCGCGCTCCTCGGCCGAGAGGAAGCGGCCGCGCGCGTCCACGTGCCCCTGCACGAGATGACCGCCGAGGCGGGTGGCCGGCGTCACGGCGCGTTCGAGGTTGACGGCCGAGCCGGGCCGCAGGTTGCCGAGCGTCGAACGCTGCAAGGTCTCGCGCGAGCCGTCGGCGGCGAAAGAGTCGGGCCGCACGTCGAGCGCCGTCAGGCAGACGCCGTTGACCGCGACCGAATCGCCCTCGCCCGTGCCCCCCGTCACGACGCGCGCCTCGACCGTCACGCGCACGCCCTCGCCCCGCTTCTCGATCGAGCGGACGCGGCCCAACTCCTCGATGATTCCCGTGAACATCAGTTCGCTTCGGCTCAGGTTTGGTTCGGCTTAACTCGCCGGATTGTAGCACCCCGCCGCGCGCGGCAAAACCGGACTCCTCGGGCCGGCCGCCGCGCCCTGCCCCCCGCGCCCGTTACGGGAGTTCGAGGACGACGGGGCCGCTGACGGGCTTGCCGTCCGGGGCCTTGCGCGGGATGTCCGCGAGTTTGCCGCCGCCGTCGAGCGCGCCCACGGCCCGCAGGGTCATCCGCTTGCCGTCGATGGTGACGAGCAGGAAGTGGTACTCGGCCGCCCACGAGAGGGTGTGGGCCGCGTCGAACTTGCCCGGCTCGCCCGACCTGATCTTGCCGGCCCCGCCCGTCACGACGTAGTCCACGCCGCGGTGGCTGGCGTGCTGGCAGTTGTGCTCGTGGCCGCTCAGCACCAGCCGCACCCCGGCCCGCTCGAACTGCTCGACGAGGCCCTCCATCCCGTCCGTGTTGCCGTACTTGGGGCCGGCGCAGAAGGGCGGGTGGTGGCAGAAGGGGATGCGCCAGACGGGCGGCCCGCCGTTCGCGGCCGGCAGGGCCGCGTCGAGAAACTCCTTGTGCTTCGGGTGCTCGAAGAGGCGCTTGCGGCGGTCGAACGACTCCGGCTCCTTCGACGTGTCGACGCAGATGAATTCCACGCCGGAGCCGAAGCGGAAGCGGTAGAAGAGGCCGGGGCCGATGGAGGCGCGGCCCGCGGCCTCCTCGCCCGCGACGCGCTCGTTGACGTAGAAGTTGTCGAAGAGTTGCGAGCGGTCGTCGCGCGACTCGGTCTCGCCCGCGTCGTGGTTGCCGATGGTCGGGAAGACGGGGACGCGGTTGATGACGTAGCGGTAGGGCTGGTAGTAGGTGAAGTACCAGTCGTCGTCCTCGTCGCCGGTGTCGCCGCCGACGGGCAGGCCGAGGAAGCCCCCCGCCCGGTAGATGTTGTCGCCGGTCGTCAGTACGAGGCGCACGTCGTGCTCCTCGACGGCGCGTTCGAGCGCGGCGGCGATCTGCCTCTGGCCGCGGTCTTCGTCCTTCCTGACGCCGACGCCGAAGTCGCCGATGACGGCGAAGGTAACGGGGCCGGGGGCGGGCCGGGTCGGGTCGGGGAAGGTGCGGAAGCGGTTGACGTAAGGCTTGCTCTTCGGGCCGAGGCCCATCTTGTCGCCGGCGCGCTCCCAGTTGCGGCGCGGGCCGCCGGCCCACTCCTCCTCCTGCCCGCCCGACTTCACGAAGACCTTGTAGGTGTATTCGGTGTCGGGTTCGAGCCCCGTCACCCAGCGGTGGTTGCGCTCGGTCTCGGTGACGGAGGCGACGACGTTGCCGGCCGCGTCGGAGACCTCGACGCGGGCCGGGCCGTAAGACTTCGACGACGCGCCGATGGAGTCGGCGCGCGGCGGGTGGACGTTCCTGAGGTCGTCGTCGTCCACGAGCTTGAACTCCTTGCCGGAGTCTTTGACCCTGAAGTAGAAGGCGCCCCACGCGACGAGGGCGGACTTGTGCGTGAGGCCGGCGAGGTTGAGGAAGGGCTCCGAGTAATAGTCGGGCATGGTTGCGCTCTCCTTTTTGCGGGCGAGCCGGCCGGGGCCGCGCGGTCGTCAAATCAGGCTGCGACCGCGGCGGGCGGGTCGGCGGCGGGCGGCTCGTTCATGCGGGATTTCGGTTCGGGCGAGGACGGGGGCGCGAGAGTCCGGCGGGGACGCCCGCCGGCGTGAGGTTGACCCTGCTGGACGGCCGAAAGATACGCGCGCGGGCGCGGCGTGTCAAACAATTTCGGGCGGCCGCGAAGGAGCCGGGCCGCGCGCCGGGCGCCGTCGAAAACGTGCGGCCGCCGTCAGTTATCCTCCGGGCTCTCGCCGCGCTGCTCGCGCCAGCTCGCCTCGGCCGCGCGGCACGCCCGGCAGTAGAGGACTTCGGCGAATTTCGGGCTGTCGTCCGTGACCACGCAGCCCCCGCCGGCCCAACTGTTCGCGTGCGGGAACAGCCTCCCCGACGCCTCCGCGCCGACCGGGTCTAAGACCGGCAGGCCGTAGGCGATCCTGACCTTGTCGCGCTCCAGCTTGAAGCCGTGAACCTCGCAGCTCCGGCCCTCGGCGTCCGGGGGGACGCGGTCTTCCGTGTCGGGCGGTTTCGGCGGGACGACGACGACATGGTAGGGCGACGGCGCCGCGGCCTCGTCGCCGGGCGCCTCCCAGCGGAACTCGAAGGTCAGGCGCGCCGAGGTCGCGCGCACGTCCGGCCTGAACCGCCAGCGCGAGGCCGCGCTCTCGGCCGCCCGCCGGAGCAGCGGGTGGCCGCCCACGCCCTTCGCCGAGGCGACGCTGCCGTCCGCGTTGATTTCCACCTCGACGACGACCTCGCCGACGGCGCGCGCGGCCCTCGCGATGGGCGGGTAGGCGGGGGCGAAGGGGGTCAGCACCTCCGGCTGCTGCGCCGCGGCGGCGGGGTCGCGGCCGAGCGCCGAGACGAGGAGGAGCGAGGCGGCGAAGGTGGCGGCGAGTCTGCTCATGGCGGTGGCGCTCCGGCGGGTGATTCCCCTCGCGGCCGACCTCCGGCCCTCAGGGCTGCGGGTTGGATGCCGCCCCGCCCGCGCCGGGATGTCGCGCGCGGACGACTTCGAGCATGCGGCGGTAGACCTCTTCGATGGGGAGTTCGGTGGTGTCGATGACGACGGCGTCGTCGGCGATGCGGAGCGGCGAGTCGGCGCGCGACGAGTCGCGGCGGTCGCGGGCGTTGATGTCGGCGAGCGTGGCCTCGAAAGTCTGGTCGCGCTCTTTGAGGCGCTCCTCGTCGAAGCGGCGGCGCGCGCGCTCCTCGGGGACGGCCGTGAGGAAGAACTTCACGTCGGCGTCGGGGAAGACGACCGTGCCGATGTCGCGGCCGTCGAGGACGACGCCGCCGCGCTCGCCCATCTCGCGCTGGCGGCGGACGAGCTCGCGCCGCACCTCGGGGATGGCCGAGACGATGGAGGCGGTGTGGCCGACCTGCTCGCCGCGAATCTCGCGCGACACGTCCGAGCCGTCGAGGCGCACCTGCAACGAGTCGGGGTCGCCGGCCAGTTGGATGTCGGCGCGGCGCGCAGCCTCGGCCACGGCCGCGGGGTCGGCCGTGCTCACGCCGGCCCGCGTCACGGCCAGCGCCACGGCCCGGTACATCGCGCCCGTGTCGATGTAGAGCAGCCCCAGCTCGCGCGCCAGCCTCCGCCCCAGCGTCGACTTCCCCGCCCCGGAAGGCCCGTCAATCGCGACGATTAGTTTCATAAGTTATCGGTTGTCAGTTGTCAGTTATCAGTAAGGCCGTCCCTGACGGGCGGCTGGTGTGTGACTGTCAGCGCCCGCGTGGCGGAGCCGACTGAGGACTGATTACTGACGACTGACAACTTTTCTCACCCCTTCGAGCGCGCGGTCGATGCCGGCGCGGTCTACGTCGTAGTGCGTGACCATGCGGATCGAGGGGCCGAAGCCGGAGGCGAGGACGCCGTGGTCGGCGCGCAGGCGCGCGCAGATTTCGTCGGACGCGAGGCCCGTGCCCGACACGTCGAAGATGACGATGTTGGTCTGGACGCTTTCGGGGTCGATCTCGACGCCCGTCAGTCCGGCGACGCCTTCGGCGAGCCGGCGCGCGTTGGCGTGGTCTTCGGCGAGCAGCGGCGGCGTCTCTTCGAGGGCGACGAGGCCGGCGGCCGCCAGCACCCCGGCCTGCCGCATCCCGCCGCCGAGGAGTTTGCGCCAGCGGCGCGCCTCGCCGATGAAGTCCCGGCGCCCGAGCAGCACCGAGCCGATCGGCGCGCCGAGCCCCTTCGACAGGCAGAACATGACCGAGTCGGCCGGGGCCGAGAGCGCGGCCACCGTCTCGCCGAGCGCCGCGGCCGCGTTGAAGATGCGCGCGCCGTCGAGGTGGACTTTCAGGCCCGCGGCGTGCGCGCGGTCGCAGAGTTCCTCGGTGCGACCGCGCGTCATCACGCTCCCGCCCGCGAGGTTGTGCGAGTTCTCAAGCGCCAGCAGGCGCGTGCGCGCGACGTAGTACGGGGCGTCGTTGGCGTGGACGGCCCCCTCGATGTCCGGCCACGAGAGGATGCCCGTGCCTGCGGAGCTTTTGACGGGGCGCGCGAGCGCGCCGGCGACGGCCGACATCGCGGCCATCTCGTAGTTGTAGATGTGGCCGCGCTCCTCTATGACCACCTCGCTGCCCGGCTCGGTGTGGAGCTTGACGGCGATCTGGTTGCCCATCGAGCCGGTCGGGACGAAGAGCGCGGCCTCCTTGCCGAAGATTTCGGCGGCGCGCTCTTGCAGGCGGTTGACCGTCGGGTCCTCGCCGTAAACGTCGTCGCCCACCTCGGCCTCGGCCATCGCCCGCCGCATCCGCGCGGTCGGCCTCGTCACGGTGTCGCTGCGTAGATCAACAATGCCCATGTCGTTTAGAAGCCCGATCCTCAGACGAAGGCCGCGAAGACCTCGTTGGAGAGGAGCGCGCCGCGCGGCGTGAGGCGGAGCACGTCGCCTTCGAGCTCGACGAGGCCGGCGTCGCCGAAGCGGCGCAGGTCTTCGGCGAACTCGGCGCGCACGTCGCGGTCGTAGAGGGCGCGGTGCTCTTCGAGGTCGACGCCGCGGCCGAGGAGGCGGAGGCCGAGGAAGAGCGCCTCGGCGCTGGCCCCGGCGTCGTCAAGCTCGGCGCGTTCGACGACGGCCCCGCCGCGCTCGTTCATCAACTCGACGTAGCGGCGGGCGTCGCGCTCGTTCGACCAGCGCGCGCGCCGGCCGTCGAAGGAGTGGGCCGCGCAGCCGAAGCCGTAGAAGGGCGCGCCCGTCCAGTATTTCAGGTTGTGGCGCGACTCGCGGCCCCGCCGGCAGAAGTTGGAAATCTCGTACTGCTCGTAGCCCGCGGCGCGCGTGCGCTCGGCGAGCAGCTCGTACATCTCGGCGGCGAGGTCGCCGTCCGGCGGGCGGTAGCGGCCCTGACGAATCTGTTCGGCGAGCGGCGTGCCCTCGTGGACTTCGAGCAGGTAGAGCGAGAGGTGCTCGGGGCCGAGCGCGAGGGCTTCGTCGAGGTTGCGCGACCACGCTTCGAGCGTCTGATGGGGGAGGCCGGCGATGAGGTCGAAGCTGACGTTGTCGAAGCCCGCGGCGCGCAGGTCTCGGAGCGTGCGGCGCGTGTCGTCGGCGGTGTGCGTGCGGCCCAGACGCCTCAGCTCGCGGTCGTCGAAGGTCTGCGCGCCGAAGCTCGCGCGGTTGACGCCGGCCGCGCGGAAGGCCCGCAGGGCGTCGGGCGTGACCGTGCCGGGGTTCATCTCCATCGTCACCTCGGCGCCCGGCTCGACGCGGAAGCGGCGGCCGACGGCGGCGAGGAGGTGTTCGACCTGCGCGGGGCTGAGCAGCGAAGGCGTGCCGCCGCCGAAGTAGACGGTGTCGACGGCCGCGCCATCTTCCGCGCCGCGGAAGTTCTCCACCTCGCGCGCGACGGCGCGCACGTACTCCTCGGCCAGCGCGCCCTCGTACTGCCCCGTGGCGAAGTCGCAGTAGGAGCAGCGCGCGCGGCAGAAGGGGATGTGGATGTAGACCCCGGCTCGGCTCATGGCGGATGCGGCGGATTATAACACGCGGGCCGGTTGACGTTGACGCCACTCGGCCCGCCCGCCTCCGCCCGCGGTGCTGTTTTTTAATCGAGCCGGCGGGTGCTGCCCTCGCCGCTGATGGCGCGGCGGGGGAGGCGGGCGACGCGCTCGACCTCGTCGAAGGCGCGCAGCAGGTTGCCGCCGAGGATTTTCCGGATGTCGCGCTCCGAGTAGCCGCGGCGCAGCAGCTCGTAGGTGACGTGCGGCAGTTCGGCCACGTCGCGGATGCCCTCGGGCAGGAAGGGGATGCCGTCGAAGTCCGAGCCGAGGCCGACGTGGTCGACGCCGGCCACCTTCGCCACGTGGTCGATGTGGTCGACTATCATCGAGAGCGTGGTGTTCGGCAGGGGGTTCGCCGCGTTGAGCTTCTGCAACTCCTCCTGAAGGCGCTTGGGGTCGCCGCCGAACTGCGCGCTCAGGGCGTCGCGCTGCGGCTTGAGGCGCGCGTCGCGGTCGAGCCCCGCCTGCCGCACCTTCTCGTCGAGGAAGGCCGGGTAGAAGTTGATCATCACGACGCCGCCGTTTTTGGCGATGCGCCGGAGCAGGTCGTCGGGGATGTTGCGCTTGTGGTTCGAGAAGACGCGCGCCGACGAGTGCGAGGCGATGACGGGCGCCGTCGTCACCTCCAGCACGTCCGACATGGTCTCGTCCGAGACGTGCGACACGTCCACGAACATGCCGAGGCGGTTCATCTCGCGCACCACCTCGCGGCCGAACTCCGAGAGCCCGCCGTGGCGGGCCTCGTCGCAGCAGGCGTCGGCCCACGAGTTGGTGTTGTTGTGCGTGAGCGTCATGTAGCGGACGCCGAGGCGGTAGAACTCCCGGAGGGCCGAGAGCGAGTTCTCGATGGCGTGGCCGCCCTCGACGCCGAGCAGCGCCGCCACCTTCCGCTGCTTCTTCGCGCGGCGGATGTCGTCGGCCGTGTAGGCCATCGAGATGTCTTGCGGGTACTTCTCGGCCGCGCGGTAAACCACGTCGATGAGGTCGAGCGCGCGGCGCGCCGAGCCGCCCTCGGTCAAGAACTGCTCGGGCGTGCGCTCCTTCGCGGCGTACTTGCGGTCGACGTAGACGGAGAAGAACTGGCCCGTCACGCCGCCCTGCTTCAGGCGCGCGAGGTCCGTGTGGTACTTGCCGGCCGAAGGCGTGGCGAGGTCGTAGCCGGTGTCGACCATGATCTCCGTGATGTCGTTGTGCCCGTCGACGACGACGGCCTTGCGGTGAATCTCGAGCGCGCGCTTCCACAGGCGCTCGTCGCGCGCGGGCGCCGGGGCCGGCTGCGGCGCGGCCGTCTGCGTCTGGCGCGCGTGGGACTTCGGGGCGCCGGCCGGCCACGGCGCGGCGGCGGCCGCGAGCAGGCAGAGCGGCAGTAACGGGCGGAGGCTTTTTCTCATCATCTTTCCCTGACGCCGAAGTGCGCTTTGAGGAGCGGGGCGATTATAAGGCCGCGGCTAAAGCTTTGTCGCGCGCGCCCGCAGTTGCTCGAAGGCGCAGCGGATGCCGTCCTGAAGTGACTTGCGCGTGGTCACCGCGCGGAGGTCTACGCCGAGGCCGGCGAGGCTGCGGGCGACGCCGGCGCGGATGCCCGTGAGGATGACGCCCGTGCCGAGCAGCCGCGCGGCCTGCGCCGCCTGCACGAGCGTGTTGGCGACCTGCGCGTCCACCACCCTGACGCCCGTGATGTCGATGATGGCGACGGCCGCGTGGTGCCCCCTCAGCCCGTGCAGCAGCGTGTCGATGACGCGGTGCGCGCGCCCCTCGTCGACGGCCCCGACGAGCGGCATCAGCACGATGTCGGCCGTGAGCGGGATGAGCGGCGTGGAGAGTTCGGCCAGCAGCTCGTCCTGCACGCGGATGATCTCGTCGCGCAGCCGCGCCTGCTCGTCCTCGGCCCGGCGCCTCTCGATGACCTGCCCGAGCTGGCTGCCGACGTGCGACATCATCGCGAGCAGGGCGTCGTCGGGCGGGCGCGCCTCGCGGCTGAAGAACTCCATCACGCCGAGCACCTCGCCGCGCAGGAGGACGGGGAAGGCGACGGCCGCGTGCAGGTCGTCGCGGGCCGCGGCCGGCGAGCGCGGGAAGCTCTCGTCGGCCGCGAAGTCCTCGACCCAGAGCGGCGCGCCCGCCTCCCACACGCGCCCCGGCAGCCCCTCGCCGCGCGCGAACTCCCGCCGGCGCGAAAGCCGCTCGACCTCGGAGCCCCCGGCCTCCGCGGCCGGCCACGACTCGACGAAGCGGATGGCCGCGCCCTCGACGCGCCACAGCGCGCCCATCCGCCAGCCCAAGCCCTCGCAGACGGCGCGCAGGATGCGCGGGACGGCCTCCCTGAGCGTGCGCGTCTCGGCCAGCGCGCGCGTCACCTCGTACTGGGCGGCCAGCCGGCGCTCGACGCGCTTGCGCTCCGTGATGTCGCGGATGACGCCGGTGAAGTAGCGCCGGCCCTTGAGGGCGAACTCGCCGAAAGAGACTTCGAGCGGAACCTCGCGCCCGTCGCGGTGGAGGCCGGGCAGCTCGACGCCGCCCCACGAGATGTGCTTGACGCCCGTCTCGATGTAGCGCCGCATCCCGGCCTCGTGCATCCGGCGCAGGTACTCGGGCATGAGCATCGTCAGATTCTCGCCGAGCAGCTCGCCGGCCGCGTAGCCGAAAATCCTCTCGGCCGCGCGGTTGACGAAGAGCACGCGGCCCGACTCGTCCACGGTGACGACGGCGTCGGCCACCGTCTCCATCACGATGCGGCTGCGCGCCTCGCTCTCGCGAAGCTCCTCGACCTCACCGGCGCTGATCGAAACGTCTGAAGACAAACCTGCCCGCTCCGTCTGGAAATCGTGTTGGCCGGGGGTTGCGTCCAATATCCGTCAGGCCACCGAAAAAGACAAGGGAGGCCCGCGCCGCGGGCGCCACTCAGGGCCGGCGCGCCTGCCACAGCGCGAGCCGGCCTAAGAGCGTCCGGTACCCGCCGCACTCGCGCGCCTGCTCGAAGCCGGCGCGGCCCATCATCTCCGGCAGCGACTCGTTATGCTTTCGGAAGTCGGCGACGTGCAGCTCGCCGCCGGGCCGGAGCACGCGCCGCGCCTCGGCCAGCGTCAGCTGCTTGTTCGCGGGCGTGAGGTGGTGAAGCATGAGGCTCGACAGCGCGCGGTCGAACGATTCGTCGGCGAATGGCAGGCGGAAAGAGAGCCCTTCGCGCAGGGTGATTTCCGCGCCGGCGCGGGCCGCCTTCCGGCGGGCGATTTCAAGAATCTTCGGGTCGCCGTCGAGGCCGAAGACCTCCGCGCCGGGGTGCGCCTGCTTGGCGAGGATGGTCAACGTCGCCGTGCCGCAGCCGATGTCGAGGACGCGGTGGCCGGCTCGGACGCGCGCCTGCTCGACGAGGCGGCCCTTGAACTCCGACTCCGGCATCAGCCACCTCACCACCGTGTCGTAGAGCGGGGTCAGCCGGTCGAAGTTCAGCGCCGGGATGTATTTTTCGTCCTTCCTCATCGGCCCAATATGAACGAGTCGTTCGTAAATCACAAAAACGCGGGCGGGCGGCGGGCGGCCCCGGGGCGGCCGGCCGCGGCGCGCTTCGCTCCTGTGCCGAGCTTGCCGCGCGCGGCGTATTCTGTTACACAGGAGCGGCCACGCCGGGAGCGCACACGACACAACTTACGTCCGCGGGAGAGGCGGGCCGCCGATTTTTTCAAGAGGGGGCGTCGAGAGCCGGCCATGTCTTCAGCCACGACCAACATCGAATCGGTGCTGCACGAGGAGCGGGTCTTCCCGCCGCCGGCGCACTTCGTCGAGCGCGCGCGCCTCGGGGCCGAGGAGTACGAGGCGCTGCGGCGCGAGGCCGCCGAGTCGCCCGAGGCCTTCTGGGGCCGGATGGCCGGCGAGGAGCTGCGCTGGTTCAAGAAGTGGGACGCGGTGCTGAAGTGGGAGCCGCCGCACGCCGAGTGGTTCGTCGGCGGCAGGCTCAACGCCTCCGACAACTGCCTCGACCGGCACCTCGGGACGTGGCGGCGCAACAAGGCCGCCATCATCTGGGAGGGCGAGCCGGGCGAGCAGCGGACGCTGACCTACGCGCAACTGCACCGCGAGGTGTCGCGCTTCGCCAACGTCCTCAAGCGCGCCGGCGTCGGGCGCGGCGACCGCGTCGCCCTCTACATGCCGCTCATCCCGGAGCTGGCGATTGCGATGCTCGCCTGCGCGCGCATCGGGGCGACGCACTCGGTCATCTTCGGCGGCTTCGCCTCGAACGCCATCGTGGACCGCGTCAACGACGCCGGCTGCAAGTTCGTCGTCACGGCCGACGGCGGGTGGCGGCGCGGGCAGGAGGTCAGGCTCAAGCCGGCCGTCGACGAGGCCCTCAAGCACACGCCCACCGTCGAAGGCTGCATCGTCGTTAAGCGCACCGGCACGCGCGTCCACATGGAGGCGGGCCGCGACTACTGGTGGCACGAGATGATGCAGACCGTCCCCGACGAGTGCCCGGCCGAGGAGCTCGACAGCGAGCACCCGCTCTACATCCTCTACACCTCGGGGACGACGGGGAAGCCCAAAGGCATCCTGCACACGACGGCCGGCTACCTGCTCCAAACGCACCTGACGACGAAGTGGGTCTTCGATCTGAAGGACGAGGACGTTTACTGGTGCACGGCCGACATCGGCTGGGTCACCGGCCACAGCTACGTCGTCTACGGCCCGCTCTCGAACGGGGCCACGGTGCTGATGTACGAGGGCGCGCCGAACTACCCGGAGCCCGACCGCTTCTGGGAGATCATCCAGCGCCACCGCGTCAACGTCTTCTACACCGCGCCGACCGCCATCCGCGCCTTCATCAAGTGGGGCGAGCACTGGCCGCTGCGCCACGACCTTTCGAGCCTCCGCCTGCTCGGCACCGTCGGCGAGCCGATCAACCCGGAGGCGTGGATGTGGTACCGCGAGATCATCGGCAAGGCGCGCTGCCCCGTCGTGGACACGTGGTGGCAGACCGAGACGGGCGCGATCATGATCAGCCCCGTCCCCGGCGCGACGCCGACCAAGCCCGGCTCGGCCACCAAGCCCCTGCCCGGCATCGACGTTTCGATCATGTCGAAGACGGGGCAGGAGGCCGGGCCGAACGAGGGCGGCTACCTCGTCGTCAGGCGGCCGTGGCCTTCGATGCTGAGAACCATCTGGGGCGACGACGAGCGCTACCGCGAGCAGTACTGGTCGGAGATCGGCGGCGTCTACTTCGCGGGCGACGGCGCGCGCCGGGACGCGGACGGCTACTTCTGGATCATGGGCCGCGTGGACGACGTGATTAACGTCTCGGGCCACCGGCTCGGCACGATGGAGATCGAGAGCGCGCTCGTCTCGCACGAGGCCGTGGCCGAGGCGGCGGTCGTCGGGCGGCCCGACGAGTTGAAGGGTCAGGGCATCGTCGCCTTCGTCACGCTCGAAGGCGAGCGCCGCGCCTCGGAGGAGTTGAAGGAGGAGCTGCGCCGCCACGTCGCGCGCGAGATCGGCGCGCTGGCCCGCCCCGACGAGATACGCTTCACCGACGCGCTGCCGAAGACGCGCTCGGGCAAGATCATGCGCCGCCTGCTGCGCGAGATCGCCTCCGGCGGCTCGGTCTCCGGCGACACCACCACGCTCGAAGACTTCTCCGTCCTCGAACGCCTGCGCGCGCAGGAGGAGGAGTAAAAGCGGGTTCCGGGCGGCGGGCGAGGCAGCCGGCCTTCGACCCGCCGCCCGGCGCGCGGCGCCCTTTTCCCGATTTCCGCCGCTTTCGTCGTTTACTTATTACGCACCGAAAATTCGAATTTTCCGTGGAGGCCCGAGATGTCCGTCAACTTCTCTACTGAGCAGCGTTCAGGCCCGCGCTACATGGTCAAGATCGCGGTCAGCGCCGAGTGGGACGACGAGCGCTCGGGCGAGCACATCGTCGTCGAGGGCGAGACCGAGAACGTCGGGCCGCAGGGGGCGCTCGTCCACCTTGAGAAGCTGCCCGACGTGGGCAGCCGCGTCAGCCTGACCGTCCCCGACGCGCAGGGGACGACGCTCCGGACGGTCGCCGAGGTGCTCCGGCTCGAACGCAACCCCGTGCAGCCGCTCGCCGCGCTTCAGGTCATCGACGCCACCGAAGAGTGGCGCGGCCTCGTCTGGGAGCCGGCCGCCGAGCTGGCCATGCGCGGCGGCGAGGGCGACGACGAAGAGTACGAACACTGAGAGGGCGAAGGGGCGGCGGGGCGGGCAGGCAGTCTCCCCCCGCCACCCTCTCCGGATTGTCTCGCGCGCCGACTTGGTGCATGATGTTGCCGCCCCCTTAAAAGGTTGAGGACTTCAGGCGGCGTGGCGGAAGGCAACGACATTGCAGGGCGGCCGGAGGCGCCGGCCGAGGGCGCGGGCGACGAGCTGGGCCTCGCCGAGGCGAAGGCGCGCATGATGATGCGCCTCGCGACGCGCTCGCTCCTGTGGGTCGTGCTCATCGGCCTCGTCCTCTACTACTCGATCAAGGGCGTGCTCTGGGTCTTCTACGCGCTGACGGGCATCCTGCTCATCATCGTCCTCGCCGTCTTCTTCGCCTACCTCATCTCGCCGCTCGTCGAGTTCGTCCGCCGCCCGTTCCGCGTCTTCGGGCAGGAGCGGGCGCTGCCGCGCGCCGGGGCCATCGCCATCGTCTACGCGGCGCTCTTCGGCTCGCTCGCCCTCGGCGCGTGGGCGCTGCTGCCGCGCCTCGGCAACCAGATGGCCGAGTTCGCCAAAAACACCCCGACCTACCTGACGAACGCGCGCGCCTTCGCCGACCGCTTCAACAAGGTCTACGAGCGGCTGAACTTCCCGCCCGCCGTGCGCAAGTTCGCCAACGACCGGGTCGAGAACGCCATCAATGAGGTCGGCAACTACGCGCAGGGCGAGGGCCTGACGAGCGCGCTCCACTTCCTCGCCTACCTGCCGTGGCTCGTCCTCATCCCGATCCTCGCCTTCTTCTTCCTGAAGGACGCCGACAGCTTCAAGCGCTCGGCCCTCAGGATGCTGCCGCAGGGGCGGCTGCGCTGGCGCGGCGACGAGTTCTTTCAGGACGTGAACCAGACGCTGGCCGCCTACATCCGCGCGCAGCTCATCGCCTGCCTGCTCATCGGCAGCGTCTGCACCGCGGCCTTCGTCATCTTCGGCGTCCGCTACGCGCTGGTGCTGGGCGTCGTGGCCGGCGTCCTCGAATTCATCCCGCTGCTCGGGCCGCTCATCGTCGCCATCCTCGCCGGCGTCGTGGCCGGCTTCGACGGGGCCGGCAAGGCGGCGGCCGTGCTCTTCTTCCTCGGCGTGCTGCGCGTCACGCACGACTACTTCATCTACCCGCGCATCATCGGCTCGGGCATCCACCTCCACCCGCTCGCCGTCATCCTCGCCATCCTCGCCGGCCACGAGCTGGCGGGCGTGGCCGGCATCTTCCTCGCCATCCCCGTCATCGCCGTCATCACCGTCACCTACCGCCACTGGCTCGAACACCGCGGCAGCACCGGCCTCGTCGCGGAGCTTTTGAAGCCGGCCGAAGAGGCCGCCGTGCCGCCCGCGCCGGCCGCCGAGGCCGGGGCCGAGACGCCCGCCGCCGCCCCCCCCCCCCCCCCCCCCCCCCCCCCCCCCCCCCCCCCCCCCCCCCCCCGCGCGCGCCCGGGGGCCCCCCCC
>Ga0196977_1000523_pt1 | contig 19637 bp, 16 predicted proteins | sample S3v_1013CmetaG_FD_148634 | JGI IMG/M metagenome (GOLD analysis project Ga0196977, IMG submission 148634) | Soil microbial communities from Anza Borrego desert, Southern California, United States - S3+v_10-13C | ecosystem: Environmental > Terrestrial > Soil > Desert | place: USA: California...
CTGCACTCACGAAATTCACGGCGTTAACTGCACTCACGAAATTCACGGCGTTAACTGCACTCACGAAATTCACGGCGTTAACTGCACTCACGAAATTCACGGCGTTAACTGCACTCACGAAATTCACAGCGTTAACTGCACTCGACGAAATTCACAGCGTTAACTGCACTCCCGAAATTCACGGCGTTAACTGCACTCACGAATTCAAACTGATCCACTACTCCGGAACATTTAAACTGAGACCTTCAACTCGGCGGGTTCCACGGTGCCGGCGTAGCCGTTGTTGTCGGACGCGGTTTTGGTCTCGTTGACGTAGGTGAGCCAGTCTCCGGGAGCCGGGCGGTCGCCTTTGGTGATCTCGAAGAAGACTTTTTGAATCTTCTCGGTGATCGGACCGCGTCCGCCGCGACCGACCGTGATGCGATCGACGGAACGAATCGGCGTGATCTCGGCGGCGGTGCCGGTAAAGAAGACTTCGTCGGCAACGTAAAGGGCCGCACGTTGAATGGTGCGCTCTTTAACCGTGATGCCGAGTTCGTGGCAAATTTGAATCACGCTGTCGCGCGTGATGCCCGGCAGGATTGAAGACGAAAGTGGCGGCGTAAGGACGACGTCGCCGCTAACCATAAAAATGTTCTCGCCGGAGCCTTCCGAGACGTAACCGCGATCGTCCAGCGCGATGCCTTCGGCGAAACCGTTCAGAAGCGCTTCCATCTTGATCAACTGCGAATTCATGTAGTTGGCGCCGCTTTTGGCCATCGCCGGCATTGAGTTTGGCGTCAGCCGGTTCCAGGTTGAGACGCAAACGTCCACACCCTGTTCGATCGCTTCGTCGCCAAGATATTTGCCCCAGTCCCACGCGCCGATGTAGCAAGCGAGCGGGTTCGGAAACGGATTCACGCCAAACGCCGGATGCTCTTCATCAAGACTGCGGAACAGAATCGGTCGGATGTAGCATTGCCCGAGTCCACCGCGACGCGCGATCTCAACCGACGCATCGCAAAGCTGATCGAGCGTCCACGGATGGTCCATGCGATAGATTTTAGCGGAATTGAGAAAACGCTGAATGTGTTCGTTAAGACGGAAAATGGCTGGCCCACGTTTAGTTGAGTAACAGCGAATGCCCTCAAAGACGCTTGAACCATAGTGCAAAACGTGTGACATCACGTGCACCCGCGCGTCGTCCCATTTGATAAATTCACCGTTATGCCAGACGACGTCGACGATACGAGGTGTTTTTACATCTCTGTTGGTTCCCTCTTTTGAGAACATGAGTGTTTTTACTCCTTCAGGAAAAAGTACGTGGGAATACGGCACAATACAGTAGATAGAGTTCGCTTGGCAAGAACGCTTGCCTCCTGTAATCATGCTTGCGTAACATCGAAATGCGTTGGCCTAAACCACACTTTGTAATTACGCTATTTTTGGTTGCGATCTTTCTCGCCGGCTGTTCTAACAACATAATGAACGATACTAAATCTACGACCGTGGCCCAGAATTCTGCTAACGATCCGCTTACCATTCATAAACGCGCAATAGCCGTCGATATGCACGCCGACACCGTTCAACGCGTGTTGGACGAACACGTCGATCTCCAGCAGCGACTCGACGACGGCCATTTCGACGCCGTGCGCGCGAAAGAAGGCGGTTTGGACGCGCAATTTTTCTCGATCTGGGTCGAACCGCAACTGTTTGGCGCCACCGGGCCGCGGGCCGTTAAACGGGCTGATGATCAGATCTCGGCCGTTCGAGCACTGGCCGAAAAGCATCCGGAAACGTGGCAACTGGCTACCTCCGCGGCCGACGTTCGACGCGCTGCGCAGGACGGAAAGATAGCGGCGTTAATGGGGCTTGAAGGCGGTTATGCGATCGATGAAAAACTCGAAAACGTTCAGCGCTATTACGATCTCGGCGTTCGCTACATGTCGCCCGCATGGAGCGTGAGTACGAGTTGGGCCGGTTCGTCGGGTGATGAAGCTGGACCGACGCGCGGTCTCAACGACTTCGGCAAAAGCGTCGTGCGCGAGATGAATCGCCTCGGGATGATGGTCGATGTTTCGCACGTTTCCGACAAAACGTTTTGGGACATTGTAAACACGTCGTCGAAACCTGTTGTTGCTACTCACTCCGCTTGCCGCGCGATTGCGGACGTGCCGCGCAACCTGACTGACGACATGATCCGCGCGCTCGCGAAGACCGGCGGCGTGGTGAACGTCATTTTTTATCCGGAACACATCGAACCGGGATGGAGCGCGCTAAAGAAAAGGGTCGACGTGGAGATTGCGCCTTTAGTTCAGCAGGCTTCGGAATCTGAGCCGGGTGACGCGGTGCACAAGAAACTCGCTCGCGATCGCGTGCGCTCGCGCGAGTATGCGCGACGTCTGCCGCCGGTCTATGTTTCGCGGATCGTGGATCATATCGATCGCATCGTGAAGCTCGCCGGCGTGGACCATGTTGGCATTGGATCGGATTTCGACGGCGTGCAGAGTACGGCGACGGATCTCGCGACCATTACCGATCTGCCGAACCTAACGCGCGAGTTGTTGAAGCGTGGTTATTCTGAAAGTGATGTTGAGAAGATCCTCGGTGGAAACATGTTGCGAGTGATGGACGCGCAACAGGGAAAGTAATGCCTCAGAAGGTTCGCAAGCCGAAGATTGGGTTTCACGCTCCGATTAAGGGTGGCCTGCATAACGCGCTGATCGTCGCGAAAGATACGGGCTGCGAAACGGTGCAGTTGTTCTCGCGTAATCCGCGCGGTTGGATGGCGAAGCAGTTGACGCTCGAAGACGTTCTACTGTTTCGCAACACGCGCAAGCTCACCAAGATCTCGCCGGTGTTGATTCACTGTAATTACCTTGTAAATCTCGCGGCGGCGGACGACGTGATGTTGCAAAAGTCACGCGAGTCGTTTCGTGAGGAAGTTGAGCGTGCGTTGTTGTTGGGTGTGGATTACCTCGTGGTCCATCCGGGAAGTTCGCGCGGTGCGTGTGAAGCGGACGGGATCAAGTTGTGCATTGACAGTTTGAAGATTGCCTGCAAGGGCCTGAAATTCGATGCGCTCCGGATCCTGTTGGAAAACACGGCGGGACAAGGCGACTGCATCGGCCACCGTTTCGAACATCTCGAGCTGATCATGCGTGCGTGTCCAAAGCTTCCGCTCGGAGTCTGCATGGATACAGCTCATGCATTCACTGCCGGTTACGATATTCGCGAAGCAGACGGGCTCGAAGCGTTGCTGCAACGCGTGCAGAAGACTGTTGGGGTGAAAAACGTTCGCGCCATTCACTTCAACGACTCGCGCGCCGTTTACAACTCGCGCGTCGATCGCCACTGGCACATCGGTGAAGGTCACATCGGCACGGAGGCGCTGCGCCGTGTCGCCCAACATCCCAAGCTGAAACACGCCGCTTTCATCCTTGAAACACCGTACGACGATCCGCGAGCCGACCTGAAGAATCTCGCCATGCTCCGCAGCTTTGTTGCCGATGCCGGACGACCTGTGTAAAATCGCGTGGCAATGTTCTCGCAAAGACTTTCACTCAAGCTCGTCCTAACGGTGCCGCTTCTGCGCCGCGCCTAGCGTGCGGTCCGTCGGAGCGGCGACTCCACTGAAAACCTAATCGAAATAGTAAAAGCAAACCCGAAAACGCTTTGTGTGGTTTGCGGAAAACGTGTTAAGTGTAATGGTGGAAAAAAGTTATGGACGAAAAATACTTTCCCGAACAGATCGAGAAGAAGTGGCAGCAACGCTGGCAAGAAAGCGGCGCCTTTGAGGCGAAGGAAGACGATCCGCGCGAGAAGTTCTACGCGCTCGAAATGCTGCCCTACCCGTCAGGTTTCCTGCACATGGGCCACGTGCGCAACTACTCGATCGGCGACGCGCTCGCGTGGTTCAAACGTCTGCAAGGTTTCAACGTCCTGCATCCGATCGGTTGGGACAGTTTCGGCCAGCCGGCCGAACAGGCGGCGATCAAACGCGGCGTGAACCCGCGCGACTGGACCGAACAGAACATCACGCACATGCGCGGCCAGTTGCAACGCCTGGGAATCAGTTACGACTGGTCGCGCGAGATCGCTGCGCACCGGCCCGATTACTACAAGTGGGACCAATGGTTCTTCCTGAAGATGCTCGAGCGAGGTTTGGCTTACAAAAAAACGTCGCAAGTCAACTGGTGTCCCAAAGAAGAGACTGTGTTGTCGAACGAACAGTCGTCGGGCGGAATCTGCTGGCGCTGCGGCGCGAAGGTCGAGAAGCGCGATCTGGAGCAGTGGTTCCTGCGCATCACGGATTACGCCGAACAACTCGTCAGCGATATCAAAGAGATCGAAGCCGGTTGGCCCGAGAAGGTTTTGAAGCGACAAAGCGACTGGGTCGGCCGCAGCGAAGGCGCGTACGTTGATTTCGCCGTCAAAGACAGCGACAAGAAGATTCGTGTATTCACTACGCGCATCGACACTATCTACGGCGCGACCGCAGTGGTCCTGTCAGCCGAACATCCGTTGCTCGATGAATTGCTCGAAGGCTCCGCGTTGAAGGTCGACATTCAGGCATTCGCGGAGAAGGTGAGGCAAGAGCGCGCGAAGCGTGGTGACGAAGCGGCGGAAGAGAAAGAAGGTCTGAACACCGGCGTGATCGCGATCAACCCGTTCAGTGGCGAGACGCTGCCGGTTTGGGTCGCGAACTACGTGTTGATGGAATACGGCACGGGCGCGGTGATGAGCGTTCCCGCGCACGACGAACGCGATTTCGAGTTTGCGCAGAAGTACTCGTTACCGATCCGCCAGGTCATTGCTCCGGTCACTCACGAAGAGATCGAGGCTGAACCGGTCGCGACAACCGCCGGTGATGCGTCCGCGGAAATGCGCGAGTCGTTCACCGGTTACGGCGTGTTGATTAACAGCGGCGAATGGGGCGCCAAACTGTCGGAAGTCGCGCTGAAAGAAATGGCCGAGCACGCGAAGACGAATGGCTTCGGCGAAGCGGCGGTTACTTATCGCATTCGCGACTGGGGCGTGTCGCGCCAGCGATTCTGGGGTGCGCCAGTGCCCGTGATCTACTGTCCAAACTGCGGCACGGTTCCAGTGCCTTACGATCAGCTTCCGGTGATGTTGCCGGAAAACGCTGCGTTCACAGGCACGGGCGAGTCGCCGCTGGCCGGCGTGCCGGAGTTCGTGAATACGACCTGTCCGAACTGTGATGCTCCGGCGCGACGCGAAACAGACACGATGGACACGTTTGTAGACTCGTCGTGGTACTTCTTCCGTTACCTCGATCCACACAACGACGCCGCGCCGTTTGATACAAACCTGGCGAAGCGTTGGACGCCGGTGGACCAGTACATCGGCGGCGATTCACACGCCGTGATGCATTTGATCTACACGCGCTTCTGGACCAAGTTCATGCGCGATCTCGGCATGGTCGATTTCGACGAACCGGTGAAGCGTCTGTTGACGCAGGGCATGGTGACGAACCGTGTCGAGGGCACCGACGAATGGAAAGCGATGTCGAAGAGTCTCGGCAACGGTGTCGATCCTGACGAGATGATCGCGGCGTTTGGCGCGGATGCGACGCGGCTGTTTGTTTTGTTTGCGGCTCCGGTCGAAAACGAGTTGCGCTGGTCCGAATCCGGCATCGAGGGCGCGGTGCGATTTCTGCGACGCGTTTACACGGCAGTGTGGCGCTGGCGCGAGAGATTCAGCAACGGCGGCGCGCCGGACGCGAATGCGTTGGAGTTCAGTGCCGGTGCGCGTGCGTTGAGGCGCAAGACACATCAAACAATCGCGAAGATCACGAGTGACTTCGAGCATTTGCATTTGAACACCAGTGTGGCTGCATTGATGGAGCTGTTCAATGAGTTGAACGATTTCAACGCCGACCCCGCACAAGCGTCGGAGTCGGATGTTTTTGCGGTGCGCGAGGCGTTGGAAGCGTTGGTGATCATGCTGACGCCGTTTGCGCCGCACGTCGCGGAAGAGATGTTCGAAGCGTTAGGTCACGCGGGCGGCTTGTTGCAAGGCACTCGACGCTGGCCCACCGCGGATCCTGAGTTGGCGCGACGCGAAGAACTGGAGATCCCGATCCAGGTCAACGGAAAACTGCGTTCGCGAGTGATTGCTTCACCCGGCGTGTCTGAAGATGAACTGCGCGAATCGGCATTGGCCGATGAACGTGTGCGCGCATTGACCGACGGGCGCGAAGTGGTGAAGGTAATCGTGGTTCCTGAACGCCTCGTGAACGTTGTGATAAAGTAGTCACCCCCCACAGATGGCACTGATTAGATGAAAGAATGCCCTAAGTGCAGGCGTTGCTACCCCGACGAAACTGATTCCTGCCCCCAGGACGGTGAACCGACTGCACCAACCATCCAAGGCGAACCTACACTCGATGCCCGCTACTTGCTCGAACGACGTCTCGGGCAAGGCGGCATGGGTGCTGTGTTTCAAGCGCGGCATATCTTTCTAAAAACTGCCCACGCGATCAAAGTGATCCTGCCCGATCTGGTCGGTAACGACCCGATGCTGACCACGCGTTTCCGGCAGGAAGCACTCGCCGCCGCGGCGATTCGTCATCAAAACATCATCGCCGTTACCGACTTCGGCGTCGTCCGCGGCACGATGCCGTTTCTGGTGATGGAGTTTGTCAAAGGCCGCTCGTTACAGGAGATCATGGCGAAGGAAGGCGCGATGCCGCCGCAACGCGCGTGGGAGTTCATCACGGCAATCGCGGCGGGAATCGGCGCGGCCCACCGGCAAAACATCGTGCATCGCGATCTGAAGCCACTCAACATCATGGTCCAGGATGACGTGCCGATCTCGGAAGGCGTGAAAATACTCGACTTCGGCTTGGCCAAGATTAAATCGGGTGAGTTGCTCGGATCGTTTATTCAGGCGCAGACGAGCGGACTGATGGGTTCGCCTTTTTATATGGCGCCCGAACAGTGGTCCGACGAAGAACCAGACGCGCGCGCGGACATCTACAGTCTCGGCGTGATTCTCTACCAGATGCTTTGCGGTGAAGTGCCTTTTAAGGGTTCTTCGATTCCGTCGATCATGAAGAAGCATCTGACTATGCCGCCGCCGAGTTTTCAGTCGATGGGTGTTACGGTGCCACCGGCGATTGAAGCGGTTGTGCGACATGCGTTGGAGAAGGAAGTCGACGCGCGTATCGATTCGATCGAGACATTTCTGAAGGAACTGCACGCCGCGATTAACTCAGTTCCATTCACCGGATCGTTGCGCGAGACGGTGGCTCTGGATCCGAACCGGACGATGGCTTCAGCGGTTACGACGCTGAATTCGCCGGTAGATTTATCGGCGACGTCAACGCAGCCGCCGGTAAGTAATGAAACTCAGTTTTCTGCTTCTTTTAATTTAACGGAAGCTGCGGTTAGTCATGCGGATTTAAAGGGAATTGAAGATCCCGAGACCACACACGTTCAGCGCAGAGTTGCTCCTGCCGCGGCCGCTCCCATTCAGCCGTCGAAACCAGTCAGGCAGACAATCGAAATTGAACGTCGCAATCGGCTTACTCCGCTTTGGATCATCGGCGCGGCCGTGCTGGTGTTGATCGTAGCCGCACTCGGAATCAGCGGTTTTCTACTGCTTCGTTCCAGGCAGGTTACCCCTGGCCCTGGCCCGGAACCAACACCCACGCCCGCGATTGTCAGCAACATTAAAGCCGATCTGGTAGCAATTGAAGGCGGCTCGTTTTTGATGGGCCGAAACAATGGACCACCACAAGAGACGCCCGCGCATCCGGTGGCCGTGCCGGCATTCCAAATCGATCGCACCGAGGTTAACAACACCGAATACGCCGACTTTGTTCGTGAGATGAAGCATGCGCCGCCGAGTCACTGGGCCGGCGACAAGCCGCCTTTCGGACAAGAACTCTGGCCGGTGGTTAATGTCTCGCACAACGACGCACTTGCTTTTGCGGCGTGGCGATCGAAACGCGACAACGTGAATTATCGTTTGCCGACAGAAGAGGAATGGGAGTACGCGGCGCGGAATGGCGAACGCGCGGATCTGTACCCGTGGGGACCAACGTGGATCGACAACGCTGCCGTGGTGAAGGAAGCGGCGCCTGCTCCTGTCGGGTCGCATCCTGAAGGAAAAAACAGGTGGGGAGTCGCGGATTTGGTCGGAAACGTTTGGGAGTGGACGGCTTCAAAAACTTCGGTCTATCCGGGAAATTCACGAGTTGTTCCGAGTGAGTACCGGGATTGGGTCGCCATTCGAGGCGGATGTTACGTGAGCGATCCGGCCCTTCTGGATAAGCCAGTGACCGCGTGCATGCGCGACTTTGTGCCCGCTTCGACAAAAAACACGTTGCTGGGCTTCCGGCTCGTGCGGAGCGCGCCTTAAAGTCTGATTAGCTCATCAGGGAAAAGCTGATCTACAATTCAACACAGCTATTCTTCAGTGACCCAGACGTTCTTTATAGAAGACGCTTTTTTCAGCCGAGGTTAGTCTCAATATTAGCAATCCACACAGTAGTAGGAGAGTAATGATGAGAGCCAACGCAATACTGCGCGCGGCGTTTTTGCTTTCTGCCGCCGTATGTTTGAGTCTTTCGATAGGCGCCGCCGCGGCGCTGGCGCAGGACGTCGGCGCGGATGTCGGTGGCGGTGCGTTTCGCGCCAAGAATCCTGAGACGCAAAAGAAGAGCACAACCAAGCCGTCTACGACCACAAAGCCGGGAGCGAGGGCCGGCAACACTGGTCCGAGTCGCGCGGTAGCAGAACGAATTGAAGATCTGCTCGAGGCCGGCAATCAAGCCCGTGATGCACGCAACTTCACCGCTGCTGAAGAATCCTACAAGGGAGTGCTCAAGCTGAAACCCCGCGATGCTCGTGCGGCGTACGGTTTGGGTAACATCTATTCCGATCAGCAACATTGGGACGAGGCCGAAGCTGCGTATCGCAACTCTATTGCCTGGGCGCCGAAGTCCGCCGATGCTTACGTGGCGCTGAGCGTCGTGCTGGTCCAGCCGCGTACGGGCGGTGACAACGCCAAACGATTTGCTGAAGCTGAAGCGTTCGCGCGCAAGTCGGTCCAGATCGATCCGAAGAATGCAGTTGGTTGGGATCGTTTGGGAGTGGCGCTGCAAGCGCGCGGCGTGGGGAACAGTGAAACTGAACATTCGTACCGGCGGGCGATCGAGCTCGATCCGCAATTTGCCGTGGCCTACGCGCATCTCGCTCGGATGTTGAATCGAGCGGGACGTCCGGGAGAAGCAGCGCCTATGTATGAAAAGGCGAGCGAGTTGGCGAAAGATCCGGAGACGCTAAACCTGATTGCCGATTCGCTTCAGGGCGAACAGTTGTGGCCGCAGTCGGAACCGGTTTTAAAACGTGCGCTTGAACTGGACGCACGTAATCCGACGTCGCTGATGCTGATGGGCCGAATGTTGGTGGTTTACAAGCGATACCAGGAGGCTGAGCCGTATTTGAGGTCGGCGACGGAACTGAGCACGCGAACTTTTCAGCCTTTCAACCTGCTCGGCCGCGCGTATCTCGGGATGGATCGGTTCAGCGACGCGGAAGCGACCTACGAAAAAGCTTCAGCTTTTGCGGGCGCCGGTGAGAAGAAACAGCTCGCCGGGGTTTTCGGGTTTGAAGGCGTTGGCGATGGTTACCTGAAGTTGAAGCAGAAGGACAACGCCGCGCGCGCTTATCAACGTGCGTTGGAACTTGATCCAAGCAACAGTAGCGTGGCGCAGAAGTTACAGCGAGCGCGTGCGAATTGATTGAGAGTTCCAGGGTTGAGAGTAGAAAGCAAATTTGAGTTTCGTCGCGAGGTTTCGCCCGTATGAAGACTTGCCCCAAGTGTAATCGTACTTTTCCGGATGAAGGTCAGAAGTTCTGCACGTTTGACGGTGGGCTGCTGATAGCTCCGCAAACCTTCGATCCGAATGCGACGATGCGCGCCACCTCGATCGATCTGGCGTCGGAGCGGCCGACCAGCCGCGACCTGCCGGATCCGAACGCGACGATGATTGAAAGTTATCCGGCAACGGTTGCACTGCCACGTAACACTGGACCAACGGGACAACCAACAACGGCCGGCCCGGCAGACACTGCGGATTTCAATCAACCGACAGCGCCGCCGCCATCTTCGTCGCGACAGGCGCCAGCTCCACCGCCTGTAACTCCACCACCTGCGGCTCCGCCGCCACTACCGCCATCGCCAGCGAGTGGATCGTTGGCCTCGGCGGCTACGGGACCGGTAGCACCGCCTAAAACCGGAACGACCGGACCGGTGGTCCAACAACAAGCTCCTTCAGCGCCATTGCCTCCGGTGGCCGCGAAAAAGAAGTCGAAGCTTCCCTGGATCATCGCCGGCATACTCGCGTTTCTTTTGCTCGGCGGTGGAGCACTCGCCGCCGCGTTCTTCTTCGTCGTCAAACCACGTTTGGACCAAATGGCCGCGGAGCGCAACCCGCGTGTAGTCGTCGAACCGAATACCAACACGGCGACTCCCGTACCGACAGTCGAGCAACAATCGCCGTCGCCATCACCGGCAGACACGTTTGTGCCACCACCGAACACGGTTGAGTTCACGAGCGTGAAGGATGGTCTGCCGGGCGCGCTCGCCGATCACTATTTCGACTTCAGCTTTTACTATCCGAATTCCTGGGAACGTGTCGAAAGACCAAGCACGCAAAACTTCGTACAGGTCGAAAGAAAGTTGCCGCCCGATCTTACTCAGGAGAATTTTGTTGTCGGCTGGTATACGAGCAGCGGAACATTCGCCGGCGACCGGCCCAGCTATCCGAAACGTGTTGAGGAGTTCAGCGCGCAGTTGGCCAAGGCGTTCCCTGAATATCGAAAGGTCTCGGAAGGTCCAACGAAGGTAAACTCGATGGATGGCTACGAGTTCCGTTGGGAAGGACTTTCACAGATGCCCGAGAGAGGCGAGGTTCATCTCTGGGGACGCGTGATCTTCGTGCCGACAGGAAAAGAAGGTGACACAACCGGCGCGACGTTGAGTATGTTCACGACTTCGCTCGCTCCCGAGTTGTCATCTGTTGAAGACGTTGGTACAAAGGGCGAGGCGCCGGTAATTCTCGATTCGTTCAGGTTTGGAAAGAAGAATTAAATCCTCATGGTATTAAAGAAGCAGGAAACAGGGGTCGTAAAGTTTTGGACGCCTCTGCGGGTTGTGTCCACGCTGATCGTGCTGGGATTGGTGGCGGCGTTTGGCGTGTCGAGCTGCAATTCAAACGATCCGGCGCCCACGGTTTCCAAGCCGGCGGCCTCTTCGAGCGGAAATGAAGCTCCAGCGATGTTGCCGGCGGTAGTGTTCGACACAGAGATGAAGAGTGCGAACGGCAACGATCCGATCAAGCTTTCAAACTATTCGGGTAAGGTGTTACTGGTTAATCTTTGGGCCACATGGTGTGGACCATGCCGGAGGGAAACGCCGGAACTCGTCAAGTTGCATCAGGAGTATCACGATCGCGGTCTGGAAATCGTTGGACTTTCGACCGAAGATCCAGTTGCGTCAGAGCAGAGCGTGCAGGAGTTTGTGCGCAGTTACAACGTCGGCTACCAGGTAGGTTGGGCGACGCGTGAAGTAGCGATTGCGCTGATGCGCGGAGGGCGCGGTTCGATTCCTCAGAGTTTCATCGTGACGCGCGACGGTCGCGTTGCCAAACATTTCATCGGTTTTGACCCCCGAAGAACCCCGCCGCTGTTGAAGCAGGCGATCGAAGAAGCTCTTTCCGAGACGGTTAGCGCTCGATAGGACTTATAGGACCTATGTGACTCCAGGTCCGAGGATCGTGTCGCAAAGCGTTCAGCGCCTGCGATCCAGCATCGAAGGCGCCGGTTTGTCATCGTCCTCTTTGCCGGACTGATCATCTTCGTCAGTTTGTTGTAATCCCTCGGCGACGTCTTTCTTCGCCTGACGTTCCAATTCTTCCATCTCAGCTTTGGCCCGTTCGTCGGCCTGATCCATCGGCGCCGGTTCGTTCAGTTCATCCTGAGTTGTAATCTTGTTTTTGTCGATACTCATTTTCTGTAAACTCCGGGACTAGGCTAACAAGCCACTGGTTACGTAAAACTTGCGGTGTTTTTGTGCTTTTGTGTTTTTCCGCGGTGGGCGAACCGTATTTGTTTAAGAACGTCGGCGAACTAAGTTTATTAAAGGACAAGGCCGAAGGCGTTCGCTGCTTTAGCACAAGGAAAGAACAACGCCGAAGGCGTTCGCTAATTTCAGCCCAAGGTTGGAGCTTGCGACAACCTTGGGAAACGAAACCCGAAGCCGGGAGCAACGCTGAAAGCGTTGGCGAGCCGGCGTTAATCGCCAACGCTTTCAGCGTTAGTTCGTTTCTATTCTTTGTTAACCCCAGGGTTGTTCCAACCCTGGGCTACAATTAGCGAACGCCTTCGGCGTTAAACCCAGAGGCCGGTATGTCCTACTCTCAGATTAGAACATTACGTCAGAGGCCGATTAGGACACTACGCCAGAGCCAATTAGGACACTACGCCAGAGCCGATTAGGACACTACGCCCAGAGGCCGATTAGGACAGTCCGCCAGAGTCCAGATTAAAGACACTACCCCAAAGGCCCGTTTTCTCGACAATATGCGGGAAGGGGAGTAGACTTTCGCCGATGTATTTGGCGCTCGTAAGTAAGGCTGCGCGACTGCTGCTGGCAGTCAGCGTGTCGGTATGGATGGCGGGCGGGTGTCTGTTTGGTTGTAGCAATGGCGAAGTGATGGCGGCGGAAGGGTCACGCGACCCGAATGACTCGATTGGCGCCGCGGTTTCGGCCGAGAGCTGTAACAAGGCGCGCCAGCACGATTGCTGCACCCAGCCAACTACTCAAAAAACGAAACCCCGAAAATCGAAAGCGCCAATCGCTCGCCGGCAGGCAACAGATGGTTTCGCCTTGACCGGCATCCCGCACGGCATGAAAGATTGCCCGCTCATGACCAACGCCACTGCGGTGACGGCGAAGAGTAACGGCGATCTCCCGAACGTAAGCCACTCTTTCGTAGCTCTGCTGCCAGCATTCAAAAATACGAACGAGCGAACTGAATCAACACCCGCTCAGTCGTATCTGCCAAATCGGGGTCCTACGCATCTCCGCTGTTGTGTTTTCCTGATCTAAAGAGAGATCTGCCCTCAGTCCCGGTTTAACCGACCCATTACTAAATCTCTCTCGACTCTAAGGAGAACTAAAATGAGATCTCATAAGAGCACTATTCTGATTGCCCTCGTGGTGTTACTTCTGACCGGTTTCATCGCCGTGATGGCCCAACAGGCCCCGGCTCAAAGCGGAGATCAGAAGAAGAAAACCGAATCGTGCTGTGCGATGGACTCGTGCTGCTGTAACGACGGTTCGTGCCCGATGATGAAGCAGGAAGGCACGACCGCAAACGCCGACGCCGCTACAGCAAGCGCTGACGTTAAGCACGATTGCTGCGCCGACTCCTGCAACATGAACAAGGAAGGCGCAACGGAAACTTCCGCAAACTGCGGCGAGTGCTGTAGCAGTGGCACGTGCGACATGGCGAACCACGCGAAGCATGCAAAGCACGACAAGAAAAGTCATGCGGCCGACGGCTCCTGCTGCAAAGTGAAGAGCAAAGACGCTAAGCAGAAGGACGCTAAGGAAAAGACTAACTAACGCGGTTCATAACCTCTCCCGCAAAGGTCCGCCTTTGCGGGAGAGTCGAATAACATCTTTCCGGAGAAATACTGCAATGAATAAACCCTGGCTAATAATCGCAGGCATCTTCATTCTCGGCGTCGCGGCAATACTGATGGTCAACTCCAAACCGGCCCCCAAGCCGGCCGCGCCGCTCACAGATCACGTAACGTCACATCCTCCCATTCAAACGCCGGCAACGACCGCGAAAACCCTGCCTGCGCACTTCGAACACGCGCCCAGCCGTTCGAGTCTTGGTCCAACACTGCCACCCGAGCAGTTCACCGGACTCGTGCGCGATGCGTATCGAGCAGCGCGTGAGATACCACAGACGATCGCGCAAATGCCGTGTTACTGCCATTGCGACCGCGGCATGGGCCACAAGAGTCTGCACAGTTGCTTCGAAGACGATCACGCTTCGCATTGCGCGGTTTGCGTCAACGAAGCTTTGCTGGCACTGAAACTCGAGCGGGAGCAGAAGCTTTCGCCCGCACAAATAAGAGATCGGATCATCGAACAATTCGGACAGTGAGGGGGATTAAATTATGACTAAATACGCTTTTCTTTTTGCTTTCGTAGTCGCTGTGGTGCTGGCCTGCAACTCGGCGAACGCGGTTAGTGAAATACCGGCAGTCGGAGCGGCTGCCCCAACCTTTAGCCTCGTCAATAACGAAGGCAAGCAGGTCAGTCTTAACGATTACAAGGGCAAGTGGGTGGTGCTCTACTTCTACCCGAAAGACTTTACGAGTGGTTGCACGCTCGAAGCTCGCAACTTCCAGCGCGACCTCGCCAAGTACGACACCGCGAATGCGGTGATTCTCGGCGTGAGTGTTGACACGGCCGAGTCGCACAAGGAGTTTTGCACTAAGGAAGGATTGAACTTCAAGTTACTTTCCGATCCGGAGGCGAAGGTTTCCACGCAGTACGGTTCGGTGATGGAGTACAACGGCGCGAAGCTCTCCGCGCGCAACACGTTCATCATCAATCCGCAGGGCAAGATCGTGAAAGTGTTTGAGAAGGTCAAGGTCGGTGGCCACAGCGATGAAGTGCTCGCGGCGCTGGCTGAATTGCAAAAAAGTTAAGACTTCTTTTTGATCGCAACCACTTTCATGCCGTCGGTTGCGTTCTCGACTGTGAAGTCGATCCGGTCATTGACGGCCAACCCGTTCAGGATGTTGGCGTCAGTGACCGGAAACTCCATCTGCATCGCGGGCATCAGCCCGTCGATGTCGCCGTGATCGATTTCGATCGCCGGACCTTTAAGGTTAACAGCCTTCACCACACCCTCAGCTTTGTACTGATTCGATTGAACTGCCGCCGCCGGGCCTGAAGCAGGCGTCGGAGTTGATGCAGGTTTTTGCGCTGAATCGTGAACGCCGCAGGCAGCGACAAACGTCAACACCAAACTCGCGATCGCCAACCAAACTGCGCGCGTTAACCGACCTTTGCGATCCATACGCTTCTTTTTTCACCAACCTTTGTGATGTAGGCGACGAACAGTTTGCCGTTACTCAACACACCGCTCGGCAACTCGGCATTCGCTGCCACACTGACTGCGGCACCTGTACCGCCGAGTTCGCGTATTTTAGTCTCGGGCTGTTGTCCAACCGAGCCTTGCCAGATCGCGACGGCGCGATCGTTTGCGCCCGCGAGAGCCGGTGTGCCTTTGACCGTTTCTTGCATCAACAAACTGCGCGGCGAGAACGTTCGACCCTTGTCACGTGTTTCCGCGAAGTAGAGTCCCGGCGCGGAGTCTTCTCCGGCAGCATACCAAACTACTTTCAAAATGCCATTGGCGTCAGCCGAGAGTGATGGACCAGAAACCGGACAGCCCTGCAGCATCCACTTGTCGTCGCTGACGATCACCGGCGAAGAGAAACTGGCGCCGCCATCATTCGAACTCGCGACTGCGATGTGACGGAAGTTTCCCGGCAGCACCTGGCGCCAACCGGCGTACAACGTGCCGTCAGGTGCAAGAGCCAGCGCGGTTTTGCAACACGGACAGACATTCTCAGCGACCTTACGATTCGCCGAGAAAGTTTTGCCACCGTCGGTCGAGTAGGCGACGAAGAGCTCGCGATTACTTTCCATGTGATGGCCGCCGGCATGTTTCGAGGGCTGCGGTGCGCTGACGTTTCGTTCGTCGAGCCACGCGGCGTAGATCTTTCCATCATTCGCGACGGCGAGTGAGTGCATGCCGTGAGCGCCGGGCACTTTGTCGTCGTTCACTTTTACTGCTGCCGCAAAAGTTTTTCCCCGATCGTGCGAGACGGAAAGATAAATGTCCGTGCCTTTCTTGCCGTCTGACTCGACGCGCGCGGTCCACAGCACGTACACCGAATTATCAGCGACAGCGACGCTCGGCGGATCGCCACGCCAGGCCGTCGCGACTCCCGTTTGCTGATTCACCATCGCTGGCGAACCACTCGTCGCGCCCTCGCTGTCATAGTGCGCGAGCATCACGTCTGACTGACTGTTTGCGTTGTGATTCACCCACGCGACGTAGAAACCGCCGTCCGGCGCGGTTGCAGTGACCGGCTCGGCGGCATCGACGTCGGATGCCGAGATCTGAACCGGCTGAAATACTGTGGCGCGCGAAGCGTCCGCCGCAAAACGATTACAACCCGTCAGGAAAAACAATAATGCGAAAAGAGTTAGGGTCTTAGACATTGGTTTTTAGAATCTGATTTTCATCCCCATCTGAAACTGTCGCGGATCAAACGCCGCTGTCGGTTGTCCGAAGCTAGGCAATGGATTGACTCCCGGACCGAACGTGTTATTCGGCACGCCAAAGTTGGCACGGTTCAAAACGTTGAAACCTTCGGCGAGCAGTTGCAGGTCAACACGTTCAGTTAACTGGAAACGGCGGCTCACTCGCAAGTCGAGCGAAGCGAAATCAAAACCGCGGCCAGTGTTCCTGCCCACACCAACCGGGCGATCGTTGAGGTTCGTGTCGAAGTTTCGATCGCTTCCCAACAACACGTTGAACGGCAAACGAGAGGCGTAAGTAAAGATGTAACCAAATTGAAAGCCGCGCAGCAGGCGCGCAGCACCACGCGAGTTAGCTTCCTGCGGCGCTTCCAACGTTCCGCTCAACACCAGGCGATGGCGTTGATCGTTATCTGAAAGGCCACGATCGCCACGAATGTTGAAGTTGTCCTGCACACTCGAGAAGAAGAAATTGCCGGCATCATCAATCGTCTTCGACAACGTGTAAGAAAGACGCATCGTGGCCCAGCGCGACGCACGCTGATTGTAGGAAACGACCATGCCGTCGTAATAGGAATTACCGGAGCTTTCGAAGCGCGAGATGTTGCCCCAGTTCGGATCGGGCCGGCCGAGATTCGGAATGCCTGCCGAAGCAGGAAACCTCGGCACGTTCACGTTGCGCGAAAGAATGATATGTTTCGGGCGGACGTGCAGGTAACCGACCGACGCCACCGCGTCCCACGGCAGTTCGCGTTCGATCTGAAGATTGCCCTGTTGGCTGTAACTGACCTCGATATTCGGATCGATGCGTGTGATGTTTGGTTTAGTAGCGAGCGTATTCGGTTGAACGGTTAAAACGTTCGGAAACACCGGAGCGCCGGGTTGTGTTGGTGCTAGCTGGGCCACGAGGTACTTGGAACCGTCGCGTTGCAACGCATTCGATGTGGCGCGCAGCGGAATACGATCGTAGTAGAGTCCATAACTTACCCGAATCACAGTTTTGCGATCGCCCGGCGCGTAAACGATCCCGAGCCGCGGCGCGATGTTGTTCGTATCCGTCTCGATCGGATCCGGCAGATACTGCACGTCGTAGCGCAATCCCGCATTGATCGTGAGATCGCGGCGCAGGCGCCACTCGTCCTGCACGAACACGCCCAGATTCGGATTCGACTGAAACTGCTCGGCAACGCCAAACGCCTGCTGGTAATTGCTGTATACGCCGTTGAGAAAATTATTGAGCGACGTGAAGTTGTAGACGCCCTGGAAAGCGCCGGGAAAAAGTATATCCAGACGGTTGTAGAGAAAACCGCCGCCGAATTTGAGTGAGTGCGCGTCGAACTGAGTCGAAACGTTGTCGACGGCTTCGAAGAGGTTGATGTCGCGTGCAAGTGGTGAGAACGTGGCCGTGCCGAAGTTAGCGACGCCTGAAATGTTGACTGCGGGTCCGACCTCGTCGTTGATGGGAGCATCAAGACGACTGTTCGTGTACTGGAAACGCGCTTCGTTGATCGTGCGGCTGCTCAGTGTGGTCACGTTACTGGCCTGCAGCGTCTGGTCGGTGTCATTGATGCCGGTGCCGCGGCTGACGGAGTTCAGCCCACCGACGTTGCGCGAGTTCACGGCTTCAATGTGATAGAGACTGTAACGAGCGCTGAGCTGGTTGCGAGCGTTGATGCGGTGATCGATGCGCGCGAAAAAGTTCGTCGTGTCAAAACTTGCAGGCACGACCCCGGTCTCGATCGATGGACCGGCATAATTTACCGCGCGCAGGCGGTTGTTGATCGTATTTACGGCTGCGGGAGCGATTGTCAGAACGGCGGAATAGTTTCTGCGAGTCTGTTCGAAATTGGTAAAGAAGAAGGTACGGTCGTGGCGCAGCGGACCGCTCAAAGTGGCGCCGTACTGTGCCTGGGTCAACAGGTCTTTGGTCGGCGCGAGCGGATTGCGTGCGTCGAGACGCTGATTGCGGAAGAAGCCGTAAAGATTTCCACGCCAATCATTGGTGCCGGAACGCGTCAAGATGTTAACGACACCGCCAGACGCACGGCCAAACTCGGCGATACCACCTGAAGTCACGACCTGAAACTGATCGATGACTTCTTCGCTGTAGTAGGTGCCGGTCAGATCCGCGGCGTCATCGTTTGCCGAAACGCCATCCACGATGAAGTTGTTGTAGAGATTGCGCTGACCGGCAATAGAAATGCCCTGACCGGGTACGGCAGACGTCTCCGCGAAACGTTGGTTGCTGCCGGTGTTTGTCGACGAGACGCCGGGAATGAGCAACGCCAGATCGAGATAGTTGCGTCCGTTCAGCGGCAGCTCCTGAATCTCGCGCGGGCGGATCGTTTCAGTGATCTGCGTGCGGACGGTTTCAACGAGCGGAACGTCGCTGCTGCCGACATGCACCTGTGCTGAAACTCCTGCAACGTCAAGCTTGACGGGCAGCTCGAGTGCCTGGCCGACCAGTACCGTGAGCTGTTGGCTGAAAGCCGAAAAACCTGTGGCCTCAACCTTCAGGTCGTAATCGCCCGTGCGCAGGTAAGGGAAGCGGTAACGACCTTCGTCGTCCGTTGTAGTTACTAGTTGTTGATTCGTTTCCAGGTTGGTGGCGGTGACGTTTGCTCCGCTCACCACGGCGCCGCGTGTATCTTCAATGCGGCCGCTCAGCGTGCCCGACGTAACGTTCTGTTGTGCAATGGCGACGGGAAGCGAGACCAGGAAACAAATGAAGACGAGAAATGCTCGGATCTTCATCGAAGCTCCTCCGGTAGTGTCTGGATTCAGGTTGTTCCGAACGACTAAAGGAGGAAAGACGGGGGACCGCGCGGGCTTATTTGCGCCCAGGTTGGGTTAGTGGAAAATAGAACCGGTCGACCGTCGAGTTTTGCTAGCAGGACGGCTGGCGCAACGAGTCTCGCGACCAATTGAGCCTTTCCTTTTTCGCGGTGTTGTCGAGTAGAAACCGAACAAGCGCAGCAGTCGGAGCACAGGGTTTGAACGGCTGATTTGAAAGCGGGTTTTGATGGATCAGTGCTGTGGTCGTGTCCAGCCGTTTTCTTTGATTTGGCGCTCGCGTGGCAGTGGCTTTCTTCTTCCTTCTTACCGATACAACACGCCATCGTCGAGCTTGCTGCTGAGACTCGGACAAGCGGCAAGAGCGTCGCCAAAAACGAAATGGCGACGACGAACGCAAGCAGGCGAACAGCTACGTGGGTAACTATTCGACGGGCTGCGTGATCCGCTTTTTCTCGAGCTTCATTTTGCAC
>Ga0196977_1000524_pt1 | contig 19628 bp, 18 predicted proteins | sample S3v_1013CmetaG_FD_148634 | JGI IMG/M metagenome (GOLD analysis project Ga0196977, IMG submission 148634) | Soil microbial communities from Anza Borrego desert, Southern California, United States - S3+v_10-13C | ecosystem: Environmental > Terrestrial > Soil > Desert | place: USA: California...
GCCGAGAGCAGCGAGCTCTTGAACGGTAGCAGCGCCGTGCCGTCGTTGGTCGTGCCTTCGGGAAAGATCGCCACCGGCCGCTCGCCCAGCGCGCGGCGGACCTGCTCGACCTGGGCGGCGACCGAGCCGCGCTTCTCGCGCGTGACGAACACCGTGTCGTTCTGGTCGCACAGCCACTTGAGGCCGCCGTGCACCGTCAGTCCGCTATGCGCGACGAACTTCGCCCTGCTCACGCCCGCGAGGGCGAGGACGTCGAGCCAGCTGACGTGGTTGGCGATTAGCAGCGCGCGCGGCCGCAGCGAGCCTTCGATACGAACGCGCACGCCGGCGATGCGGCCCATCGACCCGAGAAACAGCGGCGGCACAAGGTCGCGCAGCCCGACCAGCTTGGCCAGCACGTGCAGCGGCACGAGCACGAGGAAGCCGAGCGCGACCCCGAGCCACCTCAGTCCGGCGCGCAATCCTGTCAGGATCAGCCCCTAGTCCTCGCGGTCGATGCGGACGCCGTAGAGCTCCATCCGGTGGTCGACGAGCCGATAGCCGAGCTTCTCGGCAATCTGCCGCTGCAGCGCCTCGAGCTCGGGATCGACGAACTCGACTACCTTGCCGCTCTCGACGTCGATCAGGTGGTCGTGGTGGGCTTCGGGCGCGGCCTCGTAGCGCGCGCGGCCGTCGCCGAAATCGTGGCGGTCGAGAATCCCCGCCTCCTCGAACAGGCGCACCGTGCGGTAAACGGTGGCGATCGAGATCTTCGGATCGATCGCCGCGGCGCGGGCGTGGAGGGCCTCGACGTCGGGATGGTCCTCGGCCTCCGACAGCACCCGTGCGATCACCCGCCGCTGCTCGGTGATCCTCAGGCCGCGCTCGGTGCACAGCGTTTCGAGGTCGATCGGTTGGTGCAAGGTGCCGCGGTCCAGATGCTAAAGCGCCCCGCCACTATGGAAGGGGCGGGGCGCTTTTTCAACCGGCGCTGGGTTACGCCGCCTTCTTCTTCCGTCCGCGCTTCTGGCCCGGCTTGCGGCCGAGGCCGATCTCCTTGGCCAGCGTGCGGCGCTTCTCGGCATAGTCGGGCGCGACCATCGGATAGTCGGCCGGCAGGCTCCACCGCGCGCGATACTCCGCCGGCGTGAGGCCGTGGTCGGTCATCAGGTGACGCTTGAGCATCTTCATCTTCTTGCCGTCCTCGAGGCAGACGATGTGGTCGTTCTTGACCGAGGAGCGGATCGACACCGCGGGTTCGGGCTTTTCTTCGACTTGCGGCGCTGCGCCGAGGCCGGCGAGCGCGCCGTAGACGTTCTGGATCAGGGCGGTCACCTCATCTACCGCCACGCTGTTGTTGCTGACGTGCGCAGCAACGATGTCCGAGGTCAGCGTGATCAACGTTTCGGACATATCGTTTTCGATCGTAGCCATTTGTTTCCTCTTTATCTTGCGACCAGCCTAGACCCCGGGTGAGTCTGTTGCTCCCTCGGTTGAGGCGAGGCTTGCGCCTTCCGCCGAATCATTACAAGTGCCGGGAACTGTATTTACCTGGACGGGCGGCGAGCAGTAGTCGCGCCCATCAAGTTCCAAGCGCGAAGGTAATCGCATCGAGCGGCGCGGCGGTTCCGCGGCGGTAATAGTGCCGCCGGCGCCCGACGCGTTCGAATCCGTGCCGGCGATACAGCGAATCCGCCGGGTTGCCCTCGCGCATTTCCAGGAACAAGCGGGTCGCGCCGCGGGCCCGCGCTTGGCCAATGAAGCGTTCGAGCAGCATTGTGCCGATGCCGCGGCCGCGGTGCCCTGGGACGACCGCGATCAGCAGCAGCTCCTCCTCGTCGAGCGCGCCGCGCGAAAGCGCGAAGCCGGCGGCGGCGGCGCCTTCCGCGGGAGGGCCGCCGGCGGCGTCGACCAGCAGGTAATGCGTCCCGGGCAGCGCCAGCGCGTCCTCGACCTGGCGCCGGTTCCATGCCTCGCCGAAGGCGGGGTCGAATGCGGCCTCCATCACCGCCATGATGCGGTCGAGGTCGTCGGTCATGCCGGGAGCCGCGCGTCGGGCGGACGACCGTAGATCGGGGCGAGGTCTGTGGTCAGGATAGTGTCGGGCAGGCCACCCGCGTAGAGGGCATCGGGCAGCGCCGGGTAGGCCTTGCCCGATCCCCTCAAGGCGACGAGGTCGTGCGCGCGCGACCCGACCACCACCGGTTGGGGATAGGCCTCGACCGCGTCTGCGGGCCGCATCGAGCGGGCCGGCCCGATCGGCTCCCGGGCAGGATTGAACGGCTGCACGAACCATTCGCCGTGCCCGCCCGCCATGCACACGATGAAATCGGGCGGGTCGGGATTCTCGCAGGACAGACGCTCCAAGGGGCCGCAGGCGACGTCCATGTGCGCCACGAGCTGGAGGGTCGGATAGCCCAGCACCTCGGCGCCCCATGCCAGCCCGAGCGCGCGGGCGGCGGCCAGGCCGATGCGCACGCCGGTGAAGCTGCCCGGCCCGAGCGAGACCAGGATACGCTCGGCGCGCCCCTTGTCGGGAAGCTCGGCAATCATCGGCACGAGCCGCTCGGCGTGACCGCGCCCGATCACCTCGTAGCGCGCTTCGGTGCGCAATCCGTCGCGAAACAAGGCGACCGAACAGGCTTCGGTAGCGGTCTCGATTGCCAGCATGCGCACGCGGTGGCGTTACAGGATGCGATTGAACACGTCGAACTCGGGCCGCGGGCTGCGGCCGAAGATGCTTGCCGGGTCGCCATAGCCGATCGCGCAGATGAAGTTCGACTTCACGTTCGGCTGATCGGCGAAGAACTCGGAGTCGACCGCGGCATTGTCGAACCCCGACATCGGCCCGCAGTCGAGCCCGAGCGCGCGCGCCGCGAGCATCAGGTAGGCGCCCTGGAGCGAGGAATTGCGGAACGCCTGGCTTTCGCGATTGGCAAGCCGCTCGGGCGTGTCGCCCGCGAACCAGCTGCGCGCGTCGGTATGCGGGAACAGCCACGGCAGCTGCTCGTGGAACTCGAGGTCCATGCCGACGATCACGCACACCGGGGCGCCGGTGATCTTCGGCTGGTTCTTGCCCATCGCGTGTTGCGCCAGCCGCGCCTTGGCTTCGGGGGACTTGAGCCACAGCAGCCGCGCGGGCAACTGGTTGACCGAGGTCGGGCCGAACTTCATCAGCTCCCAGATCGCGTGGACTTGCGCCTCGGTGACATCGCGGTGGAGCCAGGCGTTGTAGCTGCGCGCCGCGCGGAACAGCTGGTCGAGCGCGGCGTCGTCGAGCGGCCCAACCGGTTCCTGGCCGCTCACGCCGCGCGGACCTCGGTCACCTCGGGGACGTAGTGCTTGAGCAGCCCCTCGATGCCGTGCTTGAGCGTCGCGGTCGAGCTCGGGCAGCCCGAGCAGGCCCCGTGCATCGTCAGGTAAACGACGCCGTCGCGGAAGCCGCGGTAGACGATGTCGCCGCCGTCGCCGGCCACCGCCGGGCGCACGCGGCTCTCGATCAGCTCCTTGATCTGCTCGACGATCTCGGCGTCGGCCGGATTCTCCTCGACCATGTCCTCCTCGGGCGGGACCGCGAAGCCGCCGGCACCGCCACCGGCGAACAGCGGCGCCTGGCTGACGAAGTGGTCGAGCAGCACGGCCACGACTTGCGGCTTGAGCGCCGACCAGTCGGCCCCGGGCGCGGCGGTGACCGAAACGAAGTCGCGGCCGAAGAACACCCCGGTCACCTCGCCGGTGTCGAACAGGGCCTGCGCCAGCGGCGAAGCCTCGGCGTCCTCGGGCGAGGCGAAGTCGCGGGTTCCGGACGGCATCACCGGCTGTCCCGGGAGGAACTTCAGCGTCGCCGGATTGGGAGTGGTTTCGGTCTCGATGAACATGGCGGCGATGTAGGGACCGCGCACGCTCCTAGCAAGCGGGGCGACACCCGCGAATTGGGCCGCTCATTCACTATACCTTCATGGCTCGCTCGCCTATTGGGCCCGTCATGCCGCTCCCCCAGCGCGCCTTCGGCGCCTTCGCCGCCCTGCTCCTGCTCGCCCCGCTGCCGCTCCAGGCGCAGCAGGACGGCGCTGCCCAGCCGTCGCCGGGCGCCCCGCTCGCCCGGCCGCGCTACACGCAGCCCGACGATCCGTGGATCTACCGCGGCACCGACATCCCGGTCGACCGCGAATGGCTGTTCGGCGAGGTGCCCAACGGGCTGCGCTACGCGGTCCGGCGCAACGGCGTCCCGCCCGGGCAGATCTCGATCCGGGTGCGGATCGACGCCGGCTCGCTGCACGAGCGCGACAGCGAGCTCGGCTTCGCCCACCTGGTAGAGCACCTGACCTTCCGCCAGTCGAAATACCTCGGCAACGGCGAGGCGATCCCGCATTTCCAGCGCCTCGGCGCGAGCCTCGGCAACGACACCAACGCCACCACCAGCCCGACCGCCACGGTCTACCAGCTCGATCTGCCCAACGCGACGCCGGCCACGCTCGACGAAAGCCTCCGGCTGTTCGCCAGCATGATCCGCGAGCCGACGCTGAGCGCCGCCAACCTCGAAGCCGAGGTGCCGATCGTGCTCGCCGAGCGGCGCGAGCGCAACGGCCCCGACCGGCGCATCGCCGAAGCCACGCGCGAGGTGTTCTTCGCCGGTCAGCGGCTCGCCGAGCGCAGCCCGATCGGCGCGGTCGAGACGCTCGAGAAGGCCACCGCGCAGTCGGTCCAGGCGTTCCACCGCCGCTGGTACCGCCCCGACAAGACGACCGTGGTGGTCGTCGGCGATGCCGATCCGGTGGCGCTGGCCGCCTTGGTCGAGCGCTATTTCGCCGATTGGCAAGTCCCGGGCGAGGCCACGCCCGAGCCCGACTTCGGCGACCCAACGGCGCCGCGCGGGGCCGATCCCGCCAACCCCGTCGGCGAGACCCGCGTGGTGGTCGAGCCGGGCCAGCCGCGCGGGGTGACGTTCGCCTTCCTGCGGCCGTGGCACCAGGTGACCGACAACATCGAATACAACCGCGGCCTGCTGCTCGACGCCATCGCCGAGGCGATCCTCAATCGCCGGCTCGAGGCTCGGGCGCGCTCGGGCGGCAGCTTCCTTTACGCCCAGGTCGAGCAGGACAAGACGAGCCGCTCGGCCGACGGCACCTATGTCGCCTTCGCCCCGCTGACCGACGACTGGCGGACGCCGCTGGCCGAGGTGCGCGCGGTCATCGCCGACGCCGTGGCCAACCCGCCGAGCCAGGCCGAGATCGACCGCGAGCTCGCCGAGTACGACGTCATTTTCGCCAACCAGGTCGAGCAGAGCCGCATCCAGGCCGGCGCCGAGCTGGCCGACAACATCGTCAACGCGGTCGATATCCGCGAGGCGGTGGCGTCGCCCGAAACGGTGCTCGAGGTGTTCCGCTCGATGCGCGACCGCTTCACGCCGGAAGAAATCCATCGGCACACGCGGGCCTTGTTCGAAGGCGACGTGGTGCGCGCGCTGCTGCTCACGCCCGAGCCGGGCGAGGCGGACGCCGCCGCGCTGCGCGTGGCCATGGCGGACCCGGTCGCGCGCGACGCCAACGCCCGCAACGCCGTCGAGGCGGTCGAGTTCGCCGACCTGCCGCCGATCGGCCCGCCGGCCGACCCGGTGCTGCGCGAGCCGCTCGGCGCATTCGACCGCGGCGACTTCGAGAAGATCGAGTTCGCGAACGGCGTCCACGCGCTGCTGTGGCCGACCGACAACGAGCCCGGCCGTGCCACCGTGCGCGTGCGCTTCGGCGGCGGCCGGCAGGCGTTCGCGCCCGACGATGCGGTCTACGACCTGCTCGGCCAGCTGGCGCTGGTCAGCGCGGGGGTCGGGCCGCTCACGCAGGACCAGCTCGAGCTGCTCGCCGCGGGGCGCAAGCTGACCTTCGGCTTCCGCGTCGAGGAAGGCAGCTTCGTGTTCGAGGGCCTGACCCGCGCCGAGGACGTCGCCGACCAGCTCTACCTGTTCGCGGCCAAGCTGGCGATGCCGCGGTGGGACACCGCGCCGGTCGAACGGGCCAAGGCCAGCGCGCTGCTGTCGTACGACAGCTACGCCGGCAATCCCGACGGGGTCATCAACCGCGATCTCGCCTGGCTGCTCAACGGCCGCGACCCGCGTTACGGCACCCCGGGCCCTGAAGCGCTGCGGCAGGCGACGCCGGAAGGCTTCCAGCGGGTCTGGTCGCGGCTGCTAGCGCAGGGGCCGGTCGAGGTCGACGTGTTCGGGGACTTCGACCGCGAGACCGTCGTCGCAGCGCTGTCGCGGACTTTCGGCGCGCTGCCGCCGCGGCCCAGCGCGGCCGCGCCGAGCCCGGCGTCGCGGTTCCCGCAAGCCAACGCCACGCCGCAAGTGCTGACCCATCGCGGCGAGGCCGACCAGGCGGCGGCGGCGATCGCCTGGCCGACCGGGGGCGGCTCGCAGGCATTGCCGCAGAGCCGCAAGCTCGAGATACTGGCGCAGATCTTCTCCAACCGCCTGCTCGATGCGCTGCGCGAGCGGCTGGGGGCGAGCTATTCGCCTTACGTCGGCGCGAGCTGGCCGCTCGATGCACCGACCGGCGGCAACCTGCTGGCGCTTGCGCAGCTGCCGCCCGAGCAGGTCCCGGCGTTCTTCGCAGCCGCCGAGGACATCGCCGAGGATCTCGCCACCGCCGGGCCGACCGCCGACGAGCTGGCGCGGGTGACCGAGCCGATGAAGCAGTTGCTGGCGCGGCTGCAGACCGGGCACACGTTCTGGCTCAACCAGCTGCAGGGCGCGACGTTCGACCGCAACCGCCTGGCCTACCTGCCGACCGTGTTCAGCGACTACACCGACGTCACGCCCGAGGAGGTGCGGGCGCTCGCGGCGCGCTATCTCGGCGGCCACGGGGGCTATCGCGTGGCGGTGCTGCCGGAGGCCGGGGCGGCGAGCGGAGGCCGGTAACGGATGTAACATTTGCGCGGGCGCGCCGCGCAGAGTAGGGGCGCGGCCTTTCCTCGAACGGCGGAATTCTGTGAGCGTGCCCAAGAACTGGACCCCCGAAGGCTGGAAGCGCCACGAGGCGAAGCACTTGCCGGCGTACGCCGACGCCGGGGCGCTGGCCGAGGCCGAGGCGACGATGGCAAACTTCCCGCCGCTGGTGTTCGCCGGCGAGGCGCGCGCGCTCAAGGCCTCGCTCGCCGAGGTCGCCGCGGGCAAGGGCTTCCTGCTGCAGGGCGGCGACTGCGCCGAAAGCTTCGCCGAGTTCCACCCGAACAACATCCGCGACACCTTCCGCGTGCTGCTGCAGATGGCGGTGGTGCTGACGTTCGCCAGCAAGCTGCCGGTGGTCAAGGTCGGGCGCATGGCCGGCCAGTTCGCCAAGCCGCGCAGCTCGCCGACCGAGACGATCGGCGACGTCACCCTGCCGAGCTACCTCGGCGACAACGTCAACGCGATCGAGTTCACCGCCGAAGCCCGCCGCAACGATCCGATGCGGATGATCCGCGCCTACAGCCAGTCGGCGGCGACGCTCAACCTGCTGCGCGCCTTCGCCACGGGCGGCTACGCCAACTTGCGCCAGGTCCACCAGTGGACACTTGACTTCATGGGTCGCAGCCCGTGGGCCGCGCGCTTCAAGGACGTCGCCGACCGCATCGGCGAGGCGCTCGACTTCATGGAAGCCTGCGGGATCGATCCGCAGACGGTGCCGCAACTGCAGTCGACGGCGTTCTACACCAGCCACGAGGCGCTGCTGCTGCCGTACGAGCAGGCGCTGGCGCGGCAGGATTCGCTGACCGGCCAGTGGTACGACACCAGCGCGCACATGCTGTGGATCGGCGACCGCACCCGCTTCGCCGGCAGCGCGCACGTCGAGTTCCTGCGCGGCGTCGGCAATCCGATCGGCATGAAATGCGGGCCGACCCTCGAGCCCGACGCGCTGCTCGGGCTGCTCGACACGCTCAACCCCGCGCGCGATCCGGGGCGTATCACGCTGATCAGCCGCTTCGGCCACGACAAGGTCGAGGCCGGGCTGCCGCGGCTGGTGCGCGCGGTGCAGCGCGAAGGGCACCCGGTGGTGTGGAGCTGCGACCCGATGCACGGCAACGTGATCAAGACCGAAAGTGGCTACAAGACGCGCCCGTTCGACCGCATCCTGTCCGAAGTGAAGGGATTCTTCGCGGTCCATCGCGCGGAAGGCACCCACGCGGGCGGCGTCCACATCGAGATGACCGGGCAGGACGTGACCGAATGCACCGGCGGCGCGGTGGCGATCACCGACGAGGGGCTCGCCGACCGCTACCACACGCACTGCGACCCGCGGCTTAACGCGGCGCAGTCGCTCGAGCTCGCGTTCCTGCTCGCGGAGATGCTCAACCTCGAGATGACCGAGCGGCAAAAGCACGCCGCCTGAGGGCTTCCCTTTGCCGCCTGGCTCCGGCATCTTCGCCCGACCGGGCCACGGGAGGCCGAATTTGCCCGAAGCCGAGCGCCAGCCGACCACCGCTCCGTCGCTCGCCGAGCGCTACGCGGCGACGCGCTCTCTGAGCCTGACGCTGGCCGAGCCGCTCTCGGAAGCCGACGCCACGCTGCAGTCGATGCCCGACGCTTCCCCGGCCAAGTGGCACCTGGCTCACACGAACTGGTTCTTCGAGGCTTTCCTGCTCCGCGATCGGCTGCCCGGGTACCGCCTGTTCGACCAGCGCTGGCCGTTCCTGTTCAACTCGTATTACGAATGCGAAGGCGAGCGCATCGCGCGCGACCGGCGCGGGATGCTGTCGCGGCCGACGCTGGCCGAAATTCGCGAATGGCGCGCGCACGTCGACGAAGCCATGGAGGCGCTGCTGGCCGATCCGGCGAGCCTCGGTCTGATCGAGCTCGGCATCGCTCACGAGCAGCAGCACCAGGAGCTGTTGCTGACCGACATCAAGCACGCGCTGTTCCAGAACCCGCTCGGACCGACGATGTGGCCTACGCCCCCCTCCCATTCAGGAGAGGGGTCGGGGGTGGGGCATGTCGACGCCGGCCGGACACCCCCGATCCCAACCCCGCGCCCTAAGGGGAGCGGCTTTGCCTGGCACGAACATCCCGGCGGCATCGCGCTGGTCGGGCATAAGGGCGAGGGCTTCGCGTTCGACAACGAAGGTCCCTCCCATCGCGTGCTGCTCGAGCCGTTCGCGCTTGCCGGCCCGTTGGTGAGCAACGGCGAGTGGGAGCAATTCATTGCCGACGGTGGCTACGGGACCGCCTCGCTGTGGCTGTCGGATGGCTGGGACTGGGTGAAACGCGAGCGGATCGACAGGCCCCTCTACTGGCGTGGCGGTGAGCACTTCACCCACGCGGGGTGGCAGCCGCGCGACCCCAGCGGTCCGGTCTGCCACATCTCGTACTACGAAGCCGACGCCTTCGCCGCCTGGGCCGGCGCGCGGCTGCCGACCGAGTTCGAGTGGGAGGTCATCGCCCACGGGCACGACGCGGCCGGCGGCAATCAGCTCGACGGCGCCGCGCCGCCGCTGCCCCTTGGCGGCGGCGCGCTGTTCGGCGACTGCTGGCAGTTCACCCGCTCGGCCTACCTGCCTTATCCGCGCTTCGCCCCGGCGGCGGGCGCGGTGGGCGAGTACAACGGCAAGTTCATGGCGGGGCAGTGGGTGCTGAAAGGCGCCAGCTGCGCGACGCCGCGCGGCCACTCGCGGGTGAGCTACCGCAATTTCTTTTATCCGCACCAGCGCTGGCAGTTCACCGGCCTGCGGCTGGCGAGGGACTTGTGACGGCATCGGTGCGCGGGCTGGCGCTGGTCGAGCGCGACGGCGAGGGGATTAGCAAAGCGTTCCGCGCAGACGTGCTCGACGGCCTGGCGCAAGTGCCCAAGGCCGTCCCCGCGCGGTGGTTTTACGACGACGAGGGCTCGCGGCTGTTCGAGGAAATCACCCGGCTCGCCGAATACTACCTGACGCGCGCAGAGACCGAGATCCTGACCGCCCGGTGCGACGATTTCCGGCGCCTGATCGCCCCGGGCCGCGCGGTGGTCGAATTCGGCTCGGGCTCCTCGTTCAAAACCCCGCTGCTGCTCGGCTGCATCGAGCCCGCGGCCTACGTGCCGCTCGACATCTCCGGCGATTTCCTGCGCGCGGCGGCGGCCGACCTCGCCGGCAAGTTCCCCGGATTGCCGGTCCATCCGGTCGAGGCTGACTTCATGCAGCCCTTCACGCTGCCCGGCGAGGTGGCCGGCATCCCCAAGCTCGGCTTCTTCCCCGGCTCGACGATAGGCAACATGGTCGCCCCGACCGCGGTCGACCTGCTGCGCTCGATGCGCGCGACGCTCGGGCCCGATTCGCTGCTGCTGATCGGCATGGACCTGATCAAGGACGTCGCCGTGCTCGAGGCGGCGTACGACGACGCGCAAGGCGTCACCGCCGCGTTCAATCTCAACCTCGCCCGGCGGATCAACCGCGAGCTCGGCGGCACGCTCACGCTCGACAAGCTGCGCCACACGGCGCGGTGGAACGACACCTGGGCGCGGATCGAGATGCATCTGGAAGCGCTCGAACCGATTGAGTTCGAAGTCTCGGGCCGCCGCTTCGAGCTCGCCCGCGGCGAGACCATCCACACCGAGAACAGCCACAAGTTCGACCGCCGCAGCCAGTATACCCTGTTGCTCGCCGGGGGCTGGACGCCCGTCGAGCGCTGGCTCGATTCCGAGGAGCGCTTCTCGCTGATCCTGGCCGAAGCGACGCCGCCGAGGCATGCGCCGTGAGCGATTGTCGCTCATCGCCAAGCAAGCCGGGGCACCCTATATAGCCGCTATGGATTTCGCCCCCATCTGGGACCAGCTGGCTCACAGCCTGCGCGAGCTGCCGCGCTCCGGCCTGCTGATGGCGGCGGTGGCGGCGATGCTGCTCGGCGTGCTCGGCTCGATGCTGATCGGCCGCATGCCGGCGCTCGGCAAGCTGCTGCGCGCGGCGAGCACGCTCGGGCTGATGGGCATCCTGGTGATGGTGGTGCTGCAGCTGTCGCGGATGGACCCCCGCTTCGACCTCGCCGTGCCCGAGATCGGCCTGCCCGAGCAAGTCGTCGAAGGGGCCGAGACGCGCGTGCGGCGCGCGCCCGACGGGCATTACTGGCTGCGCGCCGAGATCAACGGCCACCCGGCCAATTTCCTCGTCGACACCGGCGCGACGCTGACCGCGGTCTCGTCCGAGACGGCCGCGGCGGCCGGGCTCGAGCCGCGCGAGGCCGGGCTGCCGGTGCGGATGCAGACCGCCAACGGCGCGGTCGCGGCGGAGCTGACGACGATCGGCGAGCTGCGCTTCGGCAACGTCGCCGCCCGGGGCCTCGACGCGATCATCGCCCCCGGCCTCGGGCCGACCAACGTCATCGGCATGAACTTCCTCTCGCGCCTCGAATCGGTGCGTCTGGAGGGCGACACGATGATCCTCGTGCCGCACCACCCGCAGCCGCCGCTCGAGACCGATTACTGACGGATAGCCCCGCGTTGACGCAAGCCCGATGGCCGGCCACTCTTCTGGGCCGGGAACGAGTCCTGCGAGAGAAAGCATGACCGCCACGACCGGCGCGCGTTTCGACGTCGCCGCCTTCATCGACCAGCGCCCGATCGGCTGGCGCGAGATCACCACGCTGGCGGTGGTCTCGATCGTGCTCTTCATCGACGGCTTCGACATGTACTTCTTCGGCAAGATGCTACCGGCGATCGCCGAAGGCCTCGGGGTCACGCCCGCCGGGATGACCGGCGTCGTCACCGCCAGCAAGTCGGGATGTTCGCCGGCGCCATCGTCATGCCGCCGCTGGCCGACAGGATCGGCCGCAAGCCGGTGCTTGCGCTGTGCCTGCTGGCGTTCGGCACGCTGACGCTGTGGGCGGCATTTGCCACGACCCCGGCGATGATGGCGTGGCTGCGCGGGATCTCGGGGATTTTCTTTTCCGCGATGCTGCCGGTCGGGATGGCGCTGCTGTCCGAGATGACCCCGCGCCGCCGCCGCGCTTCGTTCATCTCGATCGCGCTGGTGTGCTTTTCAGGCGCGAACATCGCCAGCGGGGCAATGACCGCCTGGCTGCTCGACATCTACGGCTGGCAGATTGGCTTCTGGCTCGGCGGCGTGCTGCCGCTGCTCGGGCTGCCGCTGCTGCTGCTGCTGATTCCTGAATCGCTGCCGTTCCGCGTGACCCGCAACCCGGCCGACCCGCGCATCGGCGCGGTCGTTCGGCGCATCGACCCGGGCGCTGGGATCGTCGTCGGCGAGCTGTTCCATCTCGGCGAGCGCGCGCGGCCGGTCGAGAAGCTCGGCCCGCTGGCGATGTTCGGCGCGCCGTACCGGCTCAAGACCGCGATCCTGTTCGGCGCCTGCTTCCTGGCGATGGGCAACATCGCGCTGCTCGCCAACTGGCTGCCGACCTATTTCCACGAGCTTGGCGGCCTGCCGATCCAGGAATTCGCCAAGTACATGATGATCGGCTTCCTCGGCGGCGCGCTCGGCACGCTGACGATGGGCCGGCTTATGGACCGGGTGAACCCTTACGTCCTCATCGCCGGATTCTTCTTCCTCGACGCCGTGGCGGTCGCTGCGCTCGGCTACCTTCCGCCCGCGACCGTGGCGTTCGTGCTCGGCCTCGTCGTGTGGAACTTCTGCCAGGTTGGCGGTCAGACCGGCATCAACACGCTAGCGACGCTCGGCTACCCGCCCGAGATGCGTTCGAGCGGCATCGGCTGGGCCGGGGCGCTCGGCCGGATCGGCGGGATCATGTTCCCGCTCGCCGGGGGCCTCGCCCTCGGCACCACGTTGTCATTGCAGCCGATCATGCTGCTGATCGCGGTCCCGGCGGTCCTGGTGGCGCTGCTGATCCTGCTGCTCGGCCGCGTCGAGCGGCGCAACGCCGCGGCGCGGCCCGAGCCGGCGTTCGCTTAGTTTGCCGTAGCCGGCGGGGGCGGGGGAGGCGGCGGCGAAGTGAAGTGATCGGCGAGGTATTGTGGCGAGCTGCCGGCGCTCGGCGCCGCGGGATCGTGCAGCATACCCTCGTCCCACCGCTCCCAGGCCGCTTTCATTGGGGCGAAGCGCTCGGGCTGGCGGCCCTTGAGGTTGGCGCGCTCCAGCGGATCGGCGACGACGTCGAACAGGAACTCGTTGTCGTTAATCTTGAGGTATTTGTAGGCGCCGCGGCGGTGCGCGCGCTGGCCCTTGTTGCCGTAGCGCCAGAACAGCGAACGCTCGGGCAGCGCGCCGCCGGCGAGCGCCGCGCGGATGTCGAGCCCGTCGCTCGGAAAGGCCGGGTCCTGGGCTCCGCCAGCTGCGGCGAGGAACGTCGGCAGCCAGTCCATCGAGATGATCGGCACGGTGCTTTGCGTGCCCGCACCGACCACGCCGGGCCAGCGCACGATGGCAGGGATGCGGATGCCGCCTTCGAGCAGCTCGGTCTTCTTGCCGGTGAACGGCCAGGTGTCGCTGAACCGCTCGCCGCCGTTGTCGCTGGTGAACACGACGATGGTGTTCTCCGCCATGCCGAGCTCGCGCAGCTTCGCCAGCACGCGGCCGATGTTGTCGTCGAGCGATCGCATCATCTTGGCATAAGTCTCGAGCGTGCCGCCATCGTAGTGCTGGATGCCGCCGGCGCCCGGCCCCGGATTCGCCGCCAGGCGGTCGCTTTCGGCCCGCCCTTGCGCATCGTTCGCTTCCCACGGCCAATGCGGCGCGGTGAAATGCAGGCTGACGAAGTACGGCCGGCCGTCGGCCTGGCGCTTGCCCAGCGTCTCGATCGTGCGCTCGGCGAGGAGGTCGGTCAGGTACCCCGCGTCCTCGACGCGGGTCTCGCCGTCCCACAAGTCGGCCCGGCCGCCGAAGCCGTGGCGAAAATAATCGACGCCGCCGCCGTAGAGCCCCCAGAACTCGTCGTAGCCACTCTTGAGCGGACCGTACTTGGGCAGCGAGCCCATGTGCCACTTGCCGATCAGCGTGGTGCGGTAGCCGGCCTCGCGCATCAGCGAGGCGATCGTCGGATGCTCGGGCGGCAGGCCGACATCGCCCGCGCCGAGCGGCTCGTGCAGGCCGACCGGCAACCGATACTGGTAGCGCCCGGTGATCAGGCCGACGCGGGTCGCGGTGCATACCGCGCTGTTGGCATAGGCGTGCGTGAACATCATGCCTTCGCTCGCCAGCGCATCGAGCACCGGGGTCTGGTAATCGCGCCTGCCGTAGCATGACAGGTCGGCGTACCCGAGGTCGTCGGCCATGATGTAGAGGACGTTGGGGTGGCGTCCGGCGGCTTGCGCCAGCGCCGGGCCGGCCGCGGCCAGCGCGGCGGTGCCGAGCGCGCCGGCGAGCGCGGTGCGCCGGGTAAGGCCGGTGTCCCTCATCCGCGCAAGCCTACAGAGCGTCGCGCCGCTTGGCGAGAGGGCTGCGGAACTGCCGGGTCCGCGCGGGCATTGCCAGACAATGGTCGGTCTCTCGCTCCCGCTCAACACCCCGCCGATGGAAGCGAAGCTGAGCGAGGAGATTCCGTCGGGCGATGGCTGGCAGTTCGAGCCCAAGTGGGACGGCTTCCGCTGCCTCGCGTTCCGCGACGGCGACGCGGTCGAGCTGCGGTCGAAGTCGGGCAAGCCGCTCGGGCGCTACTTCCCGGAGATCGTCGCCGCGCTGGCGGCGCTAAGGGAGCGCCGCTTCGTGCTCGATGGCGAGCTGGTGCTGCCGCGGGGCAAGATCCTGTCGTTCGCCGACCTCCAGCTACGATTGCACCCCGCGGCCTCTCGGATCGCGAAGCTGGCGCGCGAGACGCCGGCGCAGCTGATGCTGTTCGATTGCCTGCAAGCGGGCGAACGGGGACTCGCGGATGAGCCGCTGTCGGCGCGCCGCGCGGCGCTCGAGCGGTTCATGGCCGAGGCCGCCGGTCCGCGGCTGCTGCTGTCGCCGTGCACCACCGAGCGGGAGGTGGCCGAAAGGTGGTTCGCCCACACCGGCGGCGCGCTCGACGGAATTGTCGCCAAGCGGCTCGATGCGCCCTACCAGCCGGGCGAGCGGGCGATGATCAAGGTCAAGCAGCAGCGCACCGCCGATTGCGTGGTCGGCGGCTATCGCCTGTCGGGCGAAACCGTCGGCTCGCTGCTGCTCGGGCTCTACGACGCGGCCGGGAAGCTCGACTACGTCGGCTTCACCTCGTCGTTCTCGGCCGCCGCGCGCGCCGAATTGCTGGCCAGGCTCCGGCCGCTGCGGGGCGACTCCGCGTTCACCGGCAGCTCACCCGGCGGCCCGAGCCGGTGGAGCCGGGGCCGGAGCAGCGAATGGATTGCGCTCAAGCCGGAGCTGGTCGCCGAAGTGAGCTATGACCAGGTCACCGGCCAGCGCTTCCGCCATGGCACGACTTTCCTGCGCTGGCGGCCCGACAAGGCGCCGCGTCAGTGCACGCTCGACCAGCTCCAGCACGAGCTGCGCCCGGCGGTGCTGGGGCGATTCCTCGAGCTGCCCGGTTAGCCGGGCAGCTGGATCAGCTCGATCTCGTGGCCCTGCGGGCTCTTGAGCACTGCGATCCGCACGCCGCCGGCCTCAAATACGTCGAGGACCTTCTCGGCATTGCACAGCAAGGCGCGGTCGTTGCTCGCCTCGATATCGTCGCACACCAAGCCGACCGAGCCGTGCCCCGGCCCGACGGTGACGTCACGCCCGTCCTTGTACTGCACCAGCATCAGGTTCGGCCCGGACTCCTGTCCCGGCAGCGTGAGGATGTTCTCGAGGAACACGGACTCGTCGACGTGGCCGGTGACCGCGAACCCGAACGCCTCGCGCCAGAACGCGGTCGCCTGCTCGAGGTCGGGAACGTTGAGCTTGAAGAAGCCGAGGCGGGCGGTGGGGATGTCCATCGCCGGTGTGTGCGGGAGCCCGCGCGGCTTTGCAATCCTCCCCGCCTTGGTTCAAAGCCGCGTCGATGATCCGCCGCGCACTGACCAATACCGGCTGGCTGATGGGCGCGCGCGGGATCAACGCAGTGCTGAGCCTGGGCTACCTCGCGCTCGCCACCCGCGCGCTCGGCCTCGAGGGCTACGGCCGGTTCGTGCTGTGCGTGACTTTCGCCCAGGCGATAACCGGGCTCGCCTCTTTCCAGACGTGGCAGGCGGTGGTCCGCTGGGGCCAGCGGCGCGACACCGTGGCTGAAGCGGTCGGCTTCGCGCTCGCGCTCGACCTCGCCGGCATGGTCGGCGGGGCCATCGCCGCCGCACTGCTGCTGGCCTTCGCCGGCGACTGGCTGCCGGTGCCGTTCGAGTTGCGCCGGGAGACATTCTGGCTGACCCTGGTCTACCTGCTGGCGGTTCGCTCGACCCCGACCGGCATCCTGCGGCTCTACGATCGCTACGCGCAAGGCGCGGCGGCAGACTCGGTGCCGTCGATCGTGCGTATCCTCGGCGCCGGCGTGGCCGTGGTGGTCTCCCCGTCGATCCCGGCGTTCCTGCTGGTGTGGGCGGCTGGCGAGGTGGTGACCGCGACGGTGTACTGGCGCTACGCGTGGCGCCACCAGCCGCTCGAGCTCCGCCGCGTCAGCCTGACGCGGCTGCCGCGCGCCGAGCGCGGCGCATGGGGATTCGTGTGGGGCACCGGGCTGTCGGGCTCGCTGCTGATCGCCTCGCGGCAGATTCTCGTGCTGCTGGTCGGCGCGTTCGGAGGCGCCGCGCTCGCCGGCATCTACCGCGTCGCCGCGCAGCTCGGCGAAGGGCTGCTCAAGCTCGCCCAGGCGTTGGTCCGCGCGACATATCCCGAGCTGGTGCGCGATCCCGAGGCGGCGCGGCACATCGCCCGGCGGATCGGCCAGATCGCGCTCGCCACCGGGCTCGGGGCGGTCGTGCTGGCGGTGTTCGCCGGCCATTGGGTGATCTTGGCCATCGCCGGCCGTGAATACGCCGCCGCCTATCTGCCGATGATCCTGTTGTCCGCCGCCGCGACGATCGAGCTCGCCGGGGCGTCGCTCGACGCGTTGCTGGTCGCGCGCGGGCATGCATTGCGCAACTTCATGCTGCGCGCGGTGCCGACGCTGCTGGCGGTCGCCGCCCTGCCGTTCGTCGTGCCCTGGGCCGGCGCGGCCGCGGCTGCCGGGGCGGTGCTGTGCGCCAGCCTGCTGTCGGTCGCCGGCCTGACGATCGCCAATCGCGAGCGCGGTGCGCGCGGGATTCCCCTTGAACCGAAATAGCGGTATCGTCGCACCAAGAACGATAACGATGGGGAGGGAAATGATGGCTCGATCTCGCCTGCGCACCGTGTGGTGCGCTTCGCTTTCGCTCGCGGCACTCGCCGTGGCATCGCCGGCCCAGGCGCAAGATCTCGAGCCCGAGCAGGCCGCGACCAACGAGGACGCCAGCGGCAACGCCATTTTCGTCACCGGCCTGAGGCGCACCGACGAATTGCAGGACACTTCGGCCGCGATCACCGCCTTCACCGCCGACGCGATCGAGGACGCGGGCATCACCAAGCCGATCGACTTCGTCAACCGTACCCCCAACGTCAACCTGGTCGAGACGCAGAACGCGGGCAACGCCTTCATCATCATCCGCGGCATCACCCAGGCGCGCAACAGCGAGCCGTCGGTCGCGGTGGTCGTCGACGGCGTCCAACAGGTCAATCCGGCGCAGTTCAACCAGGACCTGTTCGACATCGAGCAGATCGAGGTGCTCAAGGGCCCGCAAGGCGGGCTCTACGGCCGCAACGCGATCGGCGGCGCGATCATTATCAACACCAAGAAGCCGACCGACGAGTTCGAGGGCAAGTTCACCGCCGGCATCGACAACGGCCCGGGCTGGCTGGTCCGCGGCGGGGTCAGCGGGCCGATCTCGGACGACGTCAAGTTCCGCCTTTCGGGCCAGTTCTACGACACCGAGGGTTATATCAACAACACGTTCCTCGGGGAGGAGGCCGATCCTTACCAGGACACCGCGCTGCGCGGTAACCTGCTGTTCGAGCCCGGCGGCGGCTGGGAGATCGACCTGCGCGCCTCGATGGACCGGCTGCGCACGCAGGCGCTGTACTTCAACATCGTCACCGACGTGAACGACACCAGCCTGCCGGTGCGGGTCAACAACGCCGGCCAGAACGACCGCGACATCTACAATGCCGCCGCCAGGATCGCTTACGAGCATGACGACTTCACGGTCACCTCGATCACCTCCTACGACACGCTCGAGGAGATCCTCACCGGCGACGCATTCGACTTCCTGCCGATCACCGAATCGTTCCTTTACCGGCCGCCGTCGCAGGGCGGGCTCGGGTTGGGCATCGATCTCAACCAGAGCCAGTTCCTCGACGTCGAAGCCATCAGCCAGGAGCTGAGGGTGGAATCGCCGTCCGACGAGCAGCTGTTCTGGATGTTCGGCGGCTACCTGATCGACACCGACCGGTTCATCTCGACCGGCAACATGCTCGACACCGGCGCCGGAGTGTTCCCCGTCTACCGCACGCCGAGCACCAACCCGGTCAATCCCCAGACCACCTTCCTCTCCGACGGGCAGGACAACTTCGCCTGGGCGGTGTTCGCCAACCTCGGCTACGAGTTCTCGCCCGAATTCCGCGTCGACGCGTCGTTGCGCTACGACCGCGATCACCGCGAGAACACCACGCTCACACCGACCGCGTTCCTTCCCGTGGTCGGCGGCGTCCGGCAGGGCACCACCGGCGAAGTGCGCGAGGTGACGTTCGACGCGTGGCAGCCGAAGATCACCCTGACCTACATGCCGACGCCCGACATCACCCTCTATGGCGGGTGGTCGCGCGGCTTCCGCAGCGGCGGCTTCAACCAGACCGGCGTCGGCGCCGAGGCGGCGGCGGCGGGCATCGTCGGCGTCAACGACATCTACCAGGCGGAAACCGCCGAAACCTTCGAGATCGGCTTCAAGACCCAGTGGCTCGACAACATGCTGACGCTCAACGGCGCGGCCTACACCACCGAGTCGAAGAACAGCTATTTCTTCCAGTTCCTGTTCCAGAGCTCGACGCAGAACCTCGGCAACGTGCCGAAGACGCGCATCGACGGCTTCGAGCTGGAAGCCGCCCTGCGGCCGACGCGCGACGTCCAGCTCAGCGCTGCGCTGGGCATGACCTGGAGCGACATCAAGGATTTCCCCAACCCGGCGTGGGAAGGCAACGAGGCTCCACTGATCTCGCGCTCGACGATCAACCTCGGCGCGCAATGGACGCCGCAGCTTTCCGACGCCCTCGATGGCCTGTTGCGGATCGACTACCGCCGCACCGGCCGCACCTGGTGGGACGTGCCCAACTCGACCTCGCGCGATCCGATCGATCTCGTCGACGCGCGCGCCGGGGTGGAGGGCAGCAATTGGGGGCTGTTCGCCTTTGCGAAGAACCTGTTCGACGAAGAATACAACGCCGAGTTCTCGCCCGGCGGCTTCGTGTTCAAGGCGCGCCCGCGGGTCTACGGCGTCGAGGGGACGTTCGAGTTCTGAACCGGCCGGGCCCGGTCAGCCCCAGTCGCTGTCGGCCTGGCCGGTCAGCGTCGCGGCGTTGCCGTCGGCGGCCCCGGTGACGCTATCCTTGGCCGCGTGATAGTCGAACCCCAGCCACCACAACGCGGCGAGGATGGCGAGGCAGCAGGCGAGGAACTTGGCGAACATGCCCGGCTCTCTGCCACGGCAGCGGCAAACATGGGGTTAAGATCGGGTTATCGGGTGAGCTGGCGGCGTGCGCCCCGGACCGGGCCA
>Ga0196977_1000525_pt1 | contig 19613 bp, 12 predicted proteins | sample S3v_1013CmetaG_FD_148634 | JGI IMG/M metagenome (GOLD analysis project Ga0196977, IMG submission 148634) | Soil microbial communities from Anza Borrego desert, Southern California, United States - S3+v_10-13C | ecosystem: Environmental > Terrestrial > Soil > Desert | place: USA: California...
GGCAGGGACCCGTCGTAGATCTCTACGCGCAACTCACCGCGACACTCGATGCGGTTTCACCAGAAGCCCTGGTTCGTCCGCTGACCGAAGCGATCGATGGAATCAAAGCCGAGGTGAAGAAGATCGACGTGACCGGGCTCGCAGGCGATCTCGGTGGTGTGTTGACGCAGGTCAAAGAGTCGCTCGACAAGATCTCGCCCGAGAGTCTGCTTGCGCCGGTGGTAGATGCGTTCGACAAGATCATGGGCGCAATCGACAGCTTCGATCCGTCCATCTTGCTGAAGCCTGTCGGCGATCTTTTCGATTCACTGGTTGCGCCGCTCGCAAACGCGACCGGCGAACACGCTCGTCTGGTTTCTGAGGCCTTCGCAGGACTGCGCGGCATTGTCGATACGTTCGATCCGAAGAACGTTTACCGTTTGGTGCGCGAACAGACCACCGCGGTCAACGACATCGCGGAGCAGATCGACGTCGGCGCACTGCTCGCCTCGCTGAAGGCGCCGTTCGACGCGATGCAAGCTTCGTTCTCCGCGAACGGCGGCAGTGCAAACGTCTCGCTTTCGGCTTCAGTCGCGAGTTTGAATCCTTTGAAGAACCCGGCCATCTCTCAAGCTGCGACCGATCTGCAGCAGATTCAGGCAAAACTCAGCGCACTGGCCCAGGCCCAACCGCCCGCCGATCTCGTGACCCGTTACGAGAAAGACATTCGCGCGAAGATTGAGTCCCTGATTCCAGTTTGGGCCAGGGAAAACATCTCCGCGGATTCGATTCGCCGCGCGTTTCAAGTTCTGAACCCGATGAATCTCACCGCGGACATCAAGAAGCTCTACGACGCGATCAAGGACCAGTTAAAAAACTTCGATCCGCGGATCCTGCAAGAAGAGATCAAAGGCTCGTTTGAAAAAGCCAAGTCCACGGTTCTCTCGCTCGATCCAAACGCCATACTCGCGCAGGTGCAGGGCGTTATCGATCAACTCCTGCAACGTCTCGACGTGATCGACTTGAAAATCATCACGGACGAACTCAAAGACGTTGTCGATGAAGTGAAGAACATCGCCGGCGGTCTGAATCCGGAACGAATCATTGCTCAACTCACGGACCTCGTCGACGAAGTCAAAAGTATTGTCGGTTCGCTTCAGCCTTCACAAATTCTGCGCGAACTGAACGAACCCTTCGAGCTCGCGAAGTCAATCGTCGCTGAGTTTGATCCGTCCGTTTTTAAAGAAGCGCTGCAGTCGATCTTCGAAGGCATTCAAAACGTGCTCGCACAGATCGACGTGGGCGTGGTGTTGCAGCCGCTGAACGAACGGCTCCAGCAACTGCACGATGAATTGGAAGACGCTTTGAAACGAACAGGAACGGCATTCAACGGAATGCTGGCGGCGATTCCGGTGTAGGGAACATGGCGCGCGCAAAACGCTTCTATCTCTGCAACCTGATCCCGCTTTGGGAGGTTGACGACGATCACCTCGCTGTCGATTGGACCCAGGAAGCAGCGAAGAACGGCGAGATTGTCGAAATGAGAGTGGTGGTGAAAGACCTGGACCTGAACATGACGACGCCTGACTTCACAATCGAATTTGAAGTCAACGAGAACGACGTTCTGCTGTTTGGCGGGCTCGACGATCGTGTGGTCACCATCACCAACAACAATGCCGAGAACAAGACTGAGCATCGCGACATCTCGATCATCGGCGAGAACGATGCCGTACCCCAAGACAAGCGCCTGACGAACATCTTCCTGAGTCCTTTGCCGAACGCAGCGCCACAGAAACTGATTCGCGCGTTCTGGTCGGCCGCGTGGCAGGACGACGTCGCGGGCGAGCCTGAGTTCTACTTCGACGTCAAGCTCGAGTTCACGGGGAAGACGTTCAAAGAACGATCCGATCGCGAACTGGCGGTCAGTAAAGAGAACTTCGTTGGTCCAGGCACTTCAACCACTGGCACGACAGCTACGGGCACGTTGGTCCTGCCGGCGGTTGGTTGGTCAGCAAAAGAGACGTTTGCCGAGCAAGCAATCGATCAAATCGCCTTGCTCGATCCGGCCAACACAGGCAAGGCGGTCTCGTTTGTAATCACGCCGGATCTCTCAGCGTCGATATTTTGGATCGCTTTAATACCGAAGAGTAACGACGCGAGCCCCGGCGGTGCGCTCATCAAAAAGTCGTGGACCGTGCCGCGTTTTCTGCCGCTCGAAAACATCAGAACACTCAGCCTCAAAGCCCTGATCGACGGCAAAACAGTTAACGCTGCAACTGTTGCCAAAGCTGACGCAGAGACATTCCCCGGTCAAACCGGAGGACTGTTTGCCGAGTTAACTCTGAATGAAGGCAGACCGGCGAGCACGCCGCCCGATCCGTCGATCACTGTTAACGAACAGCAGCAGCGAGCGAACGCGTTGCTGAGTGCTGAGTCCACACTCAAGGCGAAAGTAGACAAGGAACTCGCGACCTGGGCCACCGCCAAGAGCAAAAACATAACGCCGACCAATTCCGAGTATGCGTTTACTCTGCAGGAATTCGCGATGACGCTTACTCACGGTGCAGACTTCTTCATCCTGCCACGGCCGTCATCAGGTTCCGCCTTAACGAAATGGAAAGAAAACTTTCGCAAGAGCTACGTGCTGGGTCTGATGATCATGTCGAGCGGCAGTGGCGTTACGCAGCGGGAGGAACGAGCCAACCTGATTGCAATCGCACTCGCCGAAGCGGACTTCGTCACTGAAGCACTGAATCTTGCCGATCTGTTTTCCACTCGCGAAAGACAAAAGTTTCCCTACGATACCGCGCTCAAGCAGGGCAAGTTAACCGCTGCTCAATGGACCACCGTACTCAATTTCTTCATGGCGGGTACAGGCACGATTGCCGAAACCGACGTTGCCGACGCATTCGGATTCACCAACGGTACCGTCACTGTCGACGGCGTTGCCACTGACCGTCTGTTGCCGACCGCTACGAAAGCGTTTATCGCCAAACTCGGAACAACCGACAGCGAGCGGACGAGCAAGCTGGACGCGATCGCTACCGCCCTCATCGCAAATTATGCAAACGATCCGAACCTCATTTGGGTCCTGTCCGGATTTCTATTTTTCCACCTGCCGTTCCGGCAGCCCTTCTCCGACAAGATGTGGAGCTCCAGCCAGAATTATCTGCTGTTCAAGATCGTCAACTCGCTGGATTTCAACGAACCCGAATACGACAACCCCACGTGGGATGGCGTGACCCTGACGATGGTCCGCGACATGACGTGGGTCTATCAGAACAAGCAGCGCTTTGCGGTCGACTTCCTCGTTGCTCTTGGCGATCGTGCGGGCACTCCGATTCCTCGTCCCGCCAATCTGAGTTTCAATTCTTTGCGCATCTGGCTGGAAGCGCAGACTGAAACCATCGCCGCCTCTGGACCAACGGTTTATCCGGGCAGCAAAAACTACTGGTTCGCACTCTATAACTTCGTTTGCGACGTCTTTTTCTTTCACGTCGATACAGGGAACGTCACGCCAAACGCGCACGGCCATATCGATCATCTTCCTGCAGGCGATCCCGGCAATTTACGAATGCAGGCCGACTGCGACGTCTTCGCAACTTACGGCACTCGCTTTTTGCGCGCGATGGGATTCACGTCCATCGGTTACATGGGAATCATGCCCATCGTGCCCAAACCAGTCGGTCACGCCGGCGCGTTGTTGCAAAAAGACGGCGCGTATTTCGTCGTCAACAACAAAGCCGCCTACCGCATAACCGCGGGCACCGAAGCCGAAGCGCAGGTAAAACTCCGCGACGAGCTGCTCGACGTTCTGCGGAACCCCACAGACTACGAGGTCTACTACGCGCCCTCCGACGCGACGGGTGGAATGTCGCCGCGAATCAGGCAACTCGGCGATGACGTCAGACGCAGGGATTTAGAACCATGAGTAACGGCGATCCGGATCGGTTGAGTAAACCGATCTTCCACACTTACCAACAACTACGTGACGACCTCGATGCGCTGCGGTCGTTGGACCGAGTTGCGGTTGTGGATCGCACCGTGACGCTCATTGGCAAGAGTCCCGACGGCAACTGGATAATTCCGGCGATCAAGATCGGTAAGAACCCCACGCATCGTTCGTTTATCTGCGGAAACGATCACGCGCGCGAGTGGATTTCAGTCGAGGTGCCCTACCTGTTGGCTGAGTTGCTGGTGAAAGTCGCGAACGACATCAAGGTCCACGCGCAGTTCGATCGTTACAAGACGCAGATCAAGCAATTGCTGAAAGAGCGCGAAGTCTGGATCGTGCCGATGTTGAATCCGGAAGGAAACACTTACACGCGCTTTGCCGGACGTGAGCTTTGGCGAAAGAATCGCCGGCTGCTGGACTACGAACAGTACACGACTGTCGATGGTGACACGCTCAAATTGCTCGCCGACTTCTTTGGCCTCGATAGCGAAAGCCACATGGCCGAGCTCACTAAGCGTAAGAAGGGCACGGGCGATCGGGGCGTCACTGACTGGCAGGAACTCGCACGACACAATGCGCAGGAACTTGCACAACGCCAGGTCACGGTTACTGATCCCACGCTGCCGCTGCCCGCGGGCATGCCTGTGAAGATTCCGATCTTCGGCGTGGATTTGAACCGCAATTATCCCTTCAAGTGGAACTCGCAGAAGGCTGAAGTGAAGGAAGCCTACGCGAAGAGAGATTACGGTTTCCCTGGAACCGAAGCGGAATCGGAATGGGAGGTCCAGTCGGTGATGAAGTTGTTTACGCAGGCCGCTGACGACAAGAACCCGTTTCAGTCGGCGCTGAGTTATCACAACTTCGGCGAGCTCGTTTTGTATCCCTGGGGCTACGACAAGAAGCCGACGGATAAGGGAGCCGTTGTCGACTTCGCGGGTTACCTCGCCAGTTTGATCAACCAGGCGCGCAATCCCGCGGCGCTCGCGGAGATCCAACGCGCTCGTGAGGAGTTCATTAAAGAAAAGGGAATCAAAGAGACGGATCCAAACTTCACGGAAGAGTGGTCCCGTGACAAGCGCCGTCAGTTTTATCTCGCGGCGAACCCCGGCATTTTTAGTTTTGGTGGCGAAGGTGGCTCATTTATGGACTGGGCCCACGACAAGTTCGACAGCATGCCGGTCTATACGATCGAACTGAGTCCGAATTTGTCTGCCGGTGCGAAAACAACACATCTGCCGGAAACTGAGATCTTGCAGATCTTTCGCGAGAACCTGCCCGCGGCGCTCGCGCTGATCCAGTATCAAGACTTCCAACGCCAGGCGCGAAAACGTGGCTCAGCGTATCGCTGCCATTTCTTCAGTTACGCTGGACCACAAACCAAGGGCGTGCTCTCGCAATGGACGCAACACCTGCAACCGTTGGGCGATCGAGTGGCGCTTACGGGTGAAGTCGTCGAACTGTTCACGACGATCAACCCGGAGGTTTATCCGATAACGGATCAGGCGCGTGTTCGTTTCGACATTCTCGAACAGGACCACTTCCTGACCGGTGGTTTTGACGACGCGATCGGTTCTCTCCTCGGCACCGGAGCAAAACCGAAAGACGGTCTCAAACCGCAGAACAAAACCACCGTCTTTCAAAAGCTTGATAGCGGCCAAACGCTGCAGGGCTTTGTCGAGAAGTTCAAACGATCGCAGAACGCTTACCAGGACAACATTCTCATTATCGAGGAACCGCAGAACGGCAAGAACCGACATCACCTGCTCACGTGGTGGACCGCGCAGCGTTTGGAAGACTACCTCAACTCCGAGTTCTACTTCATCGTCAACGTCAACGATGCATTCGAGGACCAAAGCGAAGAGATTCTTGACGTCAGTTCGACTGCGATTCCGACCGGCAATACTGTCGAAGACAAAGTCAGGGCCGCGCTAATACTCGTCAACGAACAACTCGGAACCGGTATCACTGACTGGGCGGTCACCGATACGGAAGCCATTCGCGTGTTGCAGATCCTGTCGCACCTCGAACCGGAAGTGCTGATTCGCACGGTTCAGCGAATGCGCCTCGGCGATACGTGGAAGACGTTCAAAGAGAACCTGCCGGACTCCGCGCAGTCGGTCGACTTTGAACTAAGCATCCTGCCATCTACCGGTTACCTGATGTCCGGCGATCAGATCCGCGTGACGGTCACGATCGCGAGTGTTGGCGGAAAGATCTCCGACGACCCGCCGCTCAAAGCGGAAGTACGAATCGACGAAAAGGGTGTGCGGCTACCGCAATTGCCTCAGCCGGTGAAGTTGATCGGCGTGTTGCCGAAAGACGCGCCCGACGCGATCGGCAACGCTTACGTGGACCAACTGATCCTGCGTAATCCGATCGTCAAGATCGAGGTCATCGCACGTGGTCCTCTTTACGCGAACCTCGGAACGTTCTCGCCCGTTGAATTTCAAGCCAGTCCACGCGCTCGCGACACGTCGGAACAAGGCAAACGTCTCGAGAAGCAGGAGATGTTCAGCAGCTACATCGCCAGTGCGACGGGCCGCGACCCGTTTGTGTTGAATGCGGTTGGTTACTATCACAAGTGGCTCAGCGACAATTACAACTCGCCCGACTTTCTCACGCGCGAACCGCACGAAATCTGGGATTTGGCCTTGCAACAAGCGTCGATTCCGCCGCCGCGTCCGCCGATTGCTCCCTACCTCGAAATCTCGCGACGCATGCTCGCGCGCGTCGAGGAATCGCCGCTCGAGGAAAAGAGAAGAATTCTCGACGCGCTCGACTGGTTCCACGCATGGCTCGATCGCCATCGCACGGACGAAGAGTTAAAGCAATACAACGCTGAAGACATCTGGCTACAGGCGTGGCGCAAAGCGATTCAGGCCGACATCAAGCGTATCGAGGAGGAAGTCAGGAAAAAGGTTTTAGCGGATCGCGACGAAGCGGAATTGAAGGCCCACTTCGCGGCAGCCGACGAAAAGCTCAAGCGGACCATGGAGCTGATCATCACGAAGATCCTGCCGACGAAAGAGCCGGAAGTGATCGACGCGCCAAGCCAGGGTGTCAGCTACCTGATCATGGCGAGCGAGAACGAACGGGTTGTGCGCGAGATCATCGCTGAAGGTTTTCTTCACTACATGGTCGAGCGCATGTCGCAGCCCGATCCGAAGTTTCGCGAGACGACCGCCGATCAGGATCTACTCACGTTCCTCAAAGAGAATCCCGATCTGCTGGATGCGTTGAATATTGCTTACGCCCATCCCTATGTTGAGAAGCACGATCTCGAACGCGACATTCCCGGCTGGCAGATCGCGATTGAAGTAGGCGTGGGTTTCATTCCGATCGTGGGCCAGATCGTGGGTGCGTACGAAGCGATTAGCGGTGAAGATCTTTTCGGCAATCCACTGACGGGAACTGAACGTGCGATCATCGGCGCCTGCATTCTGTTGCCCGCAGCGTCGAAGCTTTACAAAGTCAGCAAAGCCGCGGTGACAACTTCTGAGCTTGCGCGCACCTACCGGCTGACAGCGCGTGAAGCGGATGCTGTTTTCCGCGCCACGGCCGAAATCAAGCCGGGATCGATTGGTGAACGGCTCCTCAGCTCCGCTAAGTCAGACATTCTCGCCGGCAAGAAGATCGTCGAACAGCAGCGGATAGACGATCTCGCCGCGCTGCTCAAAGAGATGGGCATGCTCGACGATGCGACTGCGCGCGTGCTCAGTTTCGCACGGCGCACGACGCGCCAGGTGACGCGCCGCATCGACCGTCTCGAGCTTTCGAAGTTTGTACCAAAGTTGACTCCCGATGAGTTGGCCCACCTGCAAACTCTCGGCGAAGACGCGTGGAGCCGGCTTTTCACCTATGCGACTTCGCGGACCAGCGCGTTTGGCAAAACCGGTGCAGCTCGCAGTGGAGCGATTTATTCGCTGAAAGGCAAGATCGCAGAAGAGTTGTTCACGCTCACGAAAGAATTCGACGACATGCAGAAAGCGGTCCTCGAAATCGCCAAGAAGGAAGGCATTCCGGCCGACTCAGTCAAGTTCATCACGAATGTTATTTCAGACATGCCGAAGGGCTCGCCGTTCCCGACGGGTGAGTTGACCGACGGTGTGTTCGTTGCTTTTCACAACAACAAGGCGCGCGTGTTGGGAGTTATCGAGTCGAAGTCGCCGAGCAATCTCAAAGACCTTGCTGCAGCGAAGGGTGAATACTTCGGGCAGATCGAGAAGGACCTGGAGCGCTTTAGCGAGTTCACTGTCTATTTCGACGGCCGCGCCTTCGCCGAAACCGACATCGTTATCAGTCGTCACAACACGCTGTGGATCGGCGTTGGACCACCGGGATTTTCACTTGGTCCAATGCACATGGGACGCATTCAAAACGGTATTCCGGGATTTCGCCTGGTGAATGGACTGGTTGACGACGCGCGACTCAACGAGGTCGCCGAACGGCTACTAACTCTTTTATCGACGCCTTGAACGAGCTGATTTAGATGGCTGCCGTAACTTACAAACTGACGATCAACAAATGGAGCGTCGACTCCGCGAACGATCCGCGCACGGAGTTCATCATGCTCGACACGCAACACTCCGTTGATGCGTCGGCTGATTACTGCCGGATCACTGTCTACGCTCCGCCGCCACCGAAACCGGGATTGCTCGAACAGGCTGTTTCAGCGGCCGCGGCGCAAGTCGGTCTCGGTGGAGGTGCGTCGCCGTCGTTTTCAGTTTCCGTTCGCGGCAATCCGATCAAGCACGGCGATCAGATGACGGTCGAGCTGACTGTCGACAATACGACCACGAAGATCTTCACCGCCGAAGTCAACTCGATCAAATCGTCACTCGGCGAGACCGCGATCACCGGCACGACCGGCAAGCAGAAGCTCGCCAATGCGCGGCTTAACCAGACCTATTCAAATCAGGGTCTCGATCAGATCGTGAAAGATCTCGCGCAACAGACCTCCGTCAATGCGGGTGATATTCAAAGTGGCGCCAGTTATTCCTACTTCGTGGTCCACGATGCGAAATCGGTGCTGCGGCAACTGCAGGAACTCGCGTTTCGCGATGGCCTGGATCTCTATTGCGACGCTGAAAACAAGCTCGTGTTGAAGAAGTTTGAGAAAACCAGCGCCGACCACACGTTCTACTACGGCATTCACGTGCTCGATTTGCAGCTGTGGAACTTCGACGTGGTGAGCGATCACTTCAGGGTTTACGGCGAGAGCCCGTCGAGCCAGCAGGGCTCGGATACGTGGCACTGGTTTGCGAAAGATCTGTCGCCGTTCGCCGGCGAGATCGGCAGTGGACAAAAGCTGCTCGCCGTTCAGGACAGCGCCGCAAAGACGAAAGACGCAGCGGGTAATTTGGCGACGGCAAAAGCCGGCGCGCTAAAGGATCGCGCGTCGCAGGGATTGTTGAAGATTCTCGGCAATCCGTTGGTGAAGCTTGGCGACGCGATCGAGATCAAAGACGCGCCGAAGCCGGAGCTGAATGGATTGTTCAAAGTGATTTCGGTGCGTCACGTGTTGAGTAAGTGGCAAGGCTATTTGACGTTTGTTGGATTTAGTGGGCAGGGCGGCGCGCAACAGGCGGCCGGTGCTTTGGGTCAGTTAGCAGGGGCGGTTGGACTATGACCGATGCGATCACATTAATCGAAGCCGTGATTCGAGATCAGTTGCGGAGTTTCAAGATCGCGGAGCTGGGTGTGGTGACGAATGTTTACTCGCACGAGAGTTCATCCGACAAGAACAACTACGAGTGTGACGTGAAGCTGCGCAACTCCGGTTTGGAACTGAAGCGAGTTGCAGTCGCGACGCAGCGTGTTGGTTCGGTGGCTATTCCGAACCAGAACGATCTCGTGTTGGTCCAGTTTCTGCACGGTGATATTCACTCCGCGATCATCACTGGACGTCTCTACAACGACAGCGACCGGCCGCCGGAGGCGAAGCTGCACGAGTTTGTCTACATTTCGCCCGACAAAGCCGAACAGGGAATTCGCCGCGTTTATCTCGAACTGCCGAAAGGGAACAAGCTGCTGGTTGACGACGACAAGCTTGTGCTCGAGATGGGGAAGACGAAGTTGACGATCAATAACGACGGCGACGTACAACTCGATTCGAACGGCAAGCTGACCATTTCCGCGAAAGGTGATGCCGAGATCAAGACACAGGGGAGTTTGAAACTGGACGCGGGGGGCGATGTGAGTGTTGGAGGCAACAACGTCTCGATCAAAGCGCAAGCCGGCGCGACCGTCGAAGGCAGCGCGACCGCGACGTTGAAAGCCACGAGCGTGAAAGTAGCGGGCAAGATCGACTTCTCGCCCGCTTAGCCACAAGAGGCACAAGAAGCACAAGAGGCACAGGAAAGGTAATGAAACGAAACATGAGCAAAAGAAAAAGAAACGGGCCTGATTTGCCCAAAGACTTTTGTGCCTCTTGTGCTTCTTTGTGGCAGTGAGGAAGAGATGCCAGGACCGCCAGTGACAATCGGTTGTTCGGTGATGCTTTCGCCGGGGCTTTCGGGGCCGCCGGACACGGGAATGATCACGACCATTCCGCCCGGTGGGCCAACCGCCAACGGGATGCCGCTGGCCGTGCCGGGTTCGATTTGCAACATGATCAATTCAGTTTGGGGTTTTCCTTACGTGATGCCGATTGGACCACTAACGCCGAGCCAGGCGCGCAGCAACGGCCAGCCGCTGGTGCGAATCGGCGACGCGATTCCGTCCGGCCCGGGAGTCATGACGATTCTTGGTCCACCCGCGGGACCGTTTCTGAACGATATGACGGGTTAAGAGCAAGACATCGACGTTGAGAGCAAGACTTATGGAAGACGAACTGTTCTTCGGCCAGGACCTGGATTTGGGATTCATCGCGGATGAAGAAGGCCGCGTGTTTGCCGGCCCTTACACCCACGTGGATTTGCGTGCGCGTATGCGTGAAGACGTCACACCGCGAACAAACGATCTCGGCGCGATCAGCCGCAAAGCGAATCTCGTCCAGGCGCTGGTCATGAGATTGCAAACTGAAACGGGCGAGCTCGCCGGCCTGGGCCACCCGAACTATGGGTCGAAACACCACCGGCTGATCGGCGAACCCAACGTCGAGTCCAACAGAAACCTGATCAAGCTGTACGTGCTCGAGTGTTTGCGGCAGGAGCCACGGCTCGAGTCGATCGAGTCGGTCGTGGTGAAGCAAGGCGAAGGTCGTGAGAACCGCGACAAAGTTGATATCACAATCACCGTGAAGATGAAGAAAGTTCCCGACGCGCTCTCGTTCGTCGTGCCCTTCTCATTCGGAGGGCCACTGCCATGACTTTTGTCGCTCAACCGTACGAACGTTTTGTAGACGACTTGCTCACCGCCTTGACGGGTGGCGTCACGCGAGAGGAGCACCTGTTCGCGGGTTTCGAACAACCTTATGCACTCGCGTCGCCCGGAGTTGTCGCTGCTTCAGTCAAAGTTTCGGGCCAGCGCAACCGTGAGTTCGTGCTGTTCGAAGGCGGTATTGACTACGTCTACAAACCCGACCAGGAAGCAATTGTTTGGAACCAGCAGGGAAAACTGCCCGACGATCACACGCATTTCTACGTCAGTTATTACCCGCAGGAACGTGCGCCCCGATTAACGGATCGCAATCCCGGCAGCGTCACCGCCACACTCGGCGAAGCGTTTGCGCGCGAGTACGCGGTGCTGCACAAACAGATGCAGATGATCTACGAGTCGGCTTTCGTCGACACTGCAACCGGCTTCTCGTTGGACCACGTTGCTGCACTGCTCGGGCTCGATCGCAAAGACGCGAAGTTTGCGAGTGGCGAAGTGCTGTTCCGGCGCAGCACGCCGGCCGAAGGCGACATCACGATTCCCTCGGGCACGCTCGTCTCAACCGATCAAGGCCAGAACTTCGAGACGACCGACAAGCGAATCTTACGCAAGGGCCAGCTTTCCGTGACGGCGACGGTGCGCGCGCAAGTCGAAGGAGTAGCCGGTAAGGTTGAGGCGGGAACGATCAAAACCATCAACCGGCCGATCTTCGGTATCGAGTCCGCGACGAACGACGCGGCGACATTTTTCGCCACTGAGAAAGAGACTGACGAAGAGCTGCGCCGCCGTATCAAAGGCACGCTCGAACGCGCCGGCAAATCGACGCTCGATTCGATCAAGTTCAGTCTGATCGAAGAGATTCCGGGTATCAACGAAGGCAACGTGCAGGTCACTGAAACGGCAGACACTCCCGGCCGCGTGGAAGTAAAGTTCGGATTGGGATCGACTGTAGACCCGGATCTCGTCAGAAGAATAGAAGAAACGATCTTCACGGCCAGGCCGGCCGGTGTTCGCGTCACACACAACTTACCGTCACGATCGGCAGCACCGGCGAGTTCAAACGGCGCCGCCCCCAATGAAACCGGTCTCACGCGCGAAGAAGTGCTGCAAGACTTCGGCAGCGGGGCGTCACACGCCTCAACACATTTTCCACCTGAAGTCCTGGCCCGCATGGACGAAGGAATCCTCGATCTTCAAATCGAAGTGCTGCTGCGTTTGACCGAAGGCAATCTCTCGGTTTCACAGAAAGAGAACATCGAGGACGAAGTGCGCACGTCCGTGGTCGAGTTCATCGACACGCTGCCGATGGGCGCGGATCTCGTTTTCAACAAACTACTCGGTCGCATTGTCGGTCGCGAACAGGTCGCCGATGCGAGTCTGCAAGTCGGCGCCGCCCGCGGCAAAGACACAGCCGCTGGTCCATTTTTCAGCGCGAATGTTGCGACCGACGGACGCAAAGCAACAGTCGCAATGAACAGCGTCTTCGTTGGCTTGATGGGCGAAGCAGTGCTGATCGATCTGCTGGTGCTCGTCGAGGAGATGCCGGGCGCAACCGCGGGAACAGATATCACGCCCGCGCTCAATGCAGCCGTCGAAACCGATCTCAAAACAACCTTTGCTTCAACTCGCGAGAAGCTGTTGAAGTCAGACCTGCGCAGCTTGATCACGCGCACACTCGCGAGCGCCGCGCCCGGTCTCCAGTTACTAACCGACAACGCCGTAGTCATAAACGCCCAATACGAAGAGTCAGGACGCGTGCTCAACAACACGGACGAAGTCCCGGTCGAGTCGCATCAACTCCTCACGCTCGGGTCCGTGAAGGTCCAACTACAGGGAGCACTCGATGGCTAAAGCCGAACGCATCCTCGAGTTCTTCCCGTCGTACTGCGGCGCCGCCGAGCCCACGAAGCTCCTCCACGAAGTGACGCGTATGCTCGCCGCGCCCTTGGAGGAAGCAGACACGCACCTCCTTCGCATCCAGCGCGCGCATCGCATCAAGGTCGCCGAACACGCGGACGATATCGTCATGCTCGCGGGCGCATTGAACCTCACGGCGTTCTACTTTGAAGACATTCTCAGCGATAAAGATCTCGACTACGAACAGAAGTTGTCGCTGATGCGCGAACGTGTGCGACGCATCGCGCGAGTTCATCTCACTGGTCTCGGAACTCCAGTCGCACTACTCGAAACCGCCGCGATCTTCCTGAACGCAAACATTATTCGCGAGAAACCGGATGCGCCGCTAATCACGCACATCGATGAAGATGGTTTCTCGCATCGCGCCACAATCGAGTTTTCACATCTCCCGGCCAAACCGCGCGAACAGATCTTCCTTTACGAAAACCCGATCCGTCGTAAGAAAGTCGAGCCTGCCGAACGCTGGCAACTCAATTCGTGGATCGTCGAAAACGTGAGTCCCGCGCCCGCGCCCGTTCGTCTGCTGATCGAAGGCGTCAGCGATCACACGGTAATGCCGAGTGTCTTCTGTCCGGATACAGGCGAGGGAATTCTGTTCAACGGATTCATTCCCGCCGGCAAGCAACTAGTCATCGATCAGTTCAACGGCGCCACGCTCGACAATCATCCGGTTGACGACTGGGTCATCTATTTCAAAGGCGGAATCTACGACTTCACGAGCGTCAACAACGGCGACTTCATCACGCCCGCAGCACCCGAACTGCAACCGCTTGACGCAACCAACGAAGAAGATTTCATCTCCGCTGCATTTCACCAGAACGTGAAAACTCCCGCTGCGCCAACAGGCAGATCTGAATGGCGATTCAAAGTCGCTGAAGGCGTTTGCAATGGAACGCTCTACGACTTTTCGGCCTTCGCGATGCCGGAAGAACCGGTCGGTGTTTACGACAACGATTTCAATTTCGACGCGTGCGTGTTCGATATCGACGGCGGCGCGATCGTGGGTCTCGCGTGGGACGAACGCATTCCTTGTTCGTTCAAACTCGCGCTGCCCGCGACTACTCCCGCAAACCAGGTAAGCAGAATCGGCAGCATCCTGCCGCGTTTCAAACCCGCAGGCATACGCGCCTTCGTCGATAACGCCAAGCCCGCATGGATTCTCGGACAAAGCACTATTCGCGACGAGTCAGCCAAAGATGGTGAAGGCGTCGTGGTCCATCCGGCAATGCTACGAACACACGGAACGGAAATGCTCGCACCGCTGGATGCAGGACAGTAACAAATAAACGTCAGGGGTAACTGATATGGCAGATCAAACAATTAAAAACGCGAGTCTCTCAGCATTTAGACCGGCTATGGATCGAGTCGCTGTTAGACCGGAAATAATGAAACTGCGGCCCGATCTAATCGCGCGACCCGATCTCATTTTCCGGCCACCAGGCCAACAGCCTTTGCCAGCGCCGCCGGTTCCGATTCCGCAACCGCTTCCGCCTCCGGTAGTGCCGCCGGCGCCTGCGGAGAACCCGTTTGCAAGTCTGCCGTTCCCATCGCCCGGCGATCGCATCAAGGCGGAAGACTTCAAACGACTTTCGCAGAGCCTGATGTTAATTCACGACGCACTCATGCTTTCAGCGTCGTTGCTCGGTCGCACGTTTGGCGAAGCGAAGCAGGCGCTCGTGTCGCAGCAGTACGAGATTCAACGAGTGATGAGTGTCTTCGGCACCGAATTGGCCCAACTCGGCGATTCATCGCTTGACGGTCGCAAAGTGATTCAAGTGATTCCGCTGGAGTTGGGAACGAAAGGCGTCGCAGTCGTACTGACGGAAGCAGTCGAAACCAGGCGAAGCGTTCCGAACTTGATGAATCTTACGTATCGCGAAGCGTCGGAGAGATTACACGGCGTGCTCGGCGACGTTGCGGTGCCGAGTAGTCCGATGACGGCGCAGCAACTCGTGGGACTATCACTGGACCAGGCGAAAGCCGTAACCGGCAAATGAAATAAGGAGAAGAATCATGGCTATCAGTAGAAACATAACAATGGGTGCGATCGGTGCGGGACGCAAAGCGAGTGAAGACGGAGGCATCGCTCCACCGCCGAAACCGCCGGCACGGAGTAGTGCCCTCGGCTCGATGGCAACGACGGCGGCTAATCCTTTCTTTACGGCTCCGGTCACGACGGCTGCTGCACAACCTCCGGCTGCATCCGCGGCTGCACGACCTCCCGCAGGGCAGGCGATTACCGAGATGCCGGAAATGACGGCTGTGCGTCCGCCCTTCATGACGGAATTTACTCCCGGCATCCGCGATTTCGGTGTTTTGCCGGTTGTACCACCAATCTTCGAGATGCCTCCGCTCGTCTTTCGCCCGGTCGACAAAACCACGACTCAGATCGCGCAGGGTGCGATGAATCAGTTGCGCGGCGCTGCTCCGGCGGTCGTCCGCGAAGCGGTGAGCACGATCAACAACAAGAAGATCGCGGCGGGCGAGTTACTCAACTATCTCGAACGCAGAACGCGGGTCGGCGAAGTGCTCAACGAACTGGCAAACGATTGGTCCACGCAAACCAGGCAGGACTTTGCGGAAGCCTTTCAAATGCCTAACACCGCCGACAAGCTGCCGGTGATGGATGCAATGGTTTCGATCTCGATCCTCAACGATCCGGATCTGAAAAACGAGTTGCTGGCGGAGAACACAAGCGAAGCGTCGCAAGCAGACATGCTGGAAAACCGGCGCATCGTTTGGCAGTGGCCCCAACCCGGAACTCCGTTCACGCCGCCGTATCTGATCATGGTCGCGGTCGAACGGCAGGACACGAGGCAAGCGCAGAACGTCATTGAATCGATCATCGGCGATCTCGTTGATTTCCAGGGCTACAAGCTCCCGACAGCCGCCGCAAACAAGCTGAGGTGATCTGAATGAAGCTCGAGTTGTTGGGTCTCGATGTCGGCTTCAAAGGGCTGCGTGGTTTGGCCATGACGGATGTCTCTGTGTTGCGGCCGGAGATCCTGACGGCGGTCGACTTCGAAAAGTTCGTCGGTTTCGTCTCGTTGAAACCCGGTGAGGAAACGCAGGTCGCTGTGACGTTGCCGGGTGTGCCGTTGAACGCAGACATCAAGACACTCAAAGCAACAATCGAGGTCAAGCCTGTCCCTTCTTCAGAACAGCAGACACTGCAACAGACGTCGAAAGTTAAGGAAGGAACGGATCAACCGAAAGAGTACACCGTTGACATCGACCTTCCGGCAGTGCCGAGAAGCTTGACGTTGCGGCTTGACGGCGGCGAAGTGTTTTGGACTTCAAGCACCGCTGTCGTCGAAGGGACGTTTGATCTGCCCGACTTCGTCCAACAGGTCAACGCATATCTCGACAAGCTGCCGTCCGGATCCGAGAAAGTAGCGCTGGTTTTTCTGGTGAAGTCGGATGGTCCAGGACAGGTAAAGATCTCGGTCGATCAGCAATCGCTTAACTACTCGGTCATTCAAACAGAAGCATGGCCCAACCCGCTCGACGAAACTGTTCGCGTCGATCGCAACCTGCAACTCGAGTTCGGCAGTGTCGAACGCATCCCGCTGACGGCGTTGTCAGGTGGCGCACAGAGCGATCTCTCGCTCCAGAAACTTACCGCGGATGTGGGTGGCAGTTTTGGTGTGGAGAGATTGTTCACGAACGTTGCCGATCACGACGGGCGCGAATTCGCGACCATCAGCAGTGACTATTCGTTAGCGCAGAGTTTCGCGTTGAACGCGCAGATCGTTGGGACAAACAAGCCGCTGCACGTCGCGGGTGTGTCGCTGTTGTTACAAGTCGAGAGCAAGACGGAGTTGTACGTTGAAGTGCAGGCAGACGACGGCGGCGTGCCTTTGGCAAAGACTGCGTTGGCCAAGTCGAACCTGACCATCGAGCCGGAGAAGAAGACCACGCAATGGTTTATGGCGCGTTTCGATCAACCGGTCGATCTGAGTCTCGACACGCGCTACTGGATCGTGGTGAAGGGAATTCAGGGCAAAGCCTTGTTGGCTTTGGGTGGTCCATCCGAGGCGTATCTCGACGCGGTTTTCGTCAATCGTGGCGGTCAACTTTGGAAGACGTTTAGCCGGCGTGAGCCGGTCGCGAGCAATGCTTTGGTGCGGCTCGTCTACTTGCCGGAGATCGATAACCGATCGGCGTCAGTGGAGATTGGGATTGAAGGAGTGGACGAGTTGCAGCGGATCGATCCGCAACAGGAGCCGCAAACGATCACGCTTGAGCCACCGGCCGCATTCAAGCTCGCAGAACCCGTAATTATCATCAAGTCGCACGCGCAAGGAACGCTGACACTGGCGAATGTGATTCAGGAATACGGTAAGCCGGGCTCGCCGGCTTCGTGAGAGGAGAGTAAGAACCAATGAGACCAGGCCATCTCAATGTTTTCGACGGTCTGCGGATGACGACCGAGCACCTGAACTACTTGCAGGGTTCGTTTCACTCGGCCGTGCAGGACCTCAGAGGGATTCTGGGTTTGGGCGTTGTTCACAAGGGATTGGAAGTCGCGGTGGAAGGTAGCGGTGTGACGGTCCAACCAGGGCTGGCTTTCGATCACCAGGGCAACCGGATCGTTTTGGACATGCCCGTAACCGTCGAACTGAATTTCGCGGCCGGCGAAACTACGAAGTACGTGTGCGTCAAATACGATCAGATTGAGGACGGTGAAGTCGAAGGGCGTTTTACGCTGGTGTGGGACAGTTGCGGTGTGGTGTTGCTGCCGGAGTTACCGAATGCGGCTGACAACATGGTCCCGCTCGCGCGTGTGGATCGAGTTAGTTCTTCAACGTCCGTCAAATCCCTCTCTAATAAACCGGTCGCCAGAACGCTCGTCCGCCAAGGAGTGACACGCCTGTCTCACACACAGCTTGAAGCGTCAGTCAGTCTGGAGTTCGAACTGTTGAGTTTGAGTTGTTACTCGACGACGTCGCAGGGCGAAGCGACATTTAACAGGGATGGAGTTTCGCAGTTTGTAGTCGCGGGATCGAAATTGATCGAGGACGCGATCGGTTGTCTTTACGTTGGTCCAGGACCAGCGGAGTTCCTCATCAAGGTTAATAAGAGCGAAAGCGGATTCACGCTCTCGGCGGAAGAGATCAAGAAAACCGAAGATCAAGGTGAAGTATTCGAGTGGGAAGCTCTCGTAGCGTGGAAAGCGTTAGGGGAATCCCGTGGCTGAAACCCTATAACCAAGTTAGATCGGAGGTCCTCAATCAATGCGAAGACTGATCCGTGCCATCTTTGTTGGTCTTCAAAGCGCCTTTGGTCATTTATTTGGTTTTGATAAATGGAAGTATAGGAGGTTTGAAATGGGAAGATTGAAGGGCACAGTAAAGTACGAGAATGGTAGCCCGGCTGCTGATGCTGTAGTCACGGTATCTCAAAACAACGCTGTGAAAGGGCAGGACACGACGGGAGCCGATGGATCTTACACAGTTGGACGACTCGATTCGGGAAGTTACCAGGTGTCGGTGGAGTTGAATGAAGAGGAACGTTTCAAAGGCAACGTCGATGTGAGTGGAACCGTTTCAAACTTCGACATTGGCTTGCCACCGAAAACCGCTGCGGCCGGCGCCGGCAGCACCGCGACTGGTGCGACCGCGACTGGATCGACCATGTCGGGAGGGACCACATCGACGGGTTCAAGCTCGAGTGGTTCGACGGATCCGAGTGGAACTGGATCGAGCACTGGCGCAGGAGGCTCGACGACGGGCGGGGGAACCGCATCGTCTGGTTCAGGCGCGAGTGGTTCGTCAACGAGCGGCGGCACCGCAACAACCGGCTCGGGCGCAGGTGGCTCGACGACTGGCGGTGGAACCGGCTCGAGTGGCTCAGGCGCGAGTGGTTCGACCGATCCGAGTGGAACCGGATCGAGCGCTGGCGCAGGTGGCTCGACGACTGGCGGTGGAACCGGCTCGAGTGGCTCAGGCGCAAGTGGTTCGACAGACCCGAGTGGAACCGGATCGAGCACCGGCGCAGGTGGCTCGACGAGTACCGGTGGAACCGCGTCGTCTGGTTCAGGCGCGAGTGGCTCAGGTAGCGCAGGTACAGCAGGCGGCGCGACCGATCCCGCTGGCAGTGCTGGCGCAGGTGGCTCAACTGGAGCAGGTGGTGCTGCCGGTGGCGTTACTGATCCCACTGGTGCTGCGGGTGCTGGAGGAACCGCTGGCGGCGCAGCCGCAGGTGCCGGTGGAGTTGGCGGAGCAGGTGCAGCCGGTGGCGCTGCGGGCAGTGGTGCAGCCGGCGGAGCAGGCGCGGCCGGTGGCGCTGGCGCTGCGGGCGGTGATCCAGCCGCAGGTGCTGGCGGAGCCGCTGGTGCAGGTGGAGGCGCTGGTGCTGGCGGAGCAGGTGCAGCCGGTGGCGCTGCGGGCAGTGGCGCGGCTGGAGGTGGTGCTGGCGGAGCTGGTGGAGCAGGTGCTGCCGG
>Ga0196977_1000526_pt1 | contig 19604 bp, 14 predicted proteins | sample S3v_1013CmetaG_FD_148634 | JGI IMG/M metagenome (GOLD analysis project Ga0196977, IMG submission 148634) | Soil microbial communities from Anza Borrego desert, Southern California, United States - S3+v_10-13C | ecosystem: Environmental > Terrestrial > Soil > Desert | place: USA: California...
GTCCTTGCCGCGCCGGACCGGCTCATAGCCCGTCGCGGGGATGTCCGACCTTCCCTGGCCGCGCGGGTCGAGCACGAAGACGCGGTAGCGGTCCGACAGTCCCGCCACCTGCCGGTCGAAGATCCACGCCGGCATGGTCCAGCCCGGCACGAACAGGATCGGCGGCGCGCCGGCGGGCCCGGCCTCGACATAGTGCAGCTTCACCCCGTCGGTGGTGGTGAACCAGCGGTCGGCGGGGGGCGATCCGGCGTGCGCGAGCGCAGGCGCGGCGAACGCCATCGCCGCCGCGAGCAGACCCAAGGTCCTGCGCCCAAGCGTCATCACCACGCCCCTCCGACGGGAGCCTATGACCATAGAAGCAGCCTAAGTCGCGCGGCTACAACTGCGGGGAGGTGACGCGGGTGCGTCGACGCGTGCGTCGCTGGGGCCTTGCGCCCCGCGCCGCGCCTCGCTAGGTAGCGCGCCTTCGCTCGCGACCGGGCCTGTTGGGCAGGCAATGGAGAGGTGGCTGAGTGGTTGAAAGTACCGCACTCGAAATGCGGCGTACTCGCAAGGGTACCGTGGGTTCGAATCCCACCCTCTCCGCCATCGCGACGTTCACTGGGGTCCACCGGTGATCGCGTTATCCAAACGGATATAAGGGTTTCCAGAGGCGGGCTTCTTGACGCGTCCATCGAAATCCACTGAAATCCAAACCCAATGCGTGGGTAGGGGCGTGGGTAGATGGGCAAGCTGACGGCACTGGCGATATCGCGCCTCGTGACCAAGGGCTACTACGGCGACGGTGACGGCCTCTGGCTACAGGTGACGGCATCCGGGGCGAGGTCGTGGGTCTACCGCTACCGGGCTGGGGGCCGAACTCGCGAGATGGGGCTTGGCTCTGCCAAGGTCGTAAGCCTTGCGAGGGCGAGGGAAAAGGCCGGCGCCGCGGCTAGGCAACGTGCCGACGGAATCGACCCTCTCGAACATCGACAGATGATTCGAAGAACGGCCGAAATCGCCCGCGCCCGGCTGGTTACGTTTCGATCTGCAGCGGAGAGCTACATAGCCGGCAAGTCGGGAGCGTGGAGAAACGACAAGCACCGCGCCCAGTGGGCGTCCACGCTCGAGACCTACGTCTACCCCACAATCGGATCGTTCCCGGTTCAGGAAATAGACACGGGATTGGTGCTCAAGGTGCTTGAGCCGATTTGGACCTCCAAACCGGAAACGGCTTCGAGAGTTCGCGGGCGCATCGAAGTGATCCTGGACGCCGCCAAGGTGCGCGGCCAGCGCGACGGAGAGAACCCCGCCCGGTGGCGCGGTCATCTGGACAAGCTCCTGACCCCCAAATCCAAGCTCCAGTCCGTGCGGCACCATCCAGCGTTGCCCTTTGTCGAGCTTCCCGGTTTCATGAGGCAATTGGAGAGTGCGAGCGGAGCAGCCAGTCTCGCCCTCCGATTTGCGATCCTGACGGCCGCGCGTACATCGGAGGTTATCGGCGCTCGGTGGTCAGAGGTCGATATGGCAAACGGAATCTGGACCGTCCCGGCTGGACGCATGAAAGCCGGCCGTGAGCACCGCATCCCGCTTTCGGCCCCGGCGAAGGCTCTGCTCGCCGCGTGCAATCCGAAAGAGGTCTCCCCCGACGATTTCTGCTTTGCGGGCGGCTCGCCAGGACGCGGACTGTCCAACATGGCGATGCTAAAGGTGCTCATGCGACTGAAGCGAGCCGACCTCACCGTTCACGGATTCAGGTCGACGTTCCGGGACTGGGCCGCGGAGACGACACAGCATCCAGGCGAGGTCGTCGAAATGGCGTTGGCCCACATCGTGTCGAGCAAGGTCGAGGCCGCCTATCGCCGAGGAGACCTCATGGAAAAGCGCCGCAGGCTGATGGAGGACTGGTCGCAGTTCTGCATGGCCTCCCCCTCCGCCAACTCACCGCCCTTCGCCTGATCGGAAGTTGTCCAATCCGGCATGCATCCGCTCGGCGGCTCCAAGAACCTGCGCCCGGTTGTAGTATTTCTCCGACGCTGAAAGCGACGAGTGTCCCAGCACGCCGGCGATAGCCGCGGAGTGTGTCGGGTCCGCGGTGGCGATCGCGGTCGCGGCGATGTGACGAAAGCTGTGCGGATTGATAGCCGCCCCAAACTCGTCCTTGGTGCGCGTCCGCACTTGGAAGGCCACAGCCCCGGCCGTCATCGGTCCGCCCTGTTTCGAAATCCAAAGACGGCCCGCACGCGAGACGGCCGCACGTCTCTTCAACAGCGCCGGGCGGTGGACCGCGAGATACCGCTCAAGGTGGTCCGCGATGGCGATCGGCCAATCACATTCGATCGCCCGGCCACTTTTCGTTTGGTCATCTTCTATCCGGATGCGCCACGCGTCGTGAAATTCGAGGTCGCGCCCCAAGGTCAACTCGGTAAGGTTGGCAAGGCGGAGGGGGCGCTGGACTAGCAGACACAGCATCAAGCCGTCTCGGAACAGTGTCGCCCGGTCCAGATGGGTGCGGAATCTGCCCTCCTCGGCCTCCTGCATGAGATCCAGGCCCAAGGCGAGGATCGCTTCCGGCGGCTGCATTATCGCGCGCACATCGCGCCGGGGTTTCGCCTTAGCGAAGAGGCGCGATGCCGCACGATTTATCCACCCGAAGTCGGAGTCGGGCTCCAGGACCGACAGAGCCTTTCCCAGTTGGTTGATCCGACCGGCGATCGTATAGTCCGCAAGACCGAGTTTCTGGAGCGCCTCGTAATAGGCGCGAACCACGTCGCGCGTGGCGCGCTCCCCTGCGGGCACTCCCGGTTCCAGCATCCTGCCCCGGTCGAGCCAGCCCAGCCAGCGACCATACCCATTGGCGATCGCAATCTGCGTCGAGCGCTGCCATCGGGTGGCCAACTTGGGCGCCGTGTTAAAGCGATCTCGAGGTTCAAGCGCGCGCAGCCAGGCCTCACGGTCAACAGCGGGCCATTCCGAAACCGGGGTGCAGCTGTTTTCAGGGGACGTCTTTGTCATGGCCGGCCCCCACCACGGGTGGGCCGCAGGGAATCCGCTCGGAGTTGCGCCAAGGTGTTGTCGTACCGAGCATAGGCGCGGCGGGTGTCATTTTCCGCGTAGTAGCGCTGTGTCGTCGTTGTGCTGGAATGACCGAGCAGGAGGCGGACCGTCTCGAGATCGCACGGGTGCTCATCAAGGTGGAACTTGCCTGCCAGTTGACGGAACAGGTGGGCGTGCATCTTGAGGCCAGTTTCCCGAAGAACGAACTTCGTCACGGCGTTGGAGAAGGACGTGCTGTTTCGCTCTCGGCCATGCGGGGTGGGGAACAACAGCGCTGACGGGCTGGCAGAGATCGTCCTTCGGTACGACGCGATGTAGAGGTCCATCAGTTTCACGGTCGACGCAGGCAGGATAAGCTCGAACTCCTCTCCTGTTTTCATCTCCGCTGCCGGGAGAATCAGGTGCCGGTTTCGCGAGCGTCCTCGGCCGATCACGACGAAATGCCGGTCAAGGTCGAGGCTCGTGAGGTTGCGGATTCTCATTGGCGCGACCAGCAAGAGTTCGACGGCCAAGGCGAGCATCACGCGGCGGGCAGTAGCGAAGTCCCCGGGGTTGGATTGGGCGGCTTCCGAGAACACTCTTGAAGGCAGGCGAAGCAGCGTCAGCTTGTTCTCACGCAGATCGAATTGCCGAAGGCGCGCACGATTCCGCGCTGTCATGCCTTTGGGTTTGCCGCCAAATCGTTTCGCCAGTTCGGCAAGCGCCTGCGCGTTTTCGTGGTCGCGCACCCAGTACTGCGCGATTGTCTTCAGGAGCCAAGCTTGCTGCGAGAGGGAGACGCCAATCGATCCGGCGCTGCGCAGGTGCTGATGCTTGAGGGCGGCCCTCGCGTTCTCGATGTCGACCAAGACGGAGAGCCCGGTGAGGCGCTCCGGCGGAAAGCCGCTCAGAATTAGAAGAGATGAGATCTGCCGGAGCTGTCGACGGCGAAGGTTAACCGTCGCCGGCCTCACCGCTCTGACATAGTCGTCGGAGAATTCGTCCTCGCTTCCCGTATGGCCGAGGAACGCCTCCACTTCTTGAACAAAGCCGGGCGGGAAAACATCCCATTCCAGCGAATAGTACCGAGCAGCCCGAGAAATTGGGATGGGACGAGGCGGCCAGCCCGCCACTTCATCGACTCCCCGGTTCCAGTGGCGCACCGTCATGCGCCACGTGACGTCTGGCTTCAATTGAAGGCTCCGACGCTCAAGGTCCTTATGAAAGTCCTCGAACGTCGCGGCAGTGACCTCGGGTGGTTCGAGCCCCTTCCGCGTACAGAAGCTCATGAAGCGGGACAGGCCATGGCGTCCCGCCCGGGTCGGTAGCGAAGCGGCCAGTGCCTTCCAAGCAGGACTGTGTCCGCAAACGTCGCGCCCAGGCTGCAGGTCGCAGCCCAAGTCCCGCAGCGACGCAGACACCAGGCTGCGAATGCGGCTCCATCGTTCCTTCGTCAGTCCCGCAGCAGCCGGGACGACCGTTCGCATGAGGTCACGGAGAGCCCGAGGCTCGGCGGGAATGTCGCTCAGAGGTTTTCTTATTGCCTCGCCAAACTTCCGAAGCGCCGACTTCATCTCTGTGAGCCTGCGGTCGGGCGATGGGTCGGACAGGAGTCTCTCAAGCACCTCACCGAGATTGGTGGGAGGTGCTGCGTCGCCGTGGACCGGCGTCGAGCTTGGCGGCGCGACAGAAACTTCGCTTGCAATTTGACTGAGGGTTGAGCGTTGCATAGGTTTTGAATCAGTTGTCACAGCTGGACTCACGTGGACAGTCGGATACGTAAGAGGAAAATAGTCGTAACTCCAGCCCAATAATGGATGACTATTCACACCTATAGTTATGACTACTTGTTCGTTTCTCTTGGATTATCAAGGATAAGGTGGGACATCTGAGGTCATGGGGCGTCCAGTCCTAACCCGGGGGTCACCCACTCCCTGCCGGCAGCGACATAGGACCGGTAATCATCTTCGGAGATGCGAACTTGGCGTCCGACCCGGTGCGCGAGGAGCTTTCCTTCGGCGATCCGGCGGCGAACGGTCTTGGTAGAGACGCCTAGGAGGTCGGCAATCTGTTCGACTGAGTAGAGCCGAGGAAGGCGGGGCTTCTGGCGAATCATGCGCGCCCCCGGGCGAGGGACGGTCGTTGCGGCGCGGACTCGATCAGGGCTTCAAGCCAGCGGTCAATCTCCGTGGCGTCCCAGACGGTCGATCTGCCTATCTTGATCGGTTGCGGAAAGCGCCCCGCGGCAACCTCTCTATAGATCCAGGATCGCCCCATACCAATGCGTGCCATGACGGAGGGCAGGCGTTCGACCCTCCTATGTGTGGTTTGCGCGTTCAATTCGACTCCTCCTGGGCCGGCGTGGCCTCAGGAGGACGGTGGGATCACGACATGGCCAGGAATCGAAAATTTCGCTTCATGGCCAACTATTTTCTTGGCGGGTAGCGAGGATTCTTGACATGGTCCGCGTCGGGATACCCGTAGCCTCCACCGTGTGCTTCAAGGCGCCCCGGCCGCCATACTCATCATAAATTCGTAGCGCCTTCTCGACGTCGTGCTTGGATTTCCTCCGGGCTTTTCCCCCCGCCTTCCCCGCCAGCTTTGTCTGCCGGAGCTTCCGCAGCGCGGCCAAGTCATGTTCCAGCGGTCCCAGCTTTTCCCGCAACGGTGCGGCGCGCTGTTCGAGCTTGGCGATCAAGACGTCGATCTGCTCGACGGTGTCATGACGTGGGTCGTGCGAACGCTTCGGAGCAACCATGGGATCCTGGGCGGCCTTCTGGGTGGGATCAGTCGACTAGTAACTCACTTCCAGAACCTCGTCGGCCTCTGCGGGTGTTAGTCCCATGAATCGAATTGTCAGGCTGACCTGGATGCCGGCGTCTGCGTCGTAGACGGGTAGGTCGGAATAGAACCAGCTGTCCGTGTCGTCGTGGACCACGAGCGGCGGGCCGAACTCCCGGCGAATGTCCGCCTTGGTCATCCCTTGGATGTACTGTGCGAACTCCTGCTTCGTGAATCTCCGCGGGCCACGCGCCGGTTCCGCTGCGGCCTCCGGCTCTTCGACGACCGCCAGCTGGCTTGGGGCGGCAGATTTCTGAGCCCTGACCTGCCCGTCCGCCTGGTTGCATCCAACAATCGCCACAGCGAAGGCAGGTGCCGCCAACATGCGGATGCTGGCCCACCCCGCGGAATTGGGCCCGAAGCGCTGGCGTTGGGAGGGTTCGACACGACTAGTGCGGGGCAGCCTGCGTTCCACACCTTCTTGGCTTGCGCAGATGCTCGAAACCAACGCGACCTGAATGACCGCCCGCATGACACCCTCCCGCCCCAAATATGAGAAGGCGTAACACGCTATGGAAAATCGTCATATATGGACTTACCGCATAGTTGGGTTGCCGCACCATCGGGCGGCCCCTCCATGCCGAAGTCAGTATTCACCGGAGCCCATCGGTTCTTGGTCGAAGCCTTAAGAGAGGCAAGGAAGAAGGCCGGGCTCACGCAGTCTCAGATTGCCGAGAGGATCGGCAAAGATCAGTCCTATATTTCCCTCATTGAAGGCGGCCAGCGGCGCGTTGACACGTTGGAATTCATCGCTCTCTGCCGAGCAATGGACGCCGATCCGGTGAAGGTCTTTCGGAAGTTGGTCGAGCAGGTGCCGAGCAAGATCGAGGTTTGAATGGGCGGGCAGGTCGCTTGTATTGGGTCAAGGTCGATAAGATGGCCTGTGTGGCGTTCACCCCTCCACCTTTTGCAAGATCGTCCGAGTCGCGAATGGTAAGTTGCGGCGAACGGTGAGTTCGTTTTCAACCAAGCAGGTTAGGCCACCCTCCGAACCTGCCATTGCCGCGAGTTGCGGGTCGGCAGGCAAACCGTCGGTTAGCGGACCGGAAAGCGCAATGACCGTTTGACGCCCCTTTGCGTCGGTAGCCAGGATCGGCGCAGTGAGAGGGCCTATGGCGGACTTCACCGTGACGTCGGTGTCGTAGCTCGCACCTCCTCGCGATTGGCGGGCCAGGTCCTTGGCCAATGTGAGCGTCGAAGCCTGCAATCGGCGGGCGTCGAATTCGGGGGTCTCGCCATCGAGGAGGTAGCTGATCAATTCAGCGCCGATGTGGCGATCCAAGAGGCCGTGCTCAAACTTGTTCTTGAAGCTCCGTAGGCAGCGATAACAGGACGCATCACAGTCGCCTGGGCACGTCTTGATCAGCTTCAACGCGTGACGGAAAAGCTCTTCGCTACGATCAGGAAGCTGCGCGGCAAATCCCGCCCCGCCCGGCAGGGTGTCATAGAGGAAGATCTCGGCCTCCAAACCGCGAATGCCGTCATCGCTCAATGCGGGACGAAACTCGGCCATCAACTCTCCAGGCTCAATCTCCAACATCTGACATGCCGCTTTGGCCAGAGCTTCACTCGCGGTTCGCAGAGCGACCGCAGTCGATGAGTGGCCCGGCTTCAACCGAAGGGGCGCGGCCACCTTCATTGAGAACAGGGCGATATCCGTGATGAAATCGGTCCCGAGAACGACGTGCCTGGCCGCTCCGGTGCCATCGCACATCTTGCGGTCGTCATCGTCGGGATACGGCTTGCGATGAGGCATCGCGAGCTTGGGACTCGGGTCGGTACTCGCTTCAATGCGCCCGCACTTAGTGCAGTAGCTATAGCCTTCGCTGCTGGGGCCGGTGTTCGAAACCAAGAGATGCTGACGTGTAGCAAGCACGCGGATGCGTTCGTTCACCGGCACCCAGGGCATGCTCTCGTCGGTGCCCATCGTAAGCTTGGCGCGAGTAGCGGGGCTCGTCTCTGGGACATCGTCGGGCGACGTCACTTCTTCTTCATTTTCAGGGTGTGCAAAGCCAGGTGGGCGCAACCAGTAACGCGCGGGACCAAAGGTGTGGTCACCACCGCAAGCGTCGCAGTCCCGCGTCTCACCCCGATCCGCTTGAGTGAGTTCGAAGGTCCGCGCGAACCCGCACTCGCTGCACTCCATGTAGAGGCGCTTATTCTCCCACGCCTCGTATCGATCATCGGGCATAACGGAATAGATGGCGCCCGACGTGTAGCACTTGCCTGAAATCCAGACCTGTTTTCCGGGCGCATACTGGCTCAGCGCAATCGGAAGGCCCTGCGAGGGTGCAAAACGCATGATGGGCCGATAGCGGGTCGAGCGGCCACGATCGAATACGTGGAACGTCGCGACGTCGGTCGGGAACGCGTAGCGAGGCAATGCGCCAGCATAGAGGAGTCGGTCGAGCAACTTCTTTGGCAACGAACCTTGGCGAGGCCGCTCGTCATCCGTCTCAGCTTGTTCCTCGATTTCCTCGTCCAGATTGTCCTCGTCTTCCTGATCATCACTAGACGCCGACTGCTCTACTTCCCCAGGCCCAGGGCGGATGGCCTCGTCGATTGCCGCCAGGCAGTCTTGGGCGAGTGTGTCGAGGAGTGCGCGACGGTTCTCGCTCGACAGTTCCGAGGGTATCCAATCTGAAACCCGGTCCCGAAGGCTTGCTTCGTTCTCCGCCAGCCAAGCAGCGAAATCGTCGCGATTTAGAACCGAAGTGTTCGCTCGAAACTCCGCCACCGAACCCAAGACGGAGAACAGGCTCGGGCTATGTGCAGCATCAAATTGAGGCAAGCGATCTTGGTGGTAGGCTTGAAGCAAGAATGCGCGCACGTGGCGGCGAACGATGTCCAGATTGTCGAGCGTGAGTTTCGGGTCGACAACCGGCCCGCGGATCATCGCATCCGGTTCTGAGAAGTAGTGCTCGTCGTGGCTGTCTGCGCTTCCGAAAGCGACAACGGTCGCGACGGCGTTGCCCCGACGGCCCGCTCGGCCGGCGCGTTGCTGATAGTTTGCCCGCCCTGGCGGCATGTTGCGAAGGGCAACACCGGATAGCGCGCCCAAATCGATACCCACTTCCATCGTGGTCGTGCTGGAAAGCACGTCGATCGCGGTCATACGTCCGCCTGCCGTGCTCGCTGAAAGTTCGATGTCCTGAAAGAGCAACTCGTTCTCTTCCGCCTTGGAAAACACGTCGTCGTTCTGAGGCGAGTTGAGTTGAGCGGTATGCTCGGCGGCGACGAGCGCCATGGGTTGGCGCGGAGGCTCCCCCAGTGCTTCGATCACAGGCTTTCGATAGAAGCCCTTGCGAGCCAGGAATACTGCATCCGAGTCCGGATCGAGCGCGCGCGTCGTTGGGACACCGCAGTCTTGGCAATGCGCGATGCCGGGAATCGGCCGGTGGACGGACTTGCAGTTGGAGCAGTGGACCCAATCGCCCTTGAACTTGAGGGCGAGTTCACTCCCCCGCAGTCGTTTGAGACCATCGGCATCTTGCGTGAACATTCCGATCAGCGTTGGGGCCCATTGAGCGTTGAACGCCTTGAGCGCGGTCTTGTCGGGAATTACGGTGCTCATATCGACGTTGCTCTTTTGGCCGCGCACGCTCACGCCTTCGTTCCGCGAGCGGCGCCACCAGGCATGAGGCATGGCGCTCAGCCAAAAGCCTTTGTTCTGCCAATTGCGCAGCCACGCTCTGGCGAGTCCGACCTTCGCGTCGGGTGTCGTCGCGTAGCCGGGAATGTCGGGCAACTTCTCAAGGGCAGCGGTGTGCTTCGCCCGCTCGACGATCGAAGCTAGCGCGAGCGCTTCGAACCCAAGAAAGCGATCCTGGACCGTCGTGATGATATTTTCGAGCAGCGCTTCGGGCGGACGTTCGCTGCGAAGGCTCACGCACAGCTCAAGCAATCCTGCGTCGTCTGTTTCGCCACTCGCGAACGCCTGTTCGACGATCAACTCTGCATCAAAGCTCTCGCCGAATTTTAGTTCGGGGCGCAGACGAACGTTGAGCTCTTTGGAGGCTAGCAGGACCGCGAGATAGAGGTCCTCCATACTGAGCGTTGGACCCAGGGCTGCTACTGCCTGAAGCCGGGTGAAGCCATACGCGATCATCGGCCGCAACGAGTCACGAACCGAGTACATCTGAAGATTTGGGGCGAGCCGCGCTGCAACTTGGCGCGAGTCCGAGAATGCGAGAACCTTGCGCCCTTGGAGCGGAGCGAACCGCGTTGCAACCGCCGGGCTCGGCGGTTGAATCTGAATCTGGCGCGACACAAGCGCTTGAAATGGTTGGTCACCTTTTGTTTGATGGTCTTGGACGTAGCTTTGTCCAAAGCGCGAGGTTTTTCCGCAAACACCGCAGGGGCGGAACTGACCTCGGAATTCGAAGCCGGACGGAGCTTCGCCGTCTTCGTCGACACTCTCGACGAGACGGGCGCTTCGCAGATACAGCCGCCGCATCCGCGAGCCTGGCTTGGCGGGGTCCACCCGTCCGGTTTCAAGATCATAATCGACGGGCTCCGCGATCGCATGATCCGCCGGTTCCTCCAGCAGGAGGTCCAGTGGCAGCAGCGAACCTGTCTCTACGCCCGGCATCCGCAGTCGTTCACCGGGCTCACGCCAGAGCGTCTTGGGCGCATCAACATCATCCGTGTAGGCGCGGGCATAGGCAGTCCCGCAATTGCGACAGGTGTAGAGCTCGAGGACGCGAGCATCGCATCCGCAGCGTTCGCGCGGTTGCCCATACATGCGGCCACAAATGCCGCTTCGATGTTCCTCCTCAAGTTCGGTGCAGCTCGGGTCCATACAGATCCACAGGCCGGGCAATCCGCGGAAAAAATTGTGAACCCGGCACGGCAAGAGGCCGGGCGTCTTGGGATCTTCCCGCGCGACACTCCCCAATGTCATCAACGCTGTTACAGCGGCATCAGCGGTGGCCGGCGCAGTGGGAAAGATACGCTCACCGAGCGACGCAATCGGGAGGGCTTCCTTCATCGTCAAATTGACGAGCAGACCCATCGGCCCGAAGTCGTGAAGTGCCTCATAAAGAGCGGCCTCTGGACTCCCCGAAGCGTCGATCTTGCGGTGTGCGAGCAGCGGTTTGACTGCTGCGAGACGATCCGCATCGGAGGAGCTGTGGTGATACTGATCGAGATCAATCGATGCGAGGATCGAGGCATCGTGTTCGGTCCCGACAGCGTTGTGTGGACGGAAGTCGAGATTGCCCCGGACCGGTTCGAAGGTATCCGCCGTAATCCCTGAAAGCTCCGCTCCGAATTCGCGGGGTGATCCGGCATCGGAAAAGCTCGCGGTCGCGGCAATAACTTGGAATCGATTAGGCTCGATGCCGAGACGATCTCTCAAGCGTCGAAGCAAGAGACCCACTTCGGCCCCCGCCGCGCCGCGATAGAGGTGCGCCTCGTCGAGCACGACGAGAAACTTCTCCGATGGATTGTCTTCGAGCCACTGCTTGGTGCGATCGAAGATGGTTCGCTCGATCGGCCGCATGAGCATGTACTCAAGCATGGAGTAGTTGGTGACGAGTAGGTCGGGGGGAGCGGCCTGGACCTCGTGACGCGTGAGAAGCTCAGAGTCGTCGGCCAGCGTCACCGCACGAACAAACGCCCCGGTCTTGTCCTGCCAGCGCGCGCCCTTCTCACCAAACCACTGAACCAAGTTGGGCTTCGCAGGCCATTTGCCCCGGTCTTTCAGGGCATTCAGCAGTTCCAGGGCTGGCCCGCGCAGTTCTTCATCGTCGCCAAAAGCTCTGCGCTCGATATCGACGTAGAACTCCTCAAAGGACTGGAGCTTCTTTCCGTCCTTCTTCGAACTGCGCACGCCAGCATAGGGGGTTCGGCTTGTGTACCGTGCGAACCGAGGAGGCCGCCCTGCCCAGCCCTTGAACAGGGCCACAAGCCGAGGATCTCCGAATAAGGTCCGCATGCGCCCAAGCTGGTCGTTCACGAGGGCGTTCATCGGGTAGAGGACTAGTGCCCGCATAGCAGCGGCCTGCCCAAAGCTACTGCCCGATGCCTTCGCCTCGCGGGCAAGCTTTCCGATGATGGGAAGGAGGAACGACTCGGTTTTGCCCGAGCCTGTTCCGGTCATGATAATGACGTTCTTGCCGTCGATCAGCACATGCCGAATGGAAGCGGATTGATGCTTGTAGGGCGGGTCGTAAATGAGGCGCGGAAGGTCGCCCTCAGCCTTCGAAAGGGCGGCGTACACCTCTAGTGCAGCATCCGGCAGTCCAGCCATCCCTGAAAACGGCTCGCCGGTTTCATAACGTGGCGTGGATTCCAGATAGGGAATCTGGTGAATGATGCCTGGCTGTGCCAACAGCTCTTTGCGCTGGCCGATCAGGCCCGACGCACTGATATGATACGTCGCCTCAATGTAGTCCTTAAGCGACGAGTGAAGTTCGCTGATGGATTCTTGTATTGTCTTAGCCATACCACCAACCTCTATCGCTACGCAGGGACAGATTTCAACCAAAGTCTTTCATTGAGAAGGCGCTCTTCTGTATCGGCCTGGCTGTTTGGCAGTACAAAAGACATGAGACATTTTTCGCGAGGAACCGAGCGGCCGAAGATGATGAGCCGCCGTTGCGACCAAAGCGGTAAGGGCGAGAAGAAGTCGAAGCGAGCTTCCGCCCCGAGGCTCGAACGCCGATAACATTGAGCATCGCTCTGAAGGTGGTCGATGGCCATCTGCAGATGCCAAGCCTCGTCGCTACCGCGCCAGCGTGATCGGTGAACCGGTAGGTCCAAGAAGCGGACCGGATTGCCCGTCTCAAGCCAGACTACGCCCCAGATGGGCGCGCCGAACTCCTGAGGTCTTCGCGCAACAAACAGGCCCGAATGCTTGGGCTGGGGCGACGTCCAACGGCCCTTGTAGAAACGTACTGAAGCGGCTGGATCGAGCACTGCCAAGTCGGAAATCTGCCCGCTTGGAGCCTGAACATCCAAACGCTGTTTGTAGGACGCCAGCATGGCGTCCGGCTCCAACTGTCGCGGTGCCTTGAGCCACACGTCTTCTGACAATTCGGAAAGCCCGAACTCGCGAAGAATCCTTGGCAAGTCCTCCCCATCGGCGGCCATGAGAAAACGGCTCACCCCTTGGTACTGGACGCGCCGCGCCAAGGCCTCCGGAAGGAACGTGTCTTGATCGGGCACCGTACCCGAGACGAACACGCTTCCTCCCGGACGCTTCACGTAGGACGGCGGCGCAGGGAAAACCCACGTTCCTCGGACGGTTTCATCGGCCGTCGAGACATCACAAAGTTCGAGGAGATCACCAGCGATGACCAGCCCCTCAATGATCTCGTCAATCCGCTCATTGAGGTCGGCTTCGAAAGCCATGTAGCGGAGTGACTCGCTCACAGCAGCTCGAAGGGCGCTGCGGGAACATGGCGCAAGCATGCCGGCACCGCGGCGAAGAAGAGCCGCGAGGAGGCAGTCTTCGATGCCCTCGACCTGATGCGGCAGCCCGAGCAATTGGCGACAGCCGGAGAGGATCTCAGTTGGGTTGACTTGTTGGATCACCATGACCACCCCGGAAACCTGTTGGTGGTCGAAGCGTCGGGTGGGTTTGCGCAGAGCAAGGCCAAGAATCGCGCGGCCCTGAGGGGCGTCGGCGCTGCGCGCATTCCGTCGATGAACTGGGCTAAGCCCTCCCCAAGTTCGGCTGCAAATCGCTGTGGGTCGCTGGCAAAGCGCAGGGCCGCGCGCGAAGCATTGAGATCAACTTGGTAGTAGTGGTTTGCGCGGCCCGCGAACCATTCTGCCCCGGCAGAAAAATCCGAATTCAGGCGTTCACATTCGCGACGGAGTACAACCCCGAAGCCAGAGAATTTGCCGATGCCTTGCTGTAGCTTTTCGAGGTTTTCGGACGTTGGAGCCTGAAGAAAGCGCTCCTCGGCATCGGCCCAGACCGAACCGCAGATGCTTCGATAGACAGCAGCATAGAAGCCGTTGATCACCTGTTCGCGGCGAGCATCAGCCAGGAAGCCGGCCAAGCGCGCTTCCCGCCATAGCGCGGCGACGCGGAACCACTCTTGCCAAGTTGGCACATCGCTCTGGAGTTCTGGAAACGTCGGGACGATTCCGAGGCCATCCAGACCGGTGCTCATTCGGCCGGAACTCACCGCCACCGCGTCGGCGAACGTATCCAGGGACGCCACAAAGAGTCCGCCCGGCACTACGACATCGGCAGCCTGTTCTACGTCCGCACGGGCCAGTTCCGTTGCCTCCAGCGGTCGCCCAAATGCGTAGTAGGACGCCGTAGGTGCTTGATCTTCTAATCCGGTGTCATCGGCCAGACGCACGGAGACCTTTTCACCCGAGCGGTGCAGCAACCACCGCAGTGGGGGTACGTCTCGCTCGAAGTGAACGCGAAACTCTCCGAGTTCATCCCCTTTGATTACGAGGCAGCCCGCGCTGGCCTCGAGGGCCTTTAATGCGCGATCCGGATAAGACGAGAACCGATCGAGACAACGGCGCCAAGCAGCGGGGGTCACGGGAAGGGTCAACGGATCGGGGATGGGGTCAGAGAAAATCTCCGTCCCGTCCCCTCGCGTCATCGAGATTTCGCAACGAACCTGGTGCCCCTCCGGGCCGAGGACGGAGAGGTCGAGTTGATTGTCCCAGACGGTATCAAAGTCCGGGTCGAGGGGGTCCATGGTTACGACCAGGCCGGAATGGAGCGCACGGCCCGGACGCCAAGGCTCGGGTTCGCGGACGCGCATGACCAAATGGCCTTCGGGTTCCGCATATTTCTCGCTGAGGGGTTGATCGGCGCTACGGCGGGCTCTCACATGAAAGCGGTGCACGCCAGCTGGCAGCGGGGACAAACGAATAAACGATGGCGACCCAGGATCGCCCGCGCTCACTGCCAACTCCTGGTCGCCGACGCGCACGACGAAACTATCGACGGGGTGATCATGCATTAGGCCGAGGCAGGGCGCCTCAGTCGTAAGCCATTCACAATTCCCTTCGCCATCCCAAGCACGACCCGGCAAGCCCGCTGGCCAAACCCGGATCGTCTTGGCCACCTGCAAGTTGAGACCGCTCAGTAGTTCCACATCGCTAGACGAAAGGTTGGCGGGAACAGCGATGCGCCGCACCTCGACGCCCCGACAATTCATGGACGCGGGGCGGATCCACCCTTCAATTTGAGGAAGCTGCGAACCCACCAGCAGGTAGTCACCTCCGGGCCGCACCACCCGTCCGCTGATCTCGCGAGCGATGTCATCGACGCCAATTCGAAACAGCCAATTGGGACCGCTCCGCATGAGACAGTCGCCCTCGATAATGTGATCGATGACCGGCTGCGGCTCTTCGAAACGAACCAGCGGCGTCCCCTCCTCTGGCCAGTTCTCAAGTACAGCTCGACGGCGCGCTCCCAACAGCCAGCCGGACGCCCTCACTTGCTCGGAGCCTGCGAGTTGCACCCGGGTCGATCGCAGGAATTCGCGAATGGCCGCGTTGACGGCAATCACGCGAAAATCGGGAACATCCAGAAGGGCGGTCCACGACCCCATGCCATCGGAACGCAGGAGGATCGCCGGCCGCAACGAGGGAGACGGTGCTGGCCGAACAGGCGCGTGATCGTGGCGATGGTCGGCGGGTTCCCTCGGTCCTGCCCCGCGGCCGATTCCGCTGAATCGGTCTTGGACAACTTGGCGCGCTTCACGCAGCCACTCGCGGCTCCGACGCACCTCCTCCAGATCGCCGACGATGCGCTGAAGTGTGGCGCTGTGGATAGGGCTTACGTCGTTCGCTTCATGCTGACCAAGGAGGGCAAGGACGATGCGCCCCGTAAGTTCCTCCTGTTGGAGGAATTCCTCGAACCGGTTTGAGCCATGCGCGTGGAGGGCAACCAGATGACCGATCGAGCGGGCGTCGAGGGCTGAGAGCGTGGCGAGCCGGTACTTCAGTTCCCACAGCGATCTTGCGAACTGATGCTGCAGGTACTTTGGCAGAATGGCATGGGTGATGGGCCATGCGATGATCCGGAACTGCGAGGCCCATTGGCCTGTGGGGACGACCGCGTCGTAGTTTTCTCGGAATTTGCGGAACCACCCGGATAGACGGTTCCGATCAGAACCCTGCCAGTAAGGGGTACGGTCTTCGAACGACTGCCAGTACTCATGCCCGGTGTAGTCGTAGCCCCGCTCCGTCGCGTAGATCGCCCAAAGGAGCCAGTGCTTCCCTAGGCGCTCGTTTGTCCGGAGCCGGTCTCGTAGATGGTGGCTGATCGTCGCGACTTCTTTGGCCGTGAGCCCATGCTCAAGCAGGAAGAGTGGAAACCCCGATTTTGCACGCTGTGCGCCTAGCGCCCGGAAATGCGCTTCCATCCTTTCTTGGCATTGGTCCAGAAGCGCGCTCACGAGTTCACCCCATCCGTGCGCCCCGTTTGACCTTTTTCACTTCAGCCTGAAGCGAGCGGGCCTGGCTTCCGAAGAGCTTGAGCAGATCGTCATGCGTCCAAGTCCGGTATTGGGGCCGGCGTTCTGCGCGAGGAACCATCCAGCGTTGCACCGCCTGCTCGGCTACCTTTGATGCTGGAAGCAAATCGCCCAGGTCGGCCTTGGCCCGCTTACCGGTTAGGAGGGCTTTGCCGTTCTTCGCGAGCCAGGAAATAAACACCTCGCGGCCGATGCCATGCTTGAGCATGTCGGCTCGAAAGCCGAGAGCATCTAGCGCTGCCCGCGTGGTGCGCAATCGCCAGTTCGGTCCCTGACCGAACCGGTGAAGGTCCGCATAGGTGTGACCGATGTCGCGAAGGTAGGCGCGCAACTCAGCAAATAGCTTGTCGGGAATATGGAAATGCCCCCAGCCGCCGGTGTAGCCGAGGGAGGTCATGTAGGCGGTGCCGTTCAGCCTTAGTCGGTTGTAGACCGAAGAGCGTCCGAGCGAAGAGGACGTCGTGATCGCGAGCAACCGAGCTCGCTTCTTCTTTTGTGAGATGATGCCCGTGGCCTTGCCATAGAGCTTTGCGAAATCCTCGTAGACCTCCGTGCTTCGGAGCAAGCAGGCGACGAGCTTCCCTCCGAGGAGTTGGTTGTAGGGTGGCACCGCTCCGAGCACGTACGCGTCCATTAGATCTACGAGGCGCGCTCCTCGCTGGGAGGCATCCCATCCAATTTCTGCGTCACGAACCTTCAAATTGAAAACAGGGTCGCCGATGGCGAGGATGCCAATGAGCTTTCGGTTGTGGTTGTCCCAAACCAGGTACCGGATGCGGCGCCCGAACCCGTTTGAAACCGGGACGGCCCAAGTCAACGAAGCGAAGCGAAACAGGTCCCGTTGGAGTGTCGTCGAGACGCGCTCCAGCACTGGCGATATGCGCTGAGGGTCAACCTCGTTACCGGCCGCGAAATAAGGGATCAACTTGGCGGCCCGGCGCTTGAGAAACGCCGCGTTGGCCTTGAGCCGTTCCTCCCGTTGCGCGGCATGGAGGGTTCGGATGACCTCTTTGCCTTGCTCCTCAATTTGAAGCGCGCCGTCCCGGCCTCGCGTGAACCCAATGGTTCGAAGGTGCCGCCTAAGTTTCTGCTTGAGCTTCGCCTCTCGTGGCGAAACTCGAACGACGCTGCTACGACCCATACCGCTCCCCCGATGAGCCCGTCCTCTTTGGGAGGCTTTAGGCCTGTTCGATTCCTAGCGGCCGGAAACCGAAGCGTCGACAAGAAACTCTACCAAGAATAGAGTCCGAGGTGCGGGCCAAGGCGACATCCGCGGCATGATACTAAGGAGCGAGCATGATCGGGCGGTCAGGGTTGGGTCGGTCGAAGCCTGCTCTGGCCTGATGACCGCCAACGACGTCGACCTAGCCCGTGCTGCATTAGGCAGAGCGTGTCTCCGCCATATAGGCGCATCACCCAAGGGCGCAGGTGCCGCTCCCCGTATTACCCACTCGCCTACCCACGCGGCGATGCCCGAGGCTGGCTGAAACCTAGGGCTTGGCATTGCCCGGCGCGCCATTCGCATCCAATAAGGGGCACCATCACCGACGCGTGGCCATGGATCCGATCTCCAACGTTGACCGACTTGTCATCATCCTCCGGCAGCGACTGCAGGAGCGGTCCAAGGCAGGGGCTGCAGCGCGGGGCGCGCGAGAAAGCGCCACTGGTGAATCTAGATCCGCCGGACTAGCCAACGTCGTCGCGATGGCGGGCGCCAATGCTGTCGATGACGCTCAGCTTGGGCGTGCCCTAATAGAGAGCATCTTGGCGGACCAGTTCGGTGCCGGAATGCTCAACGAGCCGAGGTTTCAGCAGGTTGTCGACCGGGTCGCAATCGCACTTGAGGATAGTCCCGGCGGATCTGCCCTACTCACGCGGATGATCGAGGAAGTCCGAGCGGCGGCCGGCTGACTCAACGCCTCGCGGAAATTCCAAGATTGACCATCGCCTGGGCTATGGTCACTCCAGTGGCGTCCAGCGGTGTGTTTAGCGCGATCTCCCAGACCCGTTCGGCGCCAGCGTTATCTCCGCCAGCCGCAAGCATGAGGCTCTTGGCCAGGGATGCTGAAAAGCAACGCTGATCGAGGCGAAAGGCGACTTCGATCCGACGCTCTGCGGTCTCCAGGTCGCCGTCAAAGACGTCCATCGCCGCCAGGCTGCCGTGGCACTCGGAGAAGGTGTCGTCGAGCCGAAGCGCGGTCTCGAATCTCTCTCGCGCGCGGACTAGGTCGCCGGCTACGAATGCGGCCCAACCGGTAGCAATCCACGTTCCCAGGTGATCGCCGAAAGTCGCGGCGCCAGCGTCAAGCGCCATCGCCGCTTCGGAGGGCTCACCCAACGCCAGCTTCGCCAGGCCCCGACCCAGCTGAGACCTTCCGAACCCGGGCTGAAGCGAGAGCGACGCATCGAACAATGGCAATGCTTCGGCGGGTCGATGCTCTGCGAGGTGCAGCATTCCCAGTGTGGCGAGACCCTCACTGTTATCCGGTCCGGCCCGCTCCGCGTAGCTTCGCGCCAGATCGTATTCATGCGCGTCGAGAGCCACGAGGGAGATGACACCCAGCATCACCCGATCATCTGGGTTCCGCTCAGAGAAACCCAAACCAAAGGCCAAGGCATCCTCGAGCCGACTCAGACGGTGAAGGGAGCGGACTTTCAGCGCGGCCGCCTTGGGTACCACTTGGACCACGGCGTCATCGATCAGCGCCTCTGCCCCGGCGTGGTCGTCCAGCACGGCGCGCGCCCAAGCCAGGTTGAACCGAAGCACCGGATCTCCGGGTGCGTCGGCAAGAAGGTCCTCAAAAATGCGTGCGGCCTCAGAAAACCTGCCCAGATTCAACGCCGCCAAACCCGCGATATTACGAACGGTCGGCGGGAGGGGCGAGAGCGAGGCGTAGCGAGCGACTAGGTCGGCAGCTGCCGACGGCTGGCTTTCATCCAACGCTGCGGCCGCCGCATCGGCGAGCAGAGGCAGATTGTTGGGGTCCTGCTTGAGGAACGCCGTGAGAGCGGCGAACTGAGACTCGGAGCCCGAATGCGTTGTGGAGTTCGCCATTGCCATTCGCCTCCTTAAACACCGCCGTCCTGGGGGCCGTCTACGGGAGGCTATTCAGCGCTTGGGTTTGTCGCAAGACGATAGGCAGTACTGTCCAGAGCAATTTATTTTGGACATGAATTCAATTGGATCGCCGGCACCGACTGACGACTAGGAAAGAATCCCTAAACGCCTTCTCCGACGCCCCGACTGAGTCATCGAGAGGCTCGGTGGGTCCGGGTCCGACAAGC
>Ga0196977_1000529_pt1 | contig 19525 bp, 14 predicted proteins | sample S3v_1013CmetaG_FD_148634 | JGI IMG/M metagenome (GOLD analysis project Ga0196977, IMG submission 148634) | Soil microbial communities from Anza Borrego desert, Southern California, United States - S3+v_10-13C | ecosystem: Environmental > Terrestrial > Soil > Desert | place: USA: California...
CCCGCGCTGTCATACTTCACCTGCGTTTCACCCTGAGAATTTCCGCGATACTGCGCGCGCATCCCGCTTGCGCGGCCGATGCTGTCGTAGGTATACCAGTAATGGTGCGCTTCTTGTCCGCCCTCGTACAACGCCTGCTCGGTGATGCGTCCTTTGCGGTCGTATTTTTTCAATTCGCTGCTGTGCCTGAACGAGAGATACCGCCATTGCTTGTCGAACTCCCATGCGTAGCCGCTGTACGCGCGCCCGTTCTCATAAAAAGAGCCGGAGACCCTGTATCCGCCCGCGACAAGCTGAACGGAAGCCTTCTGAATGACCTGCCCGTTCGCGATCGTGCTGGTGCAGATGCCGTGCGCGTCGTACGTGGAAGTGGAAAGCAGCTTGCCGTCGACGTATTTTTTTTCCGTTCGCACCCGCGCGTGACGGTAAGATGAATCGGCTTTGTCGCGCGGCGGCGGCCAGGTATCTTTTTTGGGCGGATCGATGCGTTGTTGCGCGGGCAGCGAGGCGCTTATCCCGAGAAAGCAGCAGAGCAGCACGTTCTTCATCACAGGTGCTTTGCCGTATAATTCTGCAGGCGCAGAAGGATACGGCATAATTTATCCGGTGTTGTTTATAACCGGTCGACAACTTCCCCGCCCCCGGTCTAAAAACGGCTAGGAAGGCCCGTGAAACCTCCTATCTTCGTCCGCATGCAAACCGAAGAGATCATCATGACCTATCAGAACCTGGTAGCTGAAATCGAGAACGGGATTCTCGTCATCACCGTCAATCGCCCCGATAAGCTCAACGCGCTGAACAAGGCGACGCTGCAGGAATTGCGCGAGGCCATCCGCTACGCAAAAAATAACGAAGACGTCAAAGGCGTCATCATCACCGGCGCCGGTCCGAAATCATTCGTCGCAGGCGCAGATATTTCCGAGTTCACCGGTCTCGACGTGGACGGCGGACGCGCGTTCGCGGAGAACGGGCACAATATTTTCAAAGAGATCGAGCTTTGCCCCAAGCCGGTGATCGCGGCGGTGAACGGTTTTGCGCTGGGCGGCGGCTGCGAGCTGGCCATGGCCTGCCACATGCGCGTGGCGTCCGAAAATGCGAAGTTCGGGCAGCCGGAAGTGAACCTCGGCCTGATCCCCGGCTACGGCGGCACGCAGCGCCTCGTGCAGCTGATCGGCAAAGGAAAAGCGATGGAGCTGCTGATGACCGCCGACATGGTCGGCGCGCAGGAAGCCTTGCAGCTCGGGCTGGTGAACCACGTGGTTCCCGCCGATCAGCTGATCGCTAAATGCAGCGAGATCCTTTCGAAGATCGGCGGCAAAGCGCCGCTCGCCATTGCCGCCATCGTGCGCTGCGTGGATGCAAATTTCACCGGCGCAGACGGTTTCAAGACCGAGCTCGATGAATTCGGCAAATGCTGCGGGACGGAAGATTTCAAAGAAGGCGCCGGCGCGTTCCTCGAGAAGCGCAAAGCGGAATTCAAAGGACGATAAGCGAAAAAACAGTTATGAAAAGGCTGCCCGCGCGGGCGGCCTTTTTGTTTTTGCGCGCATTTGCTTCCGCGCGAAACACGCACTAGCTTTACTTTCAAACGTCCGCACATGAAAATTTTTTACACGCTGCTTCTTCTCACGCTGCTGCCACTCTTCGTTCAATCGCAATGCTACACGATCACGCAGCCGACGTACGCGCCCTTGCCTTTCGTGATCGGCACGCCCATCTCCGTGCAGGACGATAACTATTCGGATACGATCCCGATCGGCTTCAGCTTTTGCTTTTACGGCGGGCAGTACACGCACGTGGTCGTCGGCGCCAACGGCATCGTTTCTTTCAACGTGCAGTACGCAAACGATTATTGCCCCTGGCAGATCCCGGGCGCGATCCCAGGCAACACTATTCCAAGAGCCTCGATCATGCTGCCCTGGCAGGACTTGGCGCCCAGCCTCGGCGGCACGATCCGCTACACGAACGGCGGCAGCGCGCCCAACCGCTGGTTCGTCGTGTCGTACGACAACGTAGCGATGTACGGATGCCCCAGCTCCACTTTCACCGGGCAAGTGTGGCTGTACGAAACCTCGAACAACATCGAGATGCAGACGATGACCAAATCCTTGTGCGCAGGCTGGAACGGCGGGGCCGCGATACAAGGCCTGCACAACCAGAACGGCGCGATGGCCGACGTGGTCACCGGCCGCAATTATCCCACGCAGTGGACGGCGACGAACGAAGCGCGGCGTTTCATCCCGAATCTTTGCAACGTGTGCAGCGGCGTGGGCGTGGAAGAAACGGCGGCGGAAACGATGCTCACCACGTTTCCGAATCCTGCGAATGCGCAATTGAACGTTCAGCTTCCTGGCGGCGATCATAAAAATTATGCGCTTTCACTGAGCGATCTCGCGGGAAGAGAAGTCCTGCATTTGCCAAAGCTGAACGGCGCGCAGCAAACGCTCGATCTCCAAACGATTTCGCCGGGAATTTATTTGCTGCAGCTGAGCGATGCGCAGGGTGTGCGGAAGGCGGTGAAGAAGATCGTAGTGGAATAAAAACAGGAACTTCTGGAGTTTAATCTTCCAGCATCCACAAGGCCTCGTTCAATTCGCCCAGCGTTTTTTTGTTGCCTTGCTGCTGCGCGAGCGTCACGCCTTTCTTGTAGATGGCGATCGCTTTTTCATCCTGCTGCGTTTGCTCGTAAAGCTGCCCGAGCTGGTAATACGCGCCGAGGTAACCCGGATTTTTCTCCAGTAAATTTTCGATGCGCGTGATGGCTTCGCTCTTTTCCCCGCGCGCCGCGTATTCGAGAGCCAGCGCGTAGTTCAGGAAGGGGTCATCCGGTTCCTGCTCTAAAAGTTGCTGCAGCTGTGTCAGGCGATCGATGGGCATGTGGACAAAAAAACTTTAACCGCAGAGGTCTCGCGCACATCCTCTGCCGCAGGGGAAAAACGCAGAGGACGCAGAGCTTTGCTTGCCTTCGGCAGTGTAATTACGTTTTTTTTGAAAAGCTCTGCGTCCTCTGCGGTTAACGTTTAGTAGGCACTTTTAAACTGCTGCAGGAAACGCAGATCATTCTCTGAATACAGGCGCAGGTCGCGCACGCCGTACTTCAGCATAGCGATGCGCTCGATGCCCATGCCGAAGGCGTAACCGCTGTATGTTTTGCTGTCGACCTTGCAATTTTCCAGCACGGCCGGGTCCACCATGCCGCAGCCCATGATCTCCAGCCAGCCCGTTTGCTTGCACACGTTGCAGCCTTTGCCGGCGCAGAGCGTGCACGACACGTCCACTTCCGCGCTGGGCTCGGTGAAGGGGAAATACGACGGGCGCAGGCGAATTTCAGCGCTGCCGCCGAACATTTCGCGCGCGAAATACAGCAGCGTCTGCTTCATGTCGGCGAAGGAAACATTTTTGTCTACGTACAATCCTTCCACCTGGTGGAAGAAGCAGTGCGCGCGGGCGGAGATGGCTTCGTTGCGGTACACGCGGCCGGGGATGACGATGCGCACGGGCGGTTTCGTATTCTCGAGCACGCGCACCTGCACGCTGGAGGTGTGTGTGCGCAGCGCGATGTCCTTGTCGATGAAAAACGTATCCTGCATGTCGCGCGCCGGGTGCTCTTCGGGAAAGTTCAGCGCGGTGAAATTGTGCCAGTCGTCCTCGATCTCCGGGCCGTCCGCCACAGTGAAGCCGAGCCTTCCGAAGATGGCCAGGATCTCGTTGTGCACCACGGACAAAGGATGGCGCGAGCCCTGGAATGATCTTGCCGGCAGGCTGAGGTCGCCGCTGCTGCTTTCTGCTGCGCCGTTTTCCGTCAGCTCTTTAAAACTGTTGAGCTTGTCCTGCGCTTTTGTCTTCAGCTGGTTGAGCAGTTGCCCCACCTCGCGCTTCACCTCCGGCCCTACCGTTTTGAATTCCTCGAACAGCTCGCCGATCAGGCCTTTGCGGCTGAGAAATTTCAAGCGAAAATTTTCCGCCTGCTCGGCCGTCTCCGCCGTGTACGTTTCGACCTCTGCGAGAAGGGAGGTGATCTTGTCTTTCATGAATGTAAAACTACGTATTTGGTTTCGGAGCCGTTCAGGAACCCGCTGCCGAAAAAGTTACTTCTTCACGATCTTCATCGTCATGCGAATGTCCTTCTTCGGGCGATCCGCGGCGTCGCGTGGCTCTGCGGCGATCTTTTCCACGACCTCCATGCCGCTGATCACTTCGCCGAATACCGTGTAGCTGCCGTCGAGGTGCGGGGCGCCGCCCAAGGTGGTGTATACTTTTTTCTGCTCTTCGGTGATCACGCGGTGCGGCGTCTTCTCATATTCCGCATCGATCATCGGCGCAACTTTTTGCCCGAGGATCTGCAGGCTGTCGCCGTTGCCTTTCGCCTGGTTGCGCACGAAGGCTGCGCGGAGCGCGGCATTCTCGGGACGGTTGATCACCTCCATGAAAATTTTCTGCTTCGCGCCCATGTGGATGCGGGCTTCGGCGTTTTTCAGCGTGCTGTCGGTGAAAACGGTGCCCTGCACGATGTAGAACTGGCAGCCGGAGGATTCCTTGTTCACGTTGATCTCATCGGGCATGCGCGCGGCGGCCAGCGCTCCCTTTTTATGGAAGAGCTCGGGATGGAACTCGGCCGGGATCGTGTAGCCCACGTTGCCGTTGCCGAGCTGCGCGCCGGGCTTCGCTTTCTTCGAATCCGGGTCGCCGCCCTGGATCATGAAGCCGGCGATGACACGGTGGAACAGCAGGCTGTCGTATGTTCCCGCTTTCACCAGCTTGATGAAATTGTCGCGGTGCTTCGGGGTTTCATCATACAGCGCTACTTTGATGTCGCCGTATTCCGTATGAATGAGAACCTTGACGCGCTTGTCCTTCTTCGAGGGTTTAAATGAAAAGGCCAAAGCGCTGATAGCCAATAGGAAAAAAAGAGAGTTGCTTGTCATCTTGTTAAAAACTTTTTATATTTGTTCTGCGTAAAAGTAGCTAAACACCTACTTTGCGGCAAAAACCAAGGCAAAGGTTTTTGCCTGAGGAAAGACACATGAACAGAAAGCTCACATCCCTCGTACTTGTCGCGTGTGTGGCAACGCTGACGCTTGCGCTCACGTTCACCACCGGCTGCAAGAAGGATACGGAGTGCGACGCCACCATCACGGTGCTCGACGCAAACGGCGTGCCGGTGCCCGGCGCCCTGGTCAAGCTCACCGCCACCGGCCAGAACGGCCCCGGCGACGTGGTCGACCAGCAGAGCACGGATGCCTACGGCAAGACGCACCACACGTTCAAGCTGCCCGCGATCTTCAACATCGAAGCTACGCACCAGGGCCCCCCGGCCAAAACGAACAACAACGCCGACGTGATCCGCCTGGAGATCGGTGAAACGGTCGAGAAGAGCGTAACGATCCAGTAACGGAACGGAGATATAAACGAAAACCGGCTCATCGCCGGTTTTTCTTTTTGTGCCTGTTCGAACTTTGCGGTCGAACGTTTCAGATCACTTCCATTTTCCTGAAATAATCCACCACCGCCTGCCTCATCAGGTGCGCTTGCTGCGCGGGCTTCAGGTGCGGCAGCTTCGCCGTGGCTTTCCAGTGCGGCCAGCCCTCTGCGTCTTTCCCCTCGAACTCATAATAGCCGAGCGGCTCGAGCAAGGTGCAGATGGCGATGTGCATCACGTTCAGCTTATCGTCCTTCTTCAGCTTCTTGTATCCTTGTCCCAATTCCTGTATGCCGATGATGAACAGGATGGCCTGGATGTCGAGATCCCCGCCGAACTGCGGCTCCAGGGCTTCCTGCAGGCGGTGCCATTGCTGTTCCAGCTCTTCGTCGTGAAGCATGTGCAAAGGTAACGACTCTGGACTCACCCCCGGCCCCTCTCTCCGACGCGGCGTGACCGCGTGCTAAAAAATAAAAATCGTTGCGTCGAAGACGCAAATTCGGAACTGCATTTTAACCGGCGACATGCGTCGAAGACGGAGAGTGGGGCCGGGGGTGGGTATTCACAACGCAACATGGAAAACATTCGAAGCGCCTACTCGCGCGCGCGCATCACGTCGCGAACTTAGCAAGCGCATGAATTATCTCGACATCATCATCGCCATCCCGCTGCTCTGGGGCTTTTACCGCGGCTTCATGAAAGGCGCGGTGATGGAGGCGGCCACGCTGGCGGCTTTTTTCCTCGGCGTGTGGGGCGGAATTCATTTGTCGGACGGGCTGGCGGGATTGCTGCGGGGCTGGACGGATTCGAAATCGGAATACATTCCGCTGATCGCGTTTGCCATCGTGTTCATCGGCATTCTCATGCTCGTGTTCGGCGTAGCGAAGCTGGTGGATCGCATGGTGGACGGGGCGGCGCTGGGCATCGTGAACAAGATCGCGGGCGGCGCGCTGGGCGCGCTGAAGTTTGCGCTGCTGATCAGCCTGCTGCAATTCGTCATCGCGGCAGTGGAGAAGGATGCGAAGGTGCTGCCGGCGGAGATCCGGGAAGGATCATTGCTGTACGAGCCTTTGGAAAAAGTTGCGCCCACGGTGATCCCTGGCCTGCGCGAGAGCAACCTCGGGGAAATGATCCCGAAGAAAGAAGATGTGAAGATCGGCGTGGATGTAGACGTGGATCTGAAAAAAGATTCCGTGAAAGATACGGCGGAGTGATGGCTTGCTTAAACGAAGAGGATTCCCGTGTGAAACTCTGCGGTTAAAATTTCAGAGCAGAATCTATTTTTTCTCCGCCGCCTTCTCCTTGATCTCGAACGAATCCAGGAATTTTTTGATCTCCGGGTTGCCCAGGTGCGCGGCGGGCGTGATCACGCGCAGCGTGTACAATTTTTTCCCGTCCACGAACTTGCGCATCGTCACCACGCCCATATTGTCGGGCATGCGGATCGTGTATTGAAAGCCCACGTGCTTCCCGCTTCGCACCGTGGCCACCGCCGTGTCCAAGGTGCCGTCGATCGACCAGGCGTAGACCTGCGCGTCGGCTTTCAGCGCGTCGTCGAGATTTGCGCCTAACAAATCGAGCTCGGAGGGCAGCGTATAGCTCGACACGTCGTAGTACGCGTTCGGGTCGCTGGTTTTTGAGGGCTCGTAATACAGGCGCAGCGTGTAGAGGTTGTCTTCGATCGTCGCCGTGTCCTTCGCCTTGCCGGGAAATTCCGCAGAGAAGTTCACGTTACCCTGCCGCGTCCAGTCGCTGCCGCAGGAGCAGAGAAGGCTCGCCGCGGAAAGCAGGATCGTGAGCAGGGAAAATGAAAATCGCTTCATGCAGAAAATAGAATCATGGACATTGAACAAGGAACATCGAATGTCGAAGTCAATTTGCCGGGTAAAACACTTCGATGTTCATTATTCCTTCGAAATTGAGGGAGGTGCCTCAAGCGCGCTCCTTTATTTCTCCACCGCTTCGATGCCGGGCAGCGTGCCCGATTCGATGTACTCCAGCAGCGCGCCGCCGCCGGTGGACACGTAGCTCACCTGTTCCGCGAGCTTGTACTTGTTGATCGCCGCCACCGAGTCGCCGCCGCCGATCAGCGTATACGCGCCGTTCTTCGTAGCCTCCGCGCAGGCCAGCGCGATGGTTTTGGTGCCGTGCTCGAAATTGCTCATCTCGAACACGCCCATCGGGCCGTTCCAGAGAATGGTTTTCGATTGCGCGATCACTTCTTTATAAAGCTGTTCTGTTCGCGGGCCGATGTCGAGGCCCATCCAGCCGTCGGGAATTTCGTTGCTCGCGCAGGTGCGCGTGGCGGCGCTGTTGTCGAAGGCTTCCGCAGCGATAGCGTCGACGGGCAGGTGGATCTTCACGCCGCGTTTTTGCGCTTCCGCCAGGATGCCGAGCGCGGTGCCGAGGCGCTCGTCCTCCACCAGCGACTTGCCGATCTTCCCGCCCTGCGCCTTGATGAAGGTGAAGGCCATGCCGCCGCCAATGATGATGTGATCCGCTTTTTTGATCAGCTGCTCGAGAATGAGGATTTTATCGGAAACTTTTGCGCCGCCCATTACCGCGGCGAACGGTTTCGCAGCGCCGTTCAGCACTTTCTGCACGCTGCTCAATTCACCGCTCATCACGAAGCCGAAGCATTTGCCGCCAGGGAAAAATTGCGCGATCACGGCGGTGGAGGCGTGCGCGCGGTGCGCCGTCCCGAAAGCGTCGTTCACGTAAAGCTCGCCGAGCTTCGAGAGCTTTTCCGCGAAAACCGGGTCGCCTTTTTCTTCCTCCTTATAAAAACGCAGGTTTTCGAGCAGCAGCACCTCACCCGGCTGCAGCGCCGCCGCTTTTTCCACCGCTTCGGCGCCGATGCAATCGTTCGCGAATTTCACCTCGCGTCCCAGCAATTCGGAGAGGCGGCCGATGACGTGCTTCAGCGAATATTTTTCTTCCGGCCCTTCCTTCGGCCGCCCCAGGTGCGACATAAGGATGACGGAGCCGCCGTCGTTAAGGATCTTTTTGATCGTCGGGATCGCGGCGCGCATGCGCGTATCGTCGGTGACGGCGAAGGTGCTTTTGTCCAGCGGAACGTTGAAGTCCACGCGGATCAAGGCTTTGCGGCCTTTGAAGTCGAAGTGCTCTACGGTTTTCATACGGGAAGGAATGCGCGGCAAAAGTACGAATAACAGCGTTCCGCGCGTCTATATCCGCACGCCGAGCAGGCACACGTCGTCCACCTGCTCCAGCGCGCCTTTCCACGATTCGAACGCGCGCTCGAGCAGCAAGTGCTGTTCGCGCATGGGCAGCGCGGCGTTGGCGAGCAGCAATTCCTGCAATTGACGGTACTTGAACTTTTTCCCGCGCGGCCCGCCGAACTGATCCGGCAAACCGTCCGTCAATAGGTACAATTGATCGCCGCGCTGCAGTTGGACCTCACGCATGCTGAAAGGCCGCGCGGTTTCGAACTGCCCGATCGGCTGCTTGTCAGGCGCGAGCTCTTCGATGGCGGATGTATTATAACGTATGATCCAGAGCGGGTTGTTCGCGCCGGCCCAGCGGAGACGCAAGGAACCTTTGTCCAGCGCGCAGAGCGAAATGTCCATGCCGTCCTTCACTTCACTCTCGCTTTTCGCAAACGTCTCGATCACCAGCTCGCGCACCTTGTCGAGGATTTTCCCCGGCTCGCGCAGGCCGAATTCTTTCACGGCGCGGTTGAGCGCGTTGGAGCAGACCATGCTCACCATCGCGCCGGGAACACCGTGGCCCGTGCAGTCGGCGGCGGCGAAGAAAACTTCGTTTTCATTTTCTTCCATCCAATAGAAGTCGCCGGCCACGATGTCTTTCGGACGGTAGAGCACGAAGCTTTCCGGGAGGTGGCGCAACCATAATTTCTCCGGCGGGAGAATGGCCTGCTGCAGGCGCTGGGCGTAGGTGATGCTGTCGGTGATCTCCTTGTTTTTTTCTTCGACGATGTCTTTCTGGTGGCGGATCTCTTCTTTCTGCCGCGTGATCTCGTCGTTGCGCGAGGCCAGTTCGGTATTCGCTTTTTTCTTCTGGCGGTAGCCGCGATACGCCACGCCCAGCAGCACGAGCAGCAGCAGCGAGCCGATTAGCACGGCGAGCAGCTGCTGCGCGCGTTTTTTCCCCTCGGCGTCTAATTTCTCCCGTTCGGCCTGCTCCTTCTGCAGCTGGGCGCTTTTCAGCTTCTGGTCGGTGAGCAAAAGCTCGTTCTCCTTGCGGCGCGTTTCCGATTGCGCTTCCGACTTCTGCAGCTCGATGGCTTTCATCTGCGCTTCTTTGTTCAGCAGGGCCAGGGCTTGCTCTTTCCGCAGCTGCTCCGCATGCGCCTTGTCGAGCTCGAGCTGGTTCATGCGGTTCTGCTGGTTGAGCATCACGATGGCCTGCTCTTTTTTCTCCGTCTCGTATTTCGTCTGCATTTCCGCGAGCGTCTTCGTGCGGTCGTAGTTGTACAGCGAATCGCGGATGCGGGAATTGACGTAGATGTAATCGGCCGCTTCCCGGTACTTGCCTTGCTGGTAGTATTCGTTCCCGACCAGGTACGAAGACGAGCGCATCGTGTAAAGGTCGCCGATCTCGCTGCTGATGCGGTACGCTTCGAGGAAATAATCGAGGGCCTTGTCTTTTTTCTCCGTGAGCGTCAGGATGTCGCCGGCGGCATTATAACTCGCGGCCAATCCTTTCTTATCGCCGGTCTCCTTCTGAAGCTTGATGCATTCATCGAGGTAAGCGATCGCTTTGTCATACTCCTTATAATAGAGGTGCACGTTGGAAAGATTGGCGAGCGAGGAAGCGAGCGAGCGTTTGTCATTCAGCTGTCGCTTCATCTTCAGGCTTTCCTCGAGGAAGAACAGCGCGCTGTCCTTTTTCCCGAGCGCGTGATACGCTTGCCCGAGATTGTTCGAAGCGATGCTCAGCCCCCGCGCGTGATCGGCCTTGCGCATCATGCGGTACGCCTGCCCGTAATAATCGGCGGCGGTGCGCGGGTTGCTGCTGAATTTGTACACGCCCGCTATGCTCATCAGCGTGATCGCCCTATTATAAGGTTGCGAGGCCTCGCTGTAAAAAGGCAGCACCGCGAGAAAATTCTCCAGGGCCTTGTCGAATTTCGACTGGTTGAAGTAGATGATGCCGAGGCTGTTCAGGCAGGCGGCCACGCCGTCGTTGTCGCTGATGCTGCGGTTGATCGCTAACGCTTCATCGATGAGCGCGACCGCTTTTTTGTAATCGCCGTGCTCGTCGTGGTAAATGCCGGCGAGGCGCAGGCAAAATGCTTCGCACCATTTGTTCTTCGTCTTGCGCGCGAGCGCGGCGGATTGTTCCGCGTACTCCAGGAATTTATCGGGATGCGAATACTGCACCTCCAGCGCCAGCAGCCGCAGGATTTCGGGCCTGTCCGTTTCCGGCGCGGTCTTCAGCGCGCGAAGCAGGCTGTCGCTTTGCGCCTGCGAGCCCAGCGCCGCGAAGAGAAAAAAGAAAAAATATAAACGTCGGAGCATGGCTGCGGGATCGCGGAGACCAAATATCGTGAATTCGCGGAATCCGCAGCCCGAGCGGTTTTCCGGGGATTTATGGATATCTTGCAATACCCATAATAATCCCATGAAACTCCTTTCTCCCGCTCTTTTGTCCGCAGGGCTTTTCCTCGCTACGTTTTCCTTCGCGCAACCCACCGGCACTATCGCTTTCGACGAGACCACGCCGTACAGCCACGGCTTCCGGAAGATCATCAAAACGTCCGACGGCGGCTTGCTGGCCATCGGCTCGGCCGGGCCCAACGGCAGGGTGACGAAGCTGAACGCTTCTTTCGCGCAAGTGTGGTCGCTCGCCATGGACAGCATGCCCTTCCTCGACCTGGCGGAGACGAACGACGGCAATTACGTGCTGCTCGGCATGACGCTCAACGCCGCGTACAACAGCGCGCCCTGCATCCTGAAGCTGACGCCCGCGGGCGTGACCGTTTACCAGAAAACATATTACTCGAGCGCAAGCGGCAACCAGTTTTACGCAGACGGCCTTTGCAAAGCCGCGGGCAGCGACAACGGCTTCCTGCTGTTCGGCGGCAACTGCGTGGCGATGGATTACCTGATGAAATGCGACGTGAACGGCAACATCAGCTGGCAGCAGCAATACGCGGGAACAGGCAACGGGGCTTTCGCGCAGGTGATCCCGGTGAGCAACGGATACACGGGAATTTTCAACTGCATGCAGAACAGCGTCGCGTCGATCGGCATATTGAACGTGGACGCTTCCGGCAACGTGCAATGGTGCAAGGTGATGCAAAGCGCGAACGGCGTGGCTCCTGTGCGCAACACGCTCGTGCAAAAAAACAACGGCGATTATTATTTCACCGTGAGCCCTTACGACGTGAACGGCCTGCAGAATTACACGGTCAGCGCCAACGGCTCCACCGTCACCTGCAAGCGCCACGTGACCGGCAGCCAGATGAGCCTGACTTCAGTGACGGCTACGGGCAATGCGAACGACGAAACGCTCATCACCGGCATGATCAACACCGCGTTTTACCTGAAGGTGGATGCGGCGGACGACATCGTTTATCAAAAAACTTACGGCAGCCTCCTCTCTTCCGAATTCAACGGCTGCGCCAAAATGGGGAACGGCACTTACGCGCTGTGCGGCAGCTCGAGCTGGGACGGTAAAGTGGTGGCGCTGGTAGATGAGAATGGCAACGGCGCTTGCAACCCGGGCAATGCGTCGTTCACCACTGCTGCGCATTCGTTCACCCTTACTTCTCCTTCGCTCACCGTGTTCCCGGTAAATGCGCAGGTGACTTCGCTCAACCACATGTTCTATGCGGTGACGCAGGCGCAAACCACGCTGTGCGGAACGGTTTCCGTGCCGGGGCAGGAATCGATGCCCGCGGAAGTGAGCGTTTACCCGAATCCGGCGGAAGAGCTGATCTTCATCGGCGTGAGCAAAGGCGAGATGCGATCGCTGCGGCTGCGGAATGCGCTGGGGCAGGTCTGCATCGCGGAGAAAAAAGTGAGCGACGTGGCTGCGCGCCTGGAATTAAGCGGGCTGCCGGCGGGCGTTTATTTCCTCGAAGTGAATTGCGGCGAGCGTGTGATCGTGCGGAAGATCACGAAGCGTTAGGATTTTTCTCTTCTCATTTCTTATTTATGAGCAGGCGCGTGTCATTTTTTTGCTGCGTGCAGCTGATTTTTTCTTTGCACGCCCGCGCGAAAATTTTCCGCGAAAAAACGTCGAAGAAAAGACGCCAACGAACGATGCGAAGTGTTCAACGAAGGGCTGTTTCTTCCCGTGCGCCGAAAAAATGTTTTTGGGCGTGAACCCGTGAATGCCTTTATTGACAAGGGTTTCGGCAGATCATGTTCCGGATTTTTAGTGAAAAATTTTTCGTGAAAGTGTGGAACCTTGCGGGCAAAACTTTCGTACGTGAGGAATTTTTAGCGCAGCAGGGCTTGGTGAAAAATCGCTACATCGCTCGTTATTCCTGCAAAATTTAAAAGGTTACGTTTTCCAAAAACGGATTGTGCTTTTTTAACAATGCCCTGAAATCCTTGTGAATAGGGCGTTTCAGGCATTTTTGTTTTACTCCCGCATATTTTTTCTTCGGAACATTTTCCGGCAAGGGCGCATGTTTTGCACAGCATGCTGCGAAGGACCGCGTGAAAGCAAGGGTCTGTGAAGTAGAGGTCTAATTTAAATAGAGCAACATGAAACATTTAGTCATTATCGCTGTTTTCCTTCTCGCCGGAATTATCCCGGTTTGGTCACAGGATGGGAACCTGCGCTTTATCCGTTTCGCCGATTACAACGTCGAGAAGGATAAACAGGTTCAAAAAGTGCTGAAGAATGAGAGGGTAACGTACACGTGTATTCCATCCGGCATTCTCGCCATCGAAGTTTCTCCGAGCGATCCCTCGGCCGAAACGCGAATCACGGATCTGATCCGCAAAGTATCAGGAACCGATTCGTTTGAGTTTATCCCTCTCACCCTTGAAGCGGCCGAAGGCTCCTGTAAATCACTCAGGAAGCCTGAATAGCTTATTAGAATAGGTAAGAAAATACTACCATGAACGAGAACTTTTCCAAACAGTTTTCCTTACTGCTTTTTGCTCTGTTCCTCAGCCTTTTTCTGCCCGCGCAGTTGGTCGTGAACACATCGCAGACACCCATGCAGCTCGCGCAGCTGCTCACGGGCGCCGGTGTGCAGATCTCCAACCCGCAGGTACACGGGGGAGCAAACAGTTCAGGAAAATACACAGCCACAAGCACGCCGCTCAACATTTCGCAGGGCGTGCTTCTGACGACGGGCCTGGCCACAAACGCTATCGGCCCGAACAATACCAGCAGCAAATCGAGTCACTTCGGCAATTTGAATGTGCCGAACACGTACCCGATGCTGACGAATTACACGGGCAAGACCATTTATGAATACAGCGAGATCGAATTCGACATCGTTCCTCAGGGCACACAACTGAAGTTCGATTACGTATTCGCATCCGAAGAGTATGAAGAATGGGTCTGCTCGCAATTCAACGACGTATTCGGCTTCTTCATCAGCGGCCCCGGCATCACGCCCGATCCGGGCAACGCGCCGTACCGCAACATCGCACGCCTCCCGAATTCCAACACGGTGGTGTCGATCAACACGGTGAACCAGAATACGAACTCACAGTACTACAATAACAACAACAACGGCGTGATGATCCAGTACGACGGTTTCACCGACGTGCTGACCGCCATCGCCAACGTTCAGCCCTGCCAGACGTATCACCTGAAGTTAGTCGTCGCCGACGCTTCGGACAAGTGCTGGGACTCGGGCGTGTTCATTGAAAAGATCTCCTGTCCCACAACGACCTTGTCGAGCAGCACCGTCACCGGCCTGCCGCACATGATCGAGGGCTGCAACAACGGGACGATCACTTTCACCCGCCAGCAGGTCACCAACCAATCGCTCGTAGTGAACTACTGGCTGGGCGGCACGGCTACCAACGGCGTTGATTTTCCGCTCATCGGCGGCTCGTCGAACCCGGCCACGATGAAGCAGATCACCATCCCTGCCAACCAGGCCAGCGCCAGCATCACTGTCGCACCGATCGCCGACAACCTGAACGAGCCCATCGAATGGCTGACCGTGTATCTCGGTAATCCGAACTGCCAGGTCAACACGATGGACAGTTTGCGTTTTTACATTCACAACCAATTATCATTGAGCGTCTCGCCATCCGTCGCTATCTGCGTCGGCGGCAATACGCAGCTCACGGCCACAAGCAACGCGACTACTTACAGCTGGTCGCCGAGCACCGGCCTGAGCAATCCGAACATTTCGAATCCGATTGCTTCGCCCTCGGTGACGACCACCTACACCGTCACCGCCACGCTGGGCTCCTGCACCGCGACCCAAACCGTCACCGTGACGGTGAACAGTCCGCCGCAGCCCACACCCATCACCGGCAACACGGTTCTCTGTCCCGTCAACTGCACCGGTAATTTCTACACGCGCACGCAGGGCGGCTGGGGTGTATATCCCAGCGGAGGCAATGGAGGAACGTACCTGCACGCCAATTTCACAGCGGCCTTCCCGGCCGGACTGAAGATCGGCTGCACGAGCGGCAACTCGCTGACGTTTACCACTGCGCAGGCAATCACGAATTTCCTGCCGCAAGGTTCCACGCCCGCCATGCTGCCTTCCGGCACGTTCACCAACACGATCTCCGGCAGCTCCGCGCTCTGGGGTCAGATCACCGCCGCCATGCTGAATGTCGGTTTCGATCTTTATGATGCGAACTTCAGCTCCAGCAACGCACATCTCGGCAACCTGGTCTACACCTCCGGAACATTTTCCGGCATGACCGTGCAGCAGGTGATCAACGAAGCCAACAACAAGATCGGCGGCTGCGGATCAACCTACAGCTTAAGCGCGCTGTGCAATGCGCTGGATCAATTCAACAATAACTACAACAACTGCAATAACGGTCATCTTGCATGCGTACCGAATTCAACTACTACACTTAGTTCCTCACCCGCCGGCGGCGTATGGACCTCGAGCAACACGAACGTTGCCACGGTCAGCAGCTCCGGCGTCGTCACCGCGGTGAATCCCGGCACGACGACGATTACTTATACTATTACGAACGCTTGCGGCTCCGCGAGCGTAACGACTGTTGTAACGGTCGGCTCGAACGTTGTTCCGCCCGCTGCGATCACCGGCAACCTGTCGGTCTGCATCGGCGGCACTACCAGCTTGTCCTCTTCTACTTCGGGAGGAACCTGGTCTTCGTCCAACACCGCCGTCGCAACCGTTAACAGCTCGACCGGCGTCGTCACCGGCGTGAGCGCAGGCACCGCAACGATCACTTACACGATCACTACGCCCTGCGGCTCGGCTTCCGTGACCGCATTAGTAACCGTGAATACGATCAGCGCTTCGATCAGCGCGCAGACCAACGTGAACTGCTTCGGCGGCTCCAACGGCTCTGCCACTGTTTCGGTGAGCGGCGGCACGGCTCCTTATTCGTACAACTGGAACACGACGCCCGTGCAAACCGGCGCCACCGCCACGAATCTTTCGGCAGGCGCTTACGTGGTGACGGTGACGAGCGCAAACGGCTGCAGCGCCACCGCTTCGGTGACGATCACGCAGCCTGTGCAGCTCGGCGTTACCGCTTCAGCCAACATTCTCGGCTGCGGCAATAACGTAGCCTGCTTCGGCGGCTCGAACGGCAGCGCAATGGCCACTGTCACCGGCGGCACTGCACCTTATACGTACCTCTGGATGCCCGGCGGCGCCACCGGCGCAACAGCTTCGGGACTAGCAGCAGGAACGTATACGGTAACGGTTACCGACGCGAACAACTGCACGGCTTCGGCCACAGTGACGCTCACGCAACCGCCCGCAGTTACTGCAACGATTTCCGCTTCGGCCAACGCGCTCTGCTTCGGCGGCAGCGGCTCGGCCACGGCGACCGGCGGAGGCGGCATGCCTCCCTACACGTATTCCTGGAATACGACTCCCGTTCAAACGACAGCCACCGCCACCGGCCTGGTTGCCGGCACGTATATCGTAACGGTGAAGGACGCCAACAACTGCACGGCCACGGCCAGCGTGACGATCACGCAGCCCGCCTCGCTGTCGGCTTCCATCTCCGCGCAAACGAATCCTTCGTGCTTCGGCAACACCAGCGGCTCGGCTACCGTCAGCGTGAGCGGCGGCACTGCACCCTTCTCCTACAGCTGGAACACGACGCCCGTGCAAACCGGCGCAACAGCTAGCGGACTCGGCGCAGGCACTTACATCGTGACCGTGACGGATGCGAACAACTGCAGCGCTACCGCGTCGGTTGTGCTCACGCAGCCCTCGGCCTCCCTGAGCGCTTCGATCAGCGCGCAGACCAACGTGAATTGCTTCGGCAACAGCAGCGGTTCTGCGACTGTATCGGTGAGCGGCGGCACGGCTCCCTACAGCTACAGCTGGAGCACCACGCCCGTGCAAACCGGCGCAACAGCTACCGGCCTCGCTGCAGGCACGTACACGGTGACCATCTTCGATGCGAACCAGTGCTCCACCAGCGCAACCGTTTGCATCCTGCAGCCGCACGTCGCGCTCAGCGCGTCGATCAGCGGACAGGTGAATGCAAACTGCTTCGGCGGTAACGGATCGGCAACGGTGGTTGCCAACGGCGGCACTGCTCCTTACAGCTACAGCTGGAACACCACGCCCGTGCAAACCGGCGCGACTGCTTCCGGCCTCGCTGCAGGAACGTATATCGCTACGGTCACTGACGCCAACGGCTGCACTGCCACCGCTTCTGTGACGATCTCGCAACCGTCTTCTGCGCTCAGCGTTTCGATCAGCAGCATGACGAATGCTTCCTGCTTCGGCGGCAACGGCTCAGCCACTGCAACCGTAACGGGCGGCACCGCTCCCTACAGCTACAGCTGGAACACGACGCCCGTGCAAACCGGCGCAACGGCCACGCTCGCTGCAGGCACGTACATGGTGACGGTGGTTGACGCCAACGGCTGCACCGGTTCGGCAACGGTCTGCATCGTGCAGCCCTCCGCTCCGCTCAGCGCTTCGATCAGCGGCTCGACCAACGTGAACTGCTTCGGCAACGCGAACGGATCGGCTACAGTGGTTGCAGCAGGCGGCACGGCTCCCTACAGCTACAGCTGGAACACCACGCCCGTGCAAACCGGCGCGACTGCTTCCGGCCTCGCTGCAGGAACGTACATCGCAACGGTAACGGATGCGAACGGTTGCACCGCAACTGCATCGGTAATTATTTCTCAGCCTGCAAGTGCGCTCAGCGCATCGATCAGCGGCCAGGTCAACGCGAACTGCTTCGGCGGTAACGGATCTGCAACTGTTCTGGTGAGCGGCGGCACGGCACCTTATACTTACAGCTGGAACACCACGCCCGTACAAACTTCTGCAACCGCTACCGGTCTCGCAGCAGGCACGTACGTGGTGACCGTCTTCGACGCTAACCAGTGCTCCACCTCGGCTTCGGTGACGATCACGCAACCGCAGATGGCGCTCGGCGTCCAGCTAAGCGGCCAGATCAACGTCGATTGCTTTGGCGGTTCGAATGGTTCGGCCAGTGTTGCAGTGAGCGGCGGCACCGCTCCTTATACCTACAGCTGGAACACGACGCCGGTACAAACTTCTGCTACGGCTTCGGGCCTGGCGGCAGGAACGTACATCGTTACCATTCTCGACGCGAACGGCTGCACGGCAACCGGCTCCGTCATCATCACGCAGCCCGCAGCTGCGCTCAGCGCTTCGATCAGCGCCGGCAACATCAACTGCTTCGGCGGTAGCAGCTCGGCAACGGTTTCGGTGAGCGGCGGCACGGCTCCGTACTCGTACAGCTGGAACACGACGCCGGTACAAACTTCTGCTACGGCCACCGGTCTTGCAGCAGGTTCGTACACCGTAACGATCATCGACGCCAACGGTTGCCAGGCTTCCGCTTCCGTCACGATCTCGCAGCCTGCACAGCTTTCGGTTTCGGCTTCTTCGTCGATCCTGGGCTGCGGCACGAACATCACCTGCTTCGGCGGCTCGGACGGCAGCGCTACTGCGACTGTCACCGGCGGCACTGCACCGTACACGTATCTCTGGTCGAACGGTTCGACCAGCGCAACGGCTACCGGCCTTGCAGCAGGCACCCACACTGTAACGGTGACGGATGCCAACGGCTGCACCGCTACGGCTTCGGTGACGCTGACGCAACCGCCTCCTGTAACCGCAACGATCACCACGGTGGTGAACGCAAACTGCTTCGGCGGTAACGGTTCGGCTACGGTAGTGGCAGGCGGCGGCATGCCCCCGTTCACTTACTCCTGGAACACCACTCCTGTCCAGACCTCGGCCACGGCTACCGGTCTCTCAGCAGGTGTTTACGTAGTGACGGTGACGGACGCCAGCAACTGCTCTGCTTCTGCTACTGTGACGATCTCGCAGCCGCAGTCTTCGCTCAGCGCTTCGATCAGCGGTTCGATCAATGCTTCCTGCTTCGGCGGCAGCAACGGATCGGCTACTGTCGCAGTAACGGGCGGCACGGCTCCCTACAGCTACAGCTGGAACACCACGCCGGTGCAAACGGGCGCGACGGCTACCGGTCTCGCTGCAGGAACTTACGTAGTTACTGTTCTTGATGCGAACGGTTGCACGGCAACCGCTTCGGTAATTATTTCTCAACCTGCAGCTGCGCTCAGCGCTTCGATCAGCGGTTCGGTCAACGCTTCCTGCTTCGGCGGCAGCGGATCGGCTACTGTTTCGGTGACGGGCGGCACTGCACCTTATACGTACAGCTGGAACACTACTCCTGTACAAACTTCGGCTACCGCCAGCGGTCTTGCAGCAGGCACCTACGTCGTCAGCATTGTTGACGCCAACGGCTGCCAGGCTTCCGCTTCGGTAACGATCACGCAGCCCTCCGCTGCGCTCAGCGCTTCGATCAGCGCACAGAACAACGTGAGCTGCTTCGGCGGCAACGATGGTTCGGCCACGGTCTCGGTGAGCGGCGGAACGGCTCCTTACTCTTATAGCTGGAACACGACACCGGTGCAGACCGGCGCCACTGCTACCGGCCTTGCTGCCGGCAC
>Ga0196977_1000530_pt1 | contig 19466 bp, 24 predicted proteins | sample S3v_1013CmetaG_FD_148634 | JGI IMG/M metagenome (GOLD analysis project Ga0196977, IMG submission 148634) | Soil microbial communities from Anza Borrego desert, Southern California, United States - S3+v_10-13C | ecosystem: Environmental > Terrestrial > Soil > Desert | place: USA: California...
CGACCCCGGCGCAAGCGGGGCCGGGTTCCGCGAGAAGACGCTGGCGCTGGCGCTGGCGAGGGCGCTGCGCGACCGCCTGCTGCGCGACGGCGGCGTTCGCGTGGCGCTAACTCGCGACGACGATACCTTCCTGGTGCTCGAGGAGCGCGCCGAGATCGCCCGTCAGCTCGGCGCCGACCTGTTCCTGTCGATTCACGCCGACTCCGCCGGCGACAAGGCCGAGGTAGCGGGGGCCAGCGTCTACACGCTCTCGGCGACCGCATCGAGCGAGGCGGCGGCGCGCTTCGCGGCGCGCGAGAACAGCGCCGACGTCGTCAACGGGGTGCCGCTCGCCAACCAGGACGCGAACGTCAACGCCATCCTCGTCGAGCTGTCGCAGCGCCACGCGCAGGAGCAGTCCGACGAGTTCGCCAGCCTGATCATGCGGGAGGGCGAAGGCGCGCTCGACTTCCATCCGCAGGCGCGGCGATCGGCGGCGCTGGTCGTGCTCAAGGCGCCCGACGTGCCGTCGGCCCTGTTCGAGGCCGGCTTCATCTCCAATCCCGAGGAAGCCGGGCGGCTCGCCTCGCCGCAAGGCCAGGCGCGGTTCGCCGAGGCGATGGCGCGGGCGATCCGCATTTACTTCGCGCGCCAGGCGGGGGTCTGATGTCATCCGTCGCATCGGTGTGGCGCGGCGGCGAATCGGCGTGCTAAGGGCGCCCCCGATATGGCCGACACCGACCTGACCACCGGCGAGCATTTCAAGTACCGCATTCGCCGCGACGCCAGCGGCGTGCTCACCTGGTTCCGGGATTCGTGGCATTCGAAGCGATGGTTCCGCTGGCTGTCCTACGCTGTCGCGGCGGCGCTCGCGGTGTGGATCGTCGGCTGGGCGCTGCTCGCGCGCGGCCTGCCCGATGCCCGCACGCTGCTCGACTACGAGCCGGCCCTGCCCAGCGTGGTACGCGGCGCCGACGGCGAGCTGGTCGGCCGCTACGAGCGCGAGCGGCGCGTGCAGCTGCAGTACAAGGATTTCCCGGCCCAACTGGTCAATGCCTACACCTCGGCCGAGGACGAAACGTTCTGGACCCACGGCGGCATCGACTATCCGGGCTTCTTCGGCGCGGTGTTCGACTACATCAGCAAGCTCGGTAGCGACGTGCGCGCCAAGGGCGGCTCGACCATCACTCAGCAGGTGGCCAAGAACATCCTCGTCGGCAACGAGTACTCGATCACTCGCAAGCTCAAGGAGATGATCCTCGCCCGGCGCATCGAGGCGGTGCTGTCGAAGCGCGAGATCATGGAGATCTATCTCAACGAGATTCCTCTCGGCCGGCGCAGCTTCGGCGTGCAGGCCGCCAGCCGCGCCTACTTCGACAAGGACGTCGGCGGCCTCGAGCTGCACGAGATGGCCTACCTGGCGATCCTGCCCAAGGCGCCGGAAAGCTACAGCCGCGAGAAGAACTTCCCCGAGGCGACCGCGCGGCGCAACTTCGTCCTCGATGTCATGGCCGAAAACGGCCACATCACCGAAGCGCAGGCGGCCGCGGCCAAGGCCGAGCCGCTCGACCTCACCCGCCAGCAGCCTGAGGCGCGCTCCGCCGATGCCGGCTATTACCTCGAGGAAGTGCGCCGCCAGCTGATCGCGCGCTACGGCGAGCAGGCCGAGGACGGCCCGCACAGCGTCTATGCCGGCGGGCTGTGGGTGCGCACGTCACTCGACACCGAGATGCAGGCGGCGGCGCAGAAGGCGCTCCGTGCGGGGTTGCTGCGCTTCGCCGGCGGCCGCGGCTGGCATGGACCGGTGGCGACGCTCAACCCGGGCAACGGCGACCTCAAGGCGCAGCTCGCCAACAGCAACCTCAGCATCAATTACGACAAGTGGCGCGTCGGCGTGGTCACCGCGCGCAGCGGCAGCTCGGCGACGATCGGCTTCGCAAACGGCGACGAAGCCCCGCTCACCGGAGTCCCCGACGCCATCAAGGTCGGCGACGTCACCGCCGTCGCGCCGGCCGGCAATGCCTGGGCGGTGCGCACGGTGCCGGAGGTGTCGGGCGGCTTCGTGGTCGAGGATCCCAACACCGGGCGGGTGCTGGCGATGCAGGGCGGCTTCGATCCGCGCCTCGGCTCCTTCAACCGCGCTAGCCAGGCCCAGCGCCAGCCGGGCTCGACGATCAAGCCGTTCGTCTACGCCACCGGCATCGACCAGGGCATGACCCCCGCGACGATGGTCCCCGACGCGACCTATTGCTACTACCAGGGCGCCAACCTGGGCGAGAAGTGCTTCCGCAACTTCGGCGGCGGCGGCGGCGGCGAGCACACGATGCGCTGGGGCCTCGAGCAGTCGCGCAACCTGATGACCGTTCACATTGCCATGGACGCGGGGATGGAGAACGTCACCCGCACGTTCAAGAACGTCGGCATCGGCGAGTACGACAACTACCCGGCTTTCGCGCTCGGCGCCGGCGAGACGACGGTGCTCAAGATGGTCAACGCCTACGCGGCGCTGGCCAATCACGGGCTACAGCACAATCCGACGCTGATCGACTACGTGCAGGACCGCCACGGCAAGGTCATCTGGCGCGCCGACCGGCGCGAGTGCACCGGCTGCAACATGGACCAGTGGGACGGCAAGCCGATGCCGCGGCTGCGCGAGCAGGGCCGCCAGGTGCTCGACGCGCGCACCGCCTACCAGGTCGTGCACATGCTCGAAGGCGTGGTCCAGCGCGGCACCGCCACGGTGCTGCGCGATCTCGGGATGCCGCTGTTCGGCAAGACGGGCACGACCACCGGTCCGACCGACGTGTGGTTCGTCGGCGGATCGCCTGACATCGTCGCCGGCGTCTATCTCGGCTACGATCAGCCGCGCAGCCTCGGCGGCTGGGCCCAGGGCGGCCGGGTGGCGGCGCCGATCTTCAAGCAGTTCGTCGAGGAAACCAAGGACAAGTGGGCGGGGCGGCCGTTCCTGGCGCCCGCCGGCATCCGCATGGTCCGCATCGACCGGGCGAGCGGCCGGCGGGTGTTCGACGGCTGGCCGACCGACGATCCGCGGGCGGCGGTCATCTGGGAGGCGTTCAAACCCGATACCGAGCCGCGCCGCACGGGCCGCCAGGACCAGAGCGACCAGCTGCGCGAGCTGATCCTGGCGCAGCTGCGCCGCAGCAGCGGGCGCGACGCAGGCGCCAACAGCTCGTCGCCGCCGGAAGAAGCGCCGCCCGCCGACTTCGTCGAGGAGAGCGGCGGCATCTACTAATCTGCAGCGACGCTTGGCGCATATGGACTCTGTCCGGCGCACCGTTCATAATCAACGAATGACCAGAGCCCCCAGCTTCCTCGCCGCCGCGACCGCCGCACTGCTCGCAGCCGTCCCGGCTTCCGCCGCCTTGCCGGAGGGAGCGCACGTCCCCTCGCTGGTCACCCGGGGAGCGCTGGCCGGCAAGACCATCTCGTTCAACCTGCAGCAGGAGCTCCGCAAGGGCCCGGTCGTGCTGTACTTCTTCCCCAAGGCGTTCACGCCCGGGTGCAACCAGGAAGCCAAGGCGTTCGCCGACCACATCGCCGACTTCAAGGCAGCCGGGGCGCAAGTCTTCGGCATGTCGGGCGACAACCTCGAGGATCTGGCCAAGTTTTCGGAGAAGGAATGCGCCGGCGCATTCCCGGTGGCGCGGGCCACCCCGGCGACGATCCAGGCGTTCGACGTCGCCCTGACGATGAATGGGCAGCGCAACGACAACCTGACGAGCCGCACCTCGTACGTCATCGCGCCCGACGGCGAGATCGTGATGGTCCATTCGGACCTCAACTGGCAAGACCACGTCAGCAAGACGCTCGCCGCCGTCAGGACGCTGGGCAACTCCTAGATCCGCGCCGACCGGAGCGCGCCCGCCTGCCGATCGCGGCCGGTTCGCGTTCGCCCACTTTCCCCGCGCCGACGCGTGCGCTACGCGCACCGCTTTCTGACGGAGACCGACCATGCGTGCCGAAGGGCAGGCCCATATCGAGCGGATCGAGGCGGCGCTGGCGCTGGTGCGGCGCTCGCTCGACTGGGACCGCGCGGTGCGCCGGCTCGATGAGCTCAATGCCCGGGTCGAGGACCCGACGCTATGGGACAATCCGAAGCAGGCCGAAGAAGTGATGCGCGAGCGCCGCCGGCTCGAAGCGGCGATCGGCACGGTCAACGAGATCGGTTCGGAAATGGCCGACGCGGTCGAGTTCGTCGAGCTGGGCGAAGCCGAGGGCGACGACGGCGTGGTCGCCGAGGGGCTAGCGAGCCTCGAGCGGCTCGCCGCGCGCGCCGACGCCGACAAGGTCCAGGCGCTGCTCGGCGGCGAGGCCGATGCCAACGATACCTATCTCGAGATTCATGCCGGGGCGGGCGGCACCGAAAGCCAAGACTGGGCCGAGATGCTGCTCCGGATGTATGCCCGCTGGGCCGAGCGCAAGGGCTACAAGGTCGAGACGGTCGAATACCAGGCGGGCGAGCAGGCGGGGATCAAGTCGGCCACGCTGCAGATCAAGGGCGAGAACGCCTACGGCTACGCCAAGACCGAAAGCGGCGTGCACCGCCTCGTCCGCATCAGCCCGTACGACAGCGCGGCGCGCCGGCACACCTCGTTCAGCTCGGTGTGGGTCTATCCGGTGATCGACGACAACATCGAGATCGAGATCAACGAGGGGGATCTCCGGATCGACACCTACCGCGCGTCGGGCGCCGGCGGGCAGCACATCAACACCACCGACAGCGCGGTGCGCATCACCCACATTCCGACCGGCATAGTCGTCGCCAGCCAGAACGACCGTAGCCAGCACAAGAACCGCGCCACGGCAATGAACATGCTCAAGGCCAGGCTCTACGAGGCCGAGCTCGCCCGCCGCGAAGCCGAGGCGAGCGGCGAGTACCAGGCGAAGACCGAGATCGGCTGGGGCCACCAGATCCGGAGCTACGTCCTGCAGCCCTACCAGATGGTCAAGGACTTGCGCACCGGCGTCACCTCGACCTCGCCCGGCGACGTGCTCGACGGCAAGCTCGACGACTTCATCGCCGCCGCGCTCGCCCAGCGGGTCACCGGCGAGGCGGTCGAAGTCGAGGACGTCGACTAGCGCGGCCGCAGCGCCGGCTTTGCCAGCGCCCGACAACACGCTAAGCCGCGCCCGCCATGCTTCGTCCCGCCGCTCTCCTCGTGCTCCTGGCCCTCGGCCTGGCCGCTTGCCGGCAGGAATCGGACAGCGACCGGCTCGAAACCGCGCGCGAGTTTCCCCGCGCCTACCGGCCGGTGTCGGAGCTGGGCGGCAACGCGTTCTCCACCGAGGAGGCCCGCGACGACCGCAACGAGGCGAACACGGTCATGGACCTCGCGCAGATTCGCGAGGGGATGACCGTCGCCGACATCGGCGCGGGCGATGGCTATTACACCGTGCGGCTGGCCGAGCGCGTCGGGGCTCAAGGCCGCGTGCTGGCCCAGGACATCGACCAGGACGCGCTGCGCCGGCTCGGCGGGCGGGTGGAGAGTGAGCGGCTCGACAACGTCTCGATCAAGCTCGGCGCCGAAGACGACCCGCGCCTGCCGGAGAACAGCTTCGACCGCGTGTTCATGGTCCACATGTACCATGAGGTGACCGAACCCTATGCGTTCCTGTGGCGGCTTCGCCCGGCGCTGCGCGAGGGCGGGCAGGTCATCGTCGTCGACGTCGACCGGCCGACCGACCAGCACGGCATCGCGCCCGAATTATTGTTTTGCGAGTTCCAGGCGGTGGGCTTCCGGTTGGTGGAATTTGTTCGCAAGCCGGAACTCGCAGGGTATTATGCGCAGTTTGTAGCAGCCGGCCCGCGTCGGGAGCCCGGCTCGATCGAGCCGTGCGACGCGCAGGACGGCAAACAGGGAACGGCGTCCGACTAGGGCGCGTGCAGGATCAGATGATGGACTTCAAGGGTTTACGGCCCATTCTGTATGGTGGACGCGAGGTCTGGCCGTTGGTCGAAGGCGGCAAGGGCGTTTCGGCCACCAACCACATGAGCTCGGGCGCATGGGCGGCCGCCGGCGGCATCGGGACGGTCAGCGCGGTCAACGCCGACAGTTACGACAGCGAAGGCAAGATCATCGCGCAAGTGTACGAGCAGCTGACCCGGCTCGAGCGCCACGAGCAGCTGATCCGCTACGCGATCGACGGCGCGGTCGAGCAGGTAAAGCGGGCCTACGACATCGCCAGCGGCAAGGGCGCAATCAACATCAACGTGCTGTGGGAGATGGGCGGCGCGCAGGAAGTGCTCGAAGGGGTGCTCGAGAAGACCCGCGGCCTCGTCGCCGGGGTCACCTGCGGCGCGGGGATGCCCTACAAGCTGAGCGAGATCGCCGCGCGCTACAACGTCAACTACCTGCCGATCATCAGCTCGGCGCGGGCTTTCCGCGCGCTGTGGAAGCGGGCCTACAACAAGGTCTCCGAGCTGATGGCCGCGGTCGTCTACGAGGACCCGTGGCTGGCCGGCGGGCACAACGGCCTGTCGAACGCCGAGGACCCGCTCGCGCCCGAGGATCCCTATCCCCGCGTCAAGGCGCTGCGCGAGACGATGCGCGGCGAGGGGATCGCCGACGAGGTGCCGATCGTGATGGCCGGCGGCGTGTGGTACTTGCGCGAATGGAACGACTGGATCGAGAATCCCGAGCTCGGCCAGATCGCCTTCCAGTACGGCACGCGCCCGCTGCTGACCGAGGAAAGCCCGATCCCGCAAGGCTGGAAGGACCGCCTGCGCACGCTCGACGAAGGCGACGTGCTGCTGCACCGCTTCAGCCCGACCGGGTTCTACAGCTCGGCGGTGCGCAACTCGTTCCTGCGCGAGCTCGAGGCGCGCAGCGAGCGGCAGGTGCCCTATTCGCGGGTGCCCGCAGGCGAGCACACGGTGCAGCTCGACGCCGGGGTCAAGGGCAAGAACTTCTGGGTCACGCCGAAAGACCGCGAACGCGCCCGCGCATGGGTCGCGGCCGGCTTCACCGAGGCGCTCAAGACGCCCGACGACACCGTGGTGTTCGTCGGCCCGGAGGAGCGCGCGACGATCCGCGAGGACCAGGCGGCGTGCATGGGTTGCCTGTCGCACTGCGGGTTCTCGTCGTGGAAGGACCACGACGACTACACCACCGGGCGCCTCGCCGACCCGCGCAGCTTCTGCATCCAGAAGACGCTGCAGGACATCGCCCACGGCGGCGACACCGAGCAGAACCTGATGTTCGCCGGCCACAGCGCGTTCCGCTTCAAGCAGGACCCGTTCTACTCGAACAACTTCACCCCCACGGTGAAGCAGCTGGTCGACCGGATTCTGACGGGGGATTGAGCCGCGCCTTGTTTGCCGCGATGGTTGACGCTATATTGCGTCAGAATTCGCGGAAGGAGAAAGAAATGGCTTTGGCACGGTACGCCGAAGGCGGGCTGTTCGCCCCGCGCCGGATCGCCGAGGCATTTCATACCACGAGCGAGGATGTCGCCCGGACGCTCGGCCTCGGCAAGGACGCGATCCAGCGCCGTGATCGCGTTCGCTCGGAAAAGACCCAGCGGCGCCTGCGCGAGATGATCGAGGTGATCAACAAGGTCGAGCCGCGGTTCGGCTCGGCCCTGATGGCCTATGCCTGGTACCGGTCCGAACCCCTCGCCGGCTTCGCCGGACAAACGGCGATGCAACTCGTCAGGGCCGGCGGTGTCAACGACGTCCTCGACTACATCGACGCGGTGGATGCGGGCGTTCACGCTTGACCGCCTCGAAGCGGTTCGTCGGCAAGCTGTATCGCGCATTGAACCCACGGTGGGCGGGCGACCCGCTCTCGGGGGATGGCGCGAAGCACTACGGCGGACGCTTCAATCCCAAGGGAGTTGCCGCGCTCTGCTGCTCGCTCTCGCCGGTCACGGCGCTGCGCGAATCCAACCAGGTCGGTGACCTGCAGCCGACCACCGTGGTCGCCTATCGCGCGGCGATCGAGCGCGTATTCGACGGTCGCGACGAGGCGGCGGTGCGACGAGCGGGGCTCGATCCGGCACAGCTCTCCGACCCTGCCTGGCGCGAATCGATGTTGCGCGATGGAGAGGCGCCCACCCAAGAGTTTGCCCGGCGGCTCATGGCCGCTGGCTGGTCGGCGCTGCTCGTGCCGAGCTTTGCGCGCGGGGCCGAGCCCGACGATCTCAACCTCGTCGTGTGGCGCTGGTCGCCCGAGCCGCCTTCGCAGCTCGAGGTCATCGATGACGAGGGCCGGTTGGAGCCGCTGGCTTAATCGAACTCCCAGCCGCGCTCGCCGTGGCTGGCGATGTCGAGGCCCTGGCGCTCGTCGTCGACGCTGACGCGCATCGGCAGGATCAGCGAGACCGCCAGCGCGGCGCCGGCGGTGGCGAGGGCGGACCACGCGGCCACGGCGACCACTGCCAGCGCCTGCGCGCCGAGCATCGAGCCCATCGCCATGCCGTCGGCGTAGCCGGCCCCGCCGAGCGCGGGCGCGAGGCACACGCCGAGCAGCAGCGAGCCGAGCATGCCGCCGACGCCGTGGACCGCGAACACGTCGAGCGAATCGTCGATTTTCAAGCGGTTCTTGACCAGCTGGATGGCGAAATAGCAGACCATCGCCGCCAGTGCCCCGATGACGATCGCCGCGCCGGGCGAGACGAAGCCGGCGCCGGGCGTGATCGTGGCCAGCCCGGCGATGGCGCCGGTGGCGAAGCCGACGGTGGTCGGCTTGCCGAAAGTCACTCGCTCTATCGCCAGCCACACCAGCGCCGCCGTGGACGCGGCGACGTGGGTGTTGACGATCGCCGAGGCCGCGCCTTCGCCGGCGGTCAGCGCCGAGCCGCCATTGAAGCCGAACCAGCCGACCCACAGCAGCATCGCGCCGAGCATCGTCAGCCCGGGCGCGTGCGGGCGCAGCGCGGCGCCGGGAAACCCCTGCCGCTTGCCGAGCAGCAGCGCGATCACCAGCGCCGAGACGCCGGCTGTGGTATGCACGACGATGCCGCCGGCGAAGTCGAGCACGCCGCGCTCGGCCAGCCAGCCGCCGCCCCACACCCAGTGCGCGACGGGGGCATAGACCACCACGCCCCACAGCGCGCAGAACACCACCACCCACGAGAACCGCGCCCGGTCGACCCACGCGCCGATCATCAGAGCCGGGGTGATCGCGGCGAAAGTCAGCTGGAACATCGCGAAGGCGTTTTCGGGGATCGTCAGCCCCTCGCGCAGCGCGCCGAAGCCGGCGAACATCCACCCGCGCTCGAGCCCGAGCAGCCCGCCGGCGGAGGCGCCGAAGGCGAACGTGTAGCCGGCGACGATCCACAGCAGCGAGGCGACGGCGGCGACCGCGCCGAGCTGCAGCAGCACCGAGAGCACGTTCTTGGCCCGCACCAGCCCGCCGTAGAACAGCCCGAGCCCGGGCAGCGCCATCAGCAGCACCAGCGCGGCGGCGGTCAGCACCCAGCCGGTGTCGCCGCTGTCGCTGGGGGCGACCGCGTCCTGCGCGTAGGCGGCGCAAGGCCAGGCAAGAAGCGCACAGGCGGCGGCCAGTTTCCGGAACATCGATCCCCCCATTCGCTCGCGTCACCGCGGTGTCGCGCGGAAGCTAAGCCAGGACGCGCGGCGGGACAAGTCCGTGCGCTACGCGGGCAATTCGCGTAAGATTATTACTCAATTAGGAAATTCCACCGCGACGCCCGCGACGGGTTGAAGGCAGCTCGGACACCACGCTAGGGTGGGGCGATGGTCCGCCCGCTCTTGCTCGTTGTCATGCTTTTCGCGATCGCCGCGCCCGCCGCGGCGCAGGACCGCGACGTGCCGTACTGGGCGACGCTGCGCGCCGACGAGATCAACATGCGGGTCGGGCCGAGCGAGGATTTCCCGATCGAATGGGTCTATCGCCGCAAGGGCCTGCCGGTGAAGGTGGTCCGGCTGCGCGAAGGCTGGCGCCTGGTGCAGGATCCGGACGGCGAGCGCGGGTGGATCCTCGGCCGCCTGCTCGATCCCGGCCGCGGGGCGATCGTCGTCGGCGACGGCCTCGCCGAGCTGCGCGAGTCGCCGGACGACGGCGGCCGCGTGCTGTGGCGGGCCGAGCCGGGCGTGGTCGGCGCGCTTGGCGATTGCGACGCCGGCTGGTGCAGGCTCGATGTCGCCGGCCGCAAGGGCTGGGTCCGCGCCGAGCGGCTGTGGGGAGCGGGCGAACCCTAAGGCTCGCCCGCGCGCCCGGTTCCGTCAGCCGGTCTTCTTGATGGTCAGCGGCTCGCTGCCGTCGTTGGGCGTGGCGACGAACGTGTTGTTCTCGTCCATCTCGCTCATCGTGAAGCAGACCTCGTCGGTGTCCTCGCCCTCGGCGTCGAAGCAGGTCATGCCGTCTTCCATGTCGCGCCAGGTGCCCGATTCCACCACCGCGCCGTCCTGCGAGTCGGTGTAGGTTCCGTCGGCATTGAGCACCGCGGTCGTCAGCTTGCCGTCCATCTCGAACTCGTAAGTCCCGGCCGAGCTTTCGGCCGCGACCGTCTCGGCGGCCGCCGGAGCTTCCGCTGCGGTGTCGTCGGCTTCCTCGGCGGCGTCGCCGCAAGCGGCTAGGCCGGCACACAGCGCGGCGACGAGCATCAGCTTCTTCATGGAAATATCCTCCCCATTGGCGCGGCCCGCCGGCTGCCTAGCACAGCGCAGCCGAGCCGCGAAGCGCCGCGGCCCGGAGTCAGCCGACCTTGCGCACCGTCACCGTGGTGCCGTCCGCCATGGTGCCGGTGAAGCTGCCCGAGGCGTCGGGCTGGGTGAACGTGTAGCAGCGCTTGTCCCCCTCGGCCGGGGCGAAGCAGCCGAGCTCGCCCTCTTGCGCCCAGGTGCCGGTCTCGATCTCGCCGCTGTTGACCGCGTTCGAGTAGGTGCCGTCGGCCGCGACGGTGTTGATGCCGGCCACGCCGTCGCTCCGCGAATACGCGTACGTGCCCGCCTCGAGCCCCCACGCCGCGGGAGCGCCTTGCTCCGCCGTAGCCGTCTCCTCTTCAGCCGGCGCGGCGGCGTCCTGGCGGCAAGCGGCGAGGGCGACGAGCGCGCAGACCATTGCGATCTGTTTCATGGTTTTCCCCCTGACCCGTAATCGCACGCTATCACGGCTCCGGAGGGCCCGGCGAGCCCGAATTCGTCAGCGACCGAGCCGGCTCGCCGAGCTATTCCGCGGCGTCGTCGAACGACTCCACCGGGCGCACGGTCATGACTTCGCCGTCCTCCGCGGTGACTTCCATGCTGCCGTCCGCGGCGGGTTCGCTGCCGGCGAAGCATTGGTGGCCTTCGACGCCTTCGGTCACGAAGCAGTTCTTGCCGCCTTGCGCGAAGATCGTTCCGCCGGCGGCCTCGCCGTCGGCAAAGACCATCGCCCAAGTCATCCCCGGGAGCACGGTCAGTTGGTCGATGCTGCCGTCTGCCCGGTGGACCTCGTAGTTCCCCGGCGCGACCGCTTCGAACCCCGCGTCGGCATTGGCATCGACTTCGGCCACGGCCGCCGCTTCGGGGGCCTCGGCCTCGTCGCTCCCGGATCCGTTGCAGGCGCCCAAGGCAAGGACAGCGGCGATAACGATCGATTTCTTCATGACGGCCATCTCCCAGCCCCAGTGAACGGCGACTCTTCGTCGTACAAACGGTGCGGCGGGTGGCCCGTTCCGGTTGTCGAACGGCCGGTCAGCATAGCTCCACCGCCACCGCGGTGCCTTCGCCGCCGCCGATGCACAGGCTGGCGACCCCGCGCTGGCCGCCGCGCTGCCGCAGCGCGTTCAGCAGAGTGACGATGACCCGGGTGCCGCTGGCGCCGATCGGATGGCCGAGCGCGGTGGCGCCGCCGTGGACGTTGATCCGCTCATGCGGGATGCCGATGTCGCGCATGGCGAACATCGCCACGCAGGCGAACGCCTCGTTCACTTCCCACAGGTCGACGTCCTCGACCGACCAGCCGGCGTTGTCGAGCACCTTGCGGATCGCCCCGACCGGGGCGGTAGTGAAGTCCTTCGGTTCCTGCGCGTGCGCGGCCATCGCCACGACGCGGGCCACCGGCTGCTTGCCGAGCGCCTCGGCGGTGCTCTGGCGGCACAGCACGACCGCGGCGGCGCCGTCGGAGATCGAGCTGGAAGTCGCGGCGGTGATCGTGCCTTCCTTGGCGAAAGCCGCACGCAGCTCGGGAATCTTGGCGGGGTTGGCCTTGCCAGGCGCCTCGTCGGTATCGACCGAGACCTCGCCCTTGCGCGTCTTGACGGTGACCGGGACGACCTCGTCGGCGAAAGCGCCCGACTGGATCGCGCTGGTGGCGCGGTTGAGCGACTCGATCGCGAACTGGTCCATGTCCTGGCGGGTCAGCTGGTATTCGTCGGCGGTGCACTGGGCGAACGCGCCCATCGCCTTGCCTTCCTCGTAGGCGTCCTCGAGCCCGTCGAGGAACATGTGGTCGTAGGCCTTGTCGTGGCCGATGCGCGCGCCAGAGCGGTGCTTCTTGAGGATGTACGGGGCATTGGTCATGCTCTCCATTCCGCCGGCGACGATCAGGTCGGCGTTGCCCGCGGCGAGGGCCTCGGAGCCCATGATCACCGTCTGCATGCCGCTGCCGCAAACCTTGTTGACCGTGGTCGCCTGGACCGACTTGGGCAGCCCGGCCTTGAGCGCCGCCTGCCGCGCCGGGGCCTGGCCGAGCCCCGCCGGGAGCACGCAGCCCATGTAGATGCGGTCGATCTCGTCGCCCGACACCCCGGCCCGTTCGACCGCGGCCTTGACCACCGTCGCGCCGAGGTCGGTCGCCGAGGCGTCGGCCAACGCCCCCTGCATCCCGCCCATCGGGGTCCGCGCGAAGGACAGGATGACGATCGGATCGGATTCGCTGAAAGTGGCCATGGCTGGGGCTCCGCTGGAGTGGACTCGGATCGGCGCCCATCTAGTGACGGGGCTCGTGCAGCGCAAACGCTCGGCGAGCCCGCAAGAGCCTGAAAATCGGGCGTCGAGCCCCTTGAACGCTTGCCGGTGGCGGACTACGGCGCGTGCAACCTCATACCAGCGGCGATTCAGCCGCCCAAGGACGTGTCGTGGTCGACCTTTCCGAGTACCTGCCGATCCTGATCTACCTGGGCGTCGCGCTCGGCCTGTCGGCGGCGTTCGTGTTCCTGCCGATGGGCGTTTCCCGGCTGACCGGGTCGTACAAGCCGAACGCCGAGAAGCTCAGCGAGTACGAGTGCGGCTTCCCCGCGTTCGAGGACCCGCGCAGCCAGTTCGACGTGCGCTTCTACCTTATCGCGATCCTGTTCATCGTGTTCGACCTCGAGGCGGCGTTCCTGTTCCCGTGGGCGGTCAGCCTCGACCTGACCGGCTGGCCCGGCTGGATCACGATGATGGTGTTCCTGTTCGAGCTCGCCGTCGGCCTCGCCTACGCGTGGAAGAAGGGCGCGCTGGAGTGGGAATGAGCGAGAAGCCGCGCCTCGACCACGTCCTCGCGAACCCGGCCGGCACCACCGTGCACGCGCCGGCGATCAACCCGACGATCCACCCGGAGATCGAGCTGCCGGGCGAGCACTATTTCAACCAGCTCAACGCCGAGGTCAGCGACAAGGGCTTCCTCGTCACCAGCACCGAGGACCTGTTCCAGTGGGCCCGCACCGGCAGCCTGTGGTGGATGACCTTCGGCCTCGCCTGCTGCGCGGTCGAGATGATCCACGTCAACATGCCGCGCTACGACATGGAGCGGTTCGGCGTCGCGCCGCGCGCGTCGCCACGCCAGTCGGACGTGATGATCGTCGCCGGCACGCTGTGCAACAAGATGGCCCCGGCGCTACGCAAGGTCTACGACCAGATGTCGGACCCCAAGTACGTGATCAGCATGGGCAGCTGCGCCAACGGCGGCGGCTATTATCACTACAGCTACAGCGTGGTGCGCGGCTGCGACCGGATCGTGCCGGTCGACATCTACGTCCCCGGCTGCCCGCCGACCGCCGAAGCGCTGCTTTACGGCGTGATGCAGCTCCAGCGGAAGATCCGCCGCGAAGGGACCATCGAGAGGTAGCATGGCGACCGTGCTCCACTCGGCCCCGCGCTTCGCTTCGAACGAAGGCGTGAAGGACGCGCTCGCCGCCGCGCTCGGCAACATGCTGCTCGCGTCCAAGGAAGAGCACGGCGAGATCGTCCTCGGGGTGGAGCGCGAGCGGATCGCGGAGGCGCTGCGGGTGCTGCGCGACGAGCACGGCTACCAGCAGCTGATGGAGATCGCCGGGGTCGACTACCCGCAGCGCGACGAGCGCTTCGAGGTGGTCTACATGCTGCTGTCGCTGACCCGGAACCACCGCATCCTGGTCAAGGTCCGCGCGGCGGAGAACACGCCGGTGCCGACGGTGACCACGCTGTGGCCCGTCGCCGGCTGGCTCGAGCGCGAGGTGTTCGACCTCTACGGGGTGATCTTCGACGGCAACACCGACCTCAGGCGGATTCTCACCGACTACGGCTTCGAGGGCCACCCTTTCCGCAAGGACTTCCCGCTGACCGGCTACCAGGAGCTGCGCTACTCCGAGGAGGAGAAGCGCGTGGTCTACGAGCCGGTCGAGCTGGCGCAGGATTTCCGCAGCTTCGAGTTCATGAGCCCGTGGGAAGGCGCCGACTACCCGCTGCCCGGCGACGAGAAGGCGGCGATCCCGCCGGTGGTCGAGGTCAAGACCACCGAGAGCCCGAAGCAGACCGGCTCGAGCGAGGCGACCGACGCCAAGGCGGCCGAGAAGGTCGCCGGCGGCTCCACCGGCAAGACCGCCAACCCGGGCAGCGGCGAGCCGGTGCCGCAGGATGTCGATGTGGCCGCCCCGGGCGCGCCCGAGCCGACCGAGGACCGCCCGGCGAGGGCGCCGCGCAAGGCGAAGGGCACCGACACCGCCGGCGCGACCCAACCCAAGCCGCGCGCTCGCCGCCGGAAGACCGACGGAGAAGCGCCATGAGCGGCTTGAGCGTCGAGCGCTCGCCGACCACCGGCGACGAGGTCATCTCCAACTACACGATCAACTTCGGCCCGCAGCACCCGGCCGCGCACGGCGTGCTGCGCCTGGTCATGGAGCTCGACGGCGAGATCATCGAGCGGATCGACCCGCACGTCGGCCTGCTCCACCGCGGCACCGAGAAGCTGATCGAGTACAAGACCTATCTCCAGGCGCTGCCCTATTTCGATCGGCTCGATTACTGCAGCCCGCTGTGCATGGAGCACAGCTACGTGCTCGCGGTCGAGAAGCTGCTCAACCTCGAGGTGCCGCTGCGGGCGCAGTACCTGCGCGTGCTAATGGCCGAGCTGACGCGCATCAAGAACCACATGCTCAATCTCGGCAGCCACGTGATGGACGTCGGCGCGATGACGCCGAACCTGTGGCTGTTCGAGCTGCGCGAAGACTGCATGAACTTCTACGAGCGGGTCTCCGGCGCGCGCATGCACGCGGCGTGGTTCCGCCCCGGCGGGGTGCACGAGGACGTCCCGCTCAAGGTGCTGAGCGACATCGGCGACTGGGTCGACACGCGCCTGCCGCGGCTGTTCGAGGACGCGATCAGCCTCGTCGCCGACAACCGCATCTTCAAGCAGCGCAACGTCGACATCGCCAAGGTCGGCCGCGACGACGCCATCGCCTGGGGCTTCTCGGGCCCGATGATCCGCGCGGCCGGCGTGCCGTGGGACTTGCGCAAGAGCCAGCCGTACGACGTCTACGAGCGGATGGACTTCGAGATTCCGGTCGGGACGAACTCCGATTGCTACGACCGCTTCATGGTCCGCGTCGAGGAAGTCCGCCAGTCGGCCCGCATCATCAAGCAATGCCTCGCGGAGATGCCCGAAGGGCCGGTGGCGAGCGACGACCGCAAGGTCGTCCCGCCCAAGCGCGCCGAGATGAAGCAGTCGATGGAAGCGCTGATCCATCACTTCAAGCTCTACACCGAAGGCTTCCACGTGCCCGCCGGCGAGGTCTACGTCGCCACCGAGAGCCCCAAGGGCGAGTTCGGCGTCTACCTGGTCAGCGACGGCAGCAACAAGCCGTACCGCTGCAAGATCCGTCCGACCGCGTTCAGCCATCTTCAAGCGATGGACTTTATGAGCAAGGGGCACATGCTCCCCGACGCGACCGCCATTCTCGGCGCGATCGACGTGGTGTTCGGGGAGTGCGACCGCTAGCCATGTTTGCGCTGCTGATCGGATTTGTCGTCCTCGTGCTTGCCTTCGGCTGGCTGGCGCTGGCGATGTGGCTGAGCGCGCGCGCCGATCGCCAGTATCTCGAGCGCGAGCAGCTGCAGCGCGTGTTCGGGGACGGTGACCGGTGACGGGCCGGGCGCTGTCTCGGGTGTGGAACGGGACCTTGGGAATCGAAGGAGTGGGGTCGTTGAAGCTTTCGCAGTTGGATCGTTTGTCGGTGCTGGCGTGCGTGACGGGGTTGTCGCTGCTGGCCATCTTCTTCGCCGCGACGGGGCTCGGTGCCGAGCAGCCCGAGTGGCTGCCGATGGCGATCGCCTCGATCGCCGGCTTCGAGATGTTCATGGTCATCGACGCGGCCCGCCGGCGGCGCTCTGGCGGGGGGCTGAATGGCTGACCGCCATCTCGAGCCGGACAGCCCCGAGCTGCGCGAGCGGTGGGGCGCGTTCGCGTGGACGGGCGAGAACGCCGCCGCCGCCAAGGAGATCGTCGCGCGCTATCCGCAAGGGCGCCAACGCAGCGCGGTGATGCCGCTGCTCGACCTCGCCCAGCGGCAGGTAGGGGCAGAGACGGGCACGCAAGGCTGGCTGCCGATCCCGGTGATCGAGTTCGTCGCCCGCGAGCTCGACATGCCGGTGATCCGCGTGCTCGAGGTGGCCACGTTCTACATGATGTACAACCTCGTGCCGGTCGGGCGTTTCCACGTGCAGGTGTGCGGCACCACGCCGTGCATGCTGCGCGGCTCCGATGACATTCTGGCCGCCTGCTATCGGCGCGGGATGAAGAAGGGGCACACGACCGACGACGGGCTGTGGACGCTGACCGAAGTCGAATGCATGGGCAATTGCGCCAGCGCGCCGATGGTCCAGATCAACGACGACAACTACGAGGACCTGACGGCCGAGCGGCTCGACCATATCCTTGACGAGCTCGCCGCCGGCCGCCAGCCCAAGGCGGGCACGCAGGAGCCCGGCCGCCACACGGTCGAGCCGCTCGGCGGCCCGACCACGCTGCGCGAGATGGTCTCGGCCAACCACGACTACCGGAGCGAGTGGGCATGAACGGCAAGATCCTGATGGGCCTCGGCCTGGCGGTGATCGTGTGGGGCGTGGTCGCCGCGTTCAACGACCAGTTCATCCTCGCCGGGGTGCTCGCCATCGCCGGCCTCGGCGCGATCGCCTACGGCGCCCGGACGCAGAAAGGCGCGGAATGAGCGACTTGAGCCCGATCGTCGTCGCCGTGGTCGCCGTGATCGGCGTCGTCCTGGCGTGGAAGCTGCCCAAGGGCCTGGTCAAGACCGTGGTCCTCGTCGGCATCCTCGCGCTGGCGGCCTGGTACGTGTTCGCCGGCGGGGTTGGCTGATGCGCAAGTTCGTCAAGCCTCTCATAGCCGTCCTGGCGGGCATCGTGGCCAGCTGGTCGCTGCAACAGGCAGGCGTCGAGCCGCTGGTGGCGAAGATCATCGGCGTGGCCGTCGTGGTTGCCGTCCTGGCATCGCTCTGGCGCAGGAGCGCGCTGTCGTGAGCCTGCTCGACAAGGACCGCATCTTCACCAACCTCTACGGCTACCAGGACTGGCGCCTGGCAGCCTCCCAGGCGCGCGGCGACTGGGACGATACGCGCGCGCTGATGCTGCGCGGGCAGGACGCGATCATCGACGAGATCAAGGCCAGCGGCCTGCGCGGGCGCGGCGGCGCGGGCTTCCCGACCGGCATGAAGTGGTCGTTCATGCCCAAGGAAAGCAAGGACGGCCGGCCGAGCTTCCTGGTGATCAACGCCGACGAGAGCGAACCGGGATCCTGCAAGGACCGCGAGATTATCCGCCACGATCCGCACAAGCTGATCGAGGGTGCGCTCGTGGCCGGGTTCGCGATGCGCGCGCGCGCCGCCTACATCTACATCCGCGGCGAATACATCCGCGAGGCCGAGACGCTGTTCGCCGCCGTCGCCGAGGCTTATGACGCCGGCCTGCTCGGCAGGAACGCGGCCGGCTCGGGCTACGATTTCGACATATTCGTCCACCGCGGCGCGGGCGCCTACATCTGCGGCGAAGAGACCGCGATGATCGAGAGCCTCGAGGGCAAGAAGGGCCAGCCGCGCCTCAAGCCGCCGTTCCCGGCCGGCGCCGGGCTCTACGGCTGCCCGACCACGGTCAACAACGTCGAGAGCATCGCCGTGGTGCCGACGATCCTTCGCCGTGGCGCGAGTTGGTTCGCCAGCTTCGGCCGCGACAACAACAAGGGCACCAAGCTGTTCCAGATCAGCGGCCACGTCGACAAGCCGACCGTGGTCGAGGAAGCGATGAGCATCCCGTTCCGCGAGCTGATCGAGAAGCACTGCGGCGGCGTCACCGGCGGGTGGGACAACCTGCTGGCGGTGATCCCCGGGGGCTCTTCGGTGCCGCTCGTTCCCGCGGCCGAGATCATGGATTGCCCGATGGACTTCGACGGGCTCAAGGACCTCGGCTCGGGCCTCGGCACCGCGGCGGTGATCGTGATGGACAAGTCGACCGACATCGTCCGCGCGATCAGCCGCATCAGCTACTTCTACAAGCACGAGTCGTGCGGCCAGTGCACTCCATGCCGCGAGGGCACCGGATGGATGTGGCGGGTGATGGAGCGGCTGCGGGTGGGCGAGAGCACGCCCGACGAGATCGACATGCTCTATCAGGTCACCAAGCAGGTCGAGGGCCACACCATCTGCGCGCTTGGCGACGCCGCGGCGTGGCCGATCCAGGGCCTGATCCGGCACTTCCGCCCCGAGCTCGAGCGGCGCATCGCCGAGCGTGGGGCCGCATTGCAGGAAGCCGCGGAGTAGGCGGACAGCGCTTTGCGCGAACGGGGCTCTTGGTCCGGTCCGGCCCTCGTGATAGCTTCACGGCGTGGGAAATCGAGAGGTTGGAGGGTCAGGGTCATGTCTAAGCGCGGAGGTGTCGTTTGCTTCGGTCTTGTGGTCGCCCTCGCCGTTGCGACATCAGCCACGGCGCAGCAGACCCCGGGAGGCACTCCGCCAGGGCCGGTCGGGGGACCCGATGTCGTCGCGCCCGACGTAACAGCTCGCGGCAATGAAACCTTCACACGCGAATTCGAAAACCGGCGGCTGAGGGCCGACAACATGGGCGCGGCTGGCGTACGGGGCGGAGCCGACGCGATCGCCACGTGCATCCTGCGCCGGGGCGGCGAAAAAGCCGCCGATTACCTTGGTGGCCCGCTGGCCGGCGATCCGAGCTATGCGCGTATTTCGGCGGCGTTGACCGGCCGCTGGCGCACCTGCACCAATAACGTCGCCGCCGCCACGGCGTCGAACATCAGCGATGCGCTGGCCGAGCA
>Ga0196977_1000531_pt1 | contig 19463 bp, 27 predicted proteins | sample S3v_1013CmetaG_FD_148634 | JGI IMG/M metagenome (GOLD analysis project Ga0196977, IMG submission 148634) | Soil microbial communities from Anza Borrego desert, Southern California, United States - S3+v_10-13C | ecosystem: Environmental > Terrestrial > Soil > Desert | place: USA: California...
TGCGAGAAGTACGGTGTGGAGGTTCGCTCGGCCGACATTCTCAGTCCCGAGTTCGAACTGCCCGAGGAGTCGTTCGATGCCATTACCTCGTTCGACTGCTTCGAGCATCTGCATCATTCTCCGAAGCGTCTCGTGGCCCGGATCCGCAAGGCGTTGCGCAATGGCGGCGCGTTCATTCTCGGCGTGCCCAACTGCGTGAATCTTCGCAAGCGGATCACGGTTCCCTTCGGTTCCGGCAAATGGTCGGGCATGGAAGAGTGGTACCACTCGGACGTTTTCCGCGGTCATGTTCGCGAGGCGGATGTCGATGACCTTCGTTACATCGCGCGCGACATGGGTCTCAGCGACGTTCAGGTGTACGGGAGAAATTGGAAGGGCTCCATCTCGCGGTTCGGATTCGTTCGCGCGCTGACGCCCATGGCGGATCACCTGCTGCGGCTGCGGCCGTCGCTCTGCTCGGACATCTACGTCGTCGGGACGAAGTCTGGGGTTTACATCCAATAACGGAGGCTATTTTGGGTCAGAAGGTCAATCCTTACGGTTTTCGGCTGGGCTTCAACAAGACCTGGCATTCGCGCTGGTTCGCGGGGAAGAACTACGCCGAGACGCTTCATCGCGATCTGAAGCTTCGCGACGACCTCAAGAAGCGCCTCTCGCATGCGGGCGTGTCGGAGATCGACATCGAGCGCACCGCGAACAAGATGCGCATCAACATCTATACCTCGCGTCCCGGCATCATCATCGGCCGCAAGGGCGCGGAAGTGGACAAGCTGCGCGATGAGCTGCAGAAGCTCGTCAACGGCGAGGTCTACATCAACATCCAGGAGATCCAGCGTCCGGAGCTCGACGCGCAGCTCGTGGCCGAGAACATCGCCACGCAGCTCGAGCGCCGCATCGCTTTCCGTCGCGCCATGAAGAAGGCCATGGAGTCGGCCTTCCGCTTCGGTGCGAAGGGGATCAAGGTTCGCGTTGGCGGTCGCCTCAACGGCGCTGAGATCGCGCGCACCGAGTGGTATCAGGACGGACGCCTTCCGCTGCACACGCTGAAGGCCGACATCGATTACGGCCTGGCCGAGGCGCACACCACGTACGGTCTCATCGGCGTGAAGGTGTGGCTCTACAAAGGCGATCTGGCCAAGGCGCGTAGCCGCCGTCGCGCACAGTAACGATCAGTATCCAGGAGAAACCGCATCATGTTGATGCCGAAGAAAGTCAAATTCAGAAAGCAGCAGCGCGGACGTCGCCGCGGACTCGCCACGCGCGGGGCCAAGGTCTCGTTCGGCGATTACGGGCTGCAGGCGCTCGAAGTGGGCTGGGTCACCGCCCGCCAGATCGAAGCTGCCCGTATCGCGATGACGCGTCACGTCAAGCGCGGCGGCAAGATCTGGATCCGCATCTTCCCCGACAAGCCGATCACCAAGAAGCCGCTCGAGACGCGCATGGGCAAGGGCAAGGGTGCGCCGGAAGAATGGGTATGCGTGATCAAGCCGGCCCGCATCCTCTATGAGATGGAAGGTGTGACGCGCGAGGTCGCCGAAGAGGCGTTCCGCCTGGCCGGTTCCAAGCTGCCCATCAAGACGCGTTTCGTGACGCGCGAGCAGACGGAGGTCGGCGAGTAATGGCCAGCAAGAAGACGATCACCACGCTTCGCGACAAGAGCGTCGACGAGCTCCGCAACCGCGAGCGCGACCTGAAGGAGCAGCTCTTCAAGCTGCGCTTCCAGCGCGCCACCGGCCGTGTGGAAAACCCCATGAAGATGCGTCAGGTCCGCCGCGAGATCGCGCAGATCGAGACGCTGCTCAACGAGCGCGCGCGCTCGACGAACGCGTAAGGAAGCAACGATGGCAACGAAAGACAAGAACGAGCAGGCAGCCGACGCGAAGAACGCGCGCACGAAAGTGGGCGTGGTGGTCTCCAACAAGATGCAGAAGACCGTCGTCGTGGCCGTCGAGAATCTCGTCAAGCACGGGATGTATCAGAAGTACATCAAGCGTACGAACAAGTTCCTCGCCCACAGCGAGCAGCCGGACATCAACATCGGCGATCGCGTGGTCATCGAGGAGACGCGGCCTCTCTCCAAGCTGAAGCGCTGGAAGATCCGCGAAGTGCTCGACAGAGCCAGCTAGCAGTCAAGAACGGTCAGGAGTCAGTCATGATTCAGATGGGAACAATTCTGCAGGTCGCGGACAACACGGGCGCGAAGAAGATCGCCTGCATCCGCCTGCGCGGCGGATCGACGGCCGGTCAGTACGCCCGGGTCGGCGACGTCATCACGGCCTCCGTCAAGGAAGCCTCGCCGGACGGCACCGTCAAGAAGGGCGCGGTGGTGAGAGCCGTCATCGTTCGGACCGTGAAAGAGACCCGTCGGCGCGACGGTTCCTACATCAAGTTCGACGACAACGCAGCGGTGCTCATCAACGACGCGCGCGAGCCGGTGGGCACGCGCGTGTTCGGCCCGGTGGCGCGCGAGCTTCGTGAGCGCAAGTTCATGAAGATCATCTCGCTCGCGCCTGAAGTCATTTAAAGGAAGCACACCATGGGACTGTACGGACGTACCAAACAGCAGGACACTCCGCGCTACAAACCGCATGTGAAGAAGGGCGACTCGGTGGTCGTTCTCTCCGGCAAGGACCGCGGCAAGCAGGGACGCGTGCTGCGCGTCAACGCCACCAAGGGCACGGCCATCGTGGAGCGGGTGAACTTCACCAAGAAGCACACGAAGCCGAACCCCGGCAAGAACGTCAAGGGCGGCATCCTCGAGCGCGAGTCCCCGATCAACGTGGCCAAGCTCCAGGTGATCTGCCCGAGCTGCAACGAGCCTTCGCGTACCGGCTCTCATCGCGATGAGAACGGTGACGCCGTGCGCTTCTGCCGCAATTGCAAGGCGAATCTTACGAAGTAAACACATCGACCAGGCTCGTACTACGCCGAGCCAATATAAGGACCCAAGATGGCAGCAAGACTCAAAGAGGTTTACCAGAAGGAAGTTCGCCGGAAGCTGGCGGACGAGTTTCAGATCAAGAACCCGATGGCGGTTCCCAAGATCGAGAAAGTCGTCCTGAACATGGGCATGGGTGAGGCGATCGCCAACGCCAAGCTCCTCGACACCGCCGTCGAGGACCTGACCACCATCACCGGTCAGAAGCCGGTGGTGACCAAGGCCAAGAAGTCGATCGCGAGCTTCAAGCTGCGCGAGGGTCAGTCCATCGGCACGATGGTCACCCTGCGCGGAGAAAAGATGTACGAGTTTCTCGACCGTCTGATCAACATCGCTCTTCCGCGCGTCCGCGACTTCCGCGGCGTGCCGACGAAGTCGTTCGACGGCCGTGGCAATTACACCCTCGGCGTTCGCGACCACGTGATCTTCCCGGAGATCGACGCGGGCAAGGTCGACAAGTCGAAGGGCATGAACATCACGATCGTCACGACCGCGAAGAACGACGAGCAGGCACGCTCGCTCCTTCGCGAGCTCGGGATGCCGTTCGCGAAATAACGAGGACTATTCAATGGCAAAAACGTCAATGATCGTCAAGGCAGAGCGGAAGCCGAAGTTTTCGGTGCGCAAGCGCAACCGCTGCAAGCAGTGCGGACGTCCGCGCGGTTTCCTGCGCAAGTTCCAGCTCTGCCGCATCTGCTTCCGTCTGCTCTCGCTCGGCGGCTACATCCCCGGCGTGACCAAGTCGAGCTGGTAGCTCGCACGACCGATAACAGGAGTCACAGAATGTCGATGACAGATCCCATCGCGGATATGCTGACCAGAATCCGCAACGGAATTCAGTCGCGTCACGAGCGCGTCGAGATGCCGACCTCGAAGTTGAAGGTCGAAGTTGCGAAGATCCTCAAGTCCGAAGGTTTCATCAGCAACTACAAGGTCCTTCCCGCCGAGGAAGGCAAGCCGCAGGGAAGCCTGCGCGTGTACCTGAAGTATTCGGGAGACGGCGAGCCCGTCATCCACGGCATCGAGCGCGTCTCGCGCCCGGGCCGTCGCGTCTACCGCGGCAAGGAAGAGCTGCCGCAGGTGCTCGGCGGACTCGGACTGGCGATCGTGTCGACCTCGAAGGGCGTGCTCTCGGGCGCCGAGGCCGCACGCACCGGCATCGGTGGCGAAGTGCTCTGCCAGGTTTGGTAGCGAACATCTGGTAGAGAAGGAGATCCGCACATGTCTCGTATTGGTAAGAAAGAGATTCCGCTGCCGAACGGCGTCGAAGTCAGCCAGAGCGGCGAAGCCGTCGTGGTGAAGGGGCCCAAGGGCAGCCTGACCACCGCGGTGATCCCGGGCATCTCGATGAAGGTCGAGAACAACGTCGTGAAGTTCGAGCGGCGCGACGACGAGGGCAAGACCCGCGCGTTCCACGGCCTCATGCGCGCGCTGGTGGCGAACAACGTCAAGGGCGTGAGCGAAGGCTTCAAGCGCGAGCTCGACATCGTCGGCGTTGGTTACCGCGCCGAGGTGAAGGGGAAGGAAGTGGTCTTCCAGCTCGGCTACTCGCATCCGGTCCGCTTCCCGGTTCCGGACGGCATCGACATCACCGTCGACGCGAAGACGGGCCACATCACCGTCACCGGCATCGACCGCCAGAAGGTCGGGCAGACGGCGGCGGAGATCCGCAGCCTGCGCGAGCCCGATCCGTACAAGGGCAAGGGCATCAAGTACAGCGACGAAGTGATCCGCCGCAAGGCGGGCAAGGCCGCGGGCAAGTAAACGCGCGCCATCACCTAGTGCGCCGGCCATACAACGTCGGCACAGAGGAGCGACATGGATAAAGCAAGACACAGAGTGGAAGCACGCGGCCGGATCCGCGACCGGATCCGCCGGAAGGTCACGGGAACGTCGGAGCGTCCGCGCCTGGCGGTGTACCGGAGCCTGAAGAGCATTTACGCGCAGGTCATCGACGACGCGTCGGGCCGCACCATCGTCTCGGCTTCGAGCCTGGAGAAGGAAGCGGGCGCGAAGGGTTCGAACGCGGCTGCCGCGAAAGCGGTCGGTGCGCTCATCGCGAAGAAGGCCAAGAACAGCGGCATCACCCGCGTGGTCTTCGACCGCGGCGGCTACCTCTACCACGGCAACATCAAGGCGCTCGCGGATGCGGCGCGTGAGAACGGACTGGAATTCTAGGAGATCACATGCAGCGTCCAATGCAGCGTCCAGGTCAGGGCTCTTCGCGCGGCGATCGTCGTCAGGACGAGCGCAGCGAGAGCGGGATGATCGATAAGGTCGTCCACATCAACCGCGTGACGAAGGTCGTCAAGGGCGGTAAGAACTTCAGCTTCAGCGCGCTCGTGGTCGTCGGTGACGGCAAGGGCAAGGTGGGCTTCGGATCGGGCAAGGCCAAGGAAGTTCCGGCCGCCATCAAGAAGGGCATCGAGATCGCGAAGAAGAACATGATCCAGGTTGCCTTGAGCGGCACGACGATCCCGCACACGATCGTCGGCCACTACGGCGCCGGACAAGTTCTTCTGAAGCCGGCCTCGGAAGGTACCGGCGTCATCGCCGGTGGTCCGGTCCGCGCGATCCTCGAGTCGGCCGGCATCCAGAACATCCTCACGAAGTCGCTCGGCACCGCCAACCCGCACAACGTCGTCAAGGCGACGTTCGAAGCGCTCAAGCTGCTCCGCACCGCGGAACAGTACAAGGCGCTCCGCGGCGGAGACGAAGCGGCGGAAGGAGCCGAGGCGTGAAACTGAAGCTCTTCCGCAGCAGGGAAAAGAAGTCGGGCGGCAAGACCATCCGCATCCGCCAGATCCGCAGCGGCATCGCATGCCCGGTGGAGATGCGCGAGACGCTCAAAGCGCTCGGCCTCGGCCGCATCAACAAAGTCTCCGAGCGTGTCGACACGCCTTCGGTGCGCGGCATGATCGCCAAGATCCCGCATCTCGTCGAAGTCGTCACTGAGTAACGAACGAGGACCATCATGGAACTGAGCAATCTGAAACCGAAAAAGGGCGCCCGTCACGCGAAGAAGCGCGTCGGCCGCGGTCCTGGCTCGGGTCACGGCAAGACGTCCAGCCGCGGCGAGAAGGGACAGAAGTCCCGCTCCGGCTACAGCGGCAAGCGCGGTTTCGAAGGCGGCCAGATGCCTCTGCATCGCCGGCTTCCGAAGCGCGGCTTCACCAACATCTTCAAGAAGGATTACGCGGTCGTGAACGTCTCCGATCTGGACCGTTTCGACAACGGCGCTTCGATCGACGAGGCGACGCTCCGTCAGGCCGGCCTGGTCAAGGGATCGCACGACGGCGTGAAGGTCCTCGGCGACGGCGAGCTCTCCAAGAAGCTCACCGTGTCGGCCACCAAGTTCTCCAAGTCTGCACGCGAGATCATCGAAAAAGCCGGCGGAACCTGCCAGGAGATCCAGTAACGTGCCGAACGTCGTCGATACAGTCCGCAACATCTGGGCAATCGAGGACCTCCGCAAGCGCGTGCTCTTCACGTTCGCGCTGCTCGCGGTTTACCGCCTTGGATCGCACATCCCGACGCCGGGCGTCGATCCTGTCGCGCTCTCGGAGTTCTTCAAGTCGATGAGCGGCGGCGTCTTCGGCTTCCTCGATCTCTTCTCCGGCGGTGCGCTCTCGCGCCTGTCGGTGTTCGCGCTCGGCATCATGCCGTACATCTCGGCGTCGATCATCCTGCAACTGCTGACGGTGGTCTGGCCGTACCTCGAGAAGCTCTCGAAAGAGGGCGAGATGGGACGGCGCAAGATCAACCAGTACACGCGCTACGGCACGATCGTCCTGGCCATCGTCCAGGCGCTCGGCGTCGCTTTCTGGCTGCGCAGCCAGACTTCGCCGGGCGGCGCGCCGCTCGTCCCGCCGCACATTCAGGACGCTCTGTGGGGCATCGGCTTCCCGATCATGACCGTGCTCACGCTGACGACCGGTACCGCGTTCGTCATGTGGCTCGGTGAGCAGATCTCGGAGCGCGGCATCGGCAACGGAATCTCGCTGATCATCTTCGCGGGCATCGTGGTGGGACTCCCGTCCGCGACGATCTCCACGGTGCAGGACATCCGCACCGGCCAGCGCAGCATCTTCGCGATCCTCTTCCTGCTGGTGTTCATGGTCGCGGTGACTGCGTTCGTCGTGTTCATGGAGCGCGCGCAACGCCGCATTCCGGTGCAATACGCAAAGCGCGTCGTCGGCCGCAAGGTCTACGGCGGTGCGAACACCTACCTGCCGCTGCGCGTCAATACCGCCGGCGTCATCCCGGTCATCTTCGCGTCGTCGATCCTGGTCATTCCGCAGACGCTCGCGCAGGTCATCAATCAGCCGTGGGCGAAGTCGATCGGCAACCAGTTGCAGATGGGCGAGCCGCTCTACTACCTGCTGCAGGTGGCGGGCATCATCTTCTTCGCGTACTTCTATACCTCGATCGTTTTCAATCCGGTCGACACGGCCGACAACATGCGCAAGTACGGCGGCTTCATCCCCGGCATCCGCCCGGGCAAGAGGACGTCGGAGTACATCGATCGCGTCCTCACGCGCATCACGTTCGTCGGCGCCCTGTATCTCGCGCTGGTCTGCGTGATTCCCGAGTTCCTCATCTCCGGTATCCACGTCGCGCAGATTCCGTTCGGCATCGGCGCGTTCCTCGACAGCGTGCTGCCCGACTGGATCACGGTGGGCATGGGCCTCAACTTCTACTTCGGCGGCACGTCGCTGCTGATCGTGGTGGGCGTGGCGATGGACACGATGCAGCAGATCGAATCGCAGCTCGTGATGCGCCACTACGACGGATTCATGAAGAAGGGCCGCATCCGCGGACGCCGCGGCTGATCGAAAGCATGAAGATCATCTTCATCGGACCGCCGGGCAGCGGCAAGGGAACCCAGGCGAAACGGCTTGCAAGCCGTTTCGGCATTCCGCACATCTCGACGGGCGACATGCTCCGCGAGGCGGTGACGGACGGGACCGAGCTCGGCCTGCAGGCGGCTCCGATCATGGCGTCGGGCGGGCTGGTCTCCGACGACCTGATGATCAGTATCATCGACGAGCGCCTCGGCAAAGCGGACGCGAGCAAAGGCTTCATCCTCGACGGCTTCCCCCGCACGATCGTGCAGGCGGAAAAGCTCGATGGGATCGTCGGAAAAAGCGCGGGGAATGGCGATGGAGGCCTCCGCGTTCTTCAACTGCTCGTCCCAGACGACGCCATCGTCCGCCGCATCACTCAGCGACGGACGTGTGCGCAGTGTGGGGCGATTTACCATCTCGAAAACAATCCTCCGGCGACGGGCAGCGTGTGTGATCGCTGCGGCGCGGAGGTCATCGCACGTGCCGACGATACCGAACAGGCCGTGCGCAAGCGTCTCGAGTCGTTCCATCGGCAGACTTTGCCTGTGGCGACGTACTACAAGGCGAAAAGCATTCTTCGGGAAGTCGACGGGGTTGGTCCCGTCGATGAGATCTTTGAACGAATTGAAAAGTCCCTGGCCGTATAGCTCGAAGAGGAAAGCGTGCTCGATCGAATGAAGGGACCGACGCTCAAGAGTCGCGACGAGATCGCGGTGATGGACCGGGCCAACCGGATCGTCGTCGAGATCCTCGAGATGATGCGTGAGATGGTGCGCCCCGGCGCGACCACGGCGCAGATGAACGCGACGGCGGAGCAAGAGCTGGCGAAGCGCGGCGCGAAGTCGCCCTTCAAAGGCTACTCTCCGATGGGACTGCCGCCGTATCCGGCCGTCCTCTGTTCGTCGGTCAACGATGTGATCGTGCACGGCATCCCCAATCGCGCGAAGCTGCAGGAAGGCGATCTGGTCGGCCTCGACTTCGGAGCCATCTTCGAAGGCTTCGTCGGCGATGCCGCCATCACAGTGCCCGTCGGCAAAGTGACTCCGCGAGCGGACGAACTGATGCGAACCACGCGCGAGTGCCTGGAGCTGGCCATCGAAGAGATGCGGCCGGGCCGGCATATCGGCGACATCGGCGCAGCGGTGCAGGAGCACGCGGAGTCCCGCGGCTTTCACGTGATCCGGACATTTGTCGGACACGGCATCGGGCGCCGCATGCACGAGGAGCCTCAGGTCTACAACTTCGGCAAACGCGGGCGCGGTCTCGAACTGAAGGAAGGCATGGTCCTGGCGATCGAGCCGATGCTTTGCGACATCGGCGTGAAGCTGCGGTCGCGCATCAGCAGGGCAGGGACGAATGGAGTGATCCAGGACGTACGGACGGACGCCGATGGGTGGACCGCACGGACGGTCGACGGTGAGCTGGCGGCGCATTTCGAGAATTCGGTGGCCGTCACGGCAAACGGACCCTGGGTTCTGGGAAAGTAGCATTCCTGGACAAGTAGGACGTCAGAAGCAAAAAGGAAGGTATGTCGAAGGAAGAAGCGATTGAAGTGACAGGAACGGTCCTGGAGACGTTGCCCAACGCGATGTTTCAGGTCGAGCTGGAGAACAAGCACAAGGTACTCGCGCACATCTCCGGCAAGATGAGAAAGCACTTCATCCGCATCCTTCCCGGAGACAAGGTCCTCGTGGAGCTCTCGCCGTACGACCTCACGCGCGGGCGCATCACGTACCGATACAAGTAGAGAAATTGGCTCAACCAGAGCCGCGAGTGAAATCATGAAAGTTCGTTCGTCAGTCAAGCGTATCTGCACCAAATGCAAGGTCGTCCGTCGCCAGGGCGTGATTCGGATCATCTGTGAGAATCCGAAGCACAAGCAGCGTCAGGGCTAATCAGGAGCAATAGTCAATGGCACGTATCGCGGGTGTTGATCTTCCCCTCAACAAGCGGGTCCAGGTGGGCCTGACGTACATTTACGGCATCGGCCGCACGCGGGCGACGACCATTCTCGACAACGCGGGCGTCAACAGGGACGTGCGCGTCAAGGATCTGACCGAGGATGACGTTCGGAAGATCCGTCAGATCATCACGGACGAGGGCAAGGTCGAAGGCGATCTGCGCAAGGACGTCGGTCTCGACATCAAGCGGCTGATGGAGATCAACTGCTACCGCGGCATGCGCCATCGCCGCGGTCTCCCGGTCCGCGGCCAGCGCACCCACACCAACGCGCGCACGCGTAAAGGTCCGCGCAAGGGCGCGGTTGCCGGCAAGAAGAAAGCAACGAAGAAATAAGGACGCATTCAGATGGCAACTGCTAGAGCACCCAAGGCGGGCGCGCGCCGCGCCGGTACCAAGCGCAAGGAACGGAAGAACGTTCCGCACGGCGTCGCGTCCATCGCGGCGACGTTCAACAACACCATCGTGGCCATCACGGATCCGATGGGCAACATCCTCTCCTGGTCCAGCGCCGGCCGCATCGGCTTCAAGGGCTCCCGCAAGGGCACCCCGTTCGCCGCGCAGGTCGCCGCGCAGAACGCCGCGCAACTGGCCCAGGAGCATGGCATCCGTTCCGTCGACGTCAAGGTCAAGGGTCCGGGCGCGGGTCGCGAGTCGGCCATCCGCGCGCTCGCGGCCTCCGGCCTCGACATCAAGTCGATCAAGGACGTCACGCCCATCCCGCACAACGGCTGCCGCCCGCCCAAGCGGCGCCGTGTGTAGCTCGCGCAAAAGCGCGAGTTGAGAGCTCAGGAATCGTCACGCCGAGCAGCAGCCGGCGTACACGCAACGCGCCATGGTGGCGCGGGTGCGAACAACAGGAGGCATAGTGGCTCGTTACACCGATCCCGTCTGCCGGCTTTGCCGGCGCGAGGGCATGAAGCTGTTTCTCAAGGGTGACCGCTGTTTCAAGGACAAATGCGCCATCGAGCGCCGCAACTACGCGCCCGGCCAGCACGGACGCCGCCGTTCCAAGGTCCTCGGCTACGGTTTGCAGCTTCGTGAGAAGCAGAAGGTCAAGCGCATTTACGGCCTGCTGGAAAGCCAGTTCCGCACGTACTTCCAGCGCGCCGCCAGCCGCACCGGCGTCACCGGCGACAACCTGCTCCGCCAGCTCGAGCTCCGGCTCGATAACGTCGCGTACTCCCTCGGCTTCGCCTCCTCGCGAGCCCAGGGCCGCCAGCTCGTCCGCCACGGCCATGTCGAGGTGAACGGCAGAAAAATCAACGTCCCCTCGTACCAGGTGCGCAAGGGCGACGTCATTCAGGTTCGTGAGAAGAGCCGGAAGAACGATCAGATCCGCCAGGCCGTCGAAACGGCAGCGGGACGCGGCGTTCCTTCCTGGTTGCAGCTCGAGCCGGATGCGTTCCGCGGCACGGTGACGGACCTTCCGAAGCGCGAAGACATCCGCCTGCCGATCCAGGAACAGCTCATCGTCGAACTCTACTCGAAGTAAATTTTTTCGGATGAAGGGGCAGGCGCGCCAGACGCCTGTCTGTCCTCATCCTTGACGCGAGGAGGCCGCTCACATGATGTGGTCAGATTTTCAGAAACCCAAGAAGCTCGATTACGATCCCGAAACCCTCACCCCGAATTACGGGCGCTTCACCGCCCAGCCGTTCGAGCGTGGCTTCGGTACCACGATCGGTAATGCGCTGCGGCGCGTCCTGCTCTCTTCGATCGAAGGCGCGGCCATCACCGCCGTTCGCGTCGAGGGCGTTCTCCACGAGTTCTCGTCGCTCCAGGGCGTTGTCGAGGACATGACCGACGTCGTCCTCAACCTCAAACAGGTCCCGTTCCGCCTGCACGGGTCGGGTCCCAAGACCCTCTACCTCGAGAAGAAGGGGCCGGGCGTCGTCACGGCCGCCGATTTCGAAGAGGATCCGGACATCGAGATCCTCGATTCGTCGGCGCATATCGCCACGCTGTCGAAGGAAGGCTCGCTCAAGCTCGAGGCCCGTCTCAAGAAAGGCCGCGGCTATGTCGTCGCCGATCGCAACGCCGACAACGACCTGCCGCTCGGCTACATCCCGGTCGACTCGATCCACTCGCCGGTTCGCCGCGTGAACTATCACGTCGAGGGCGCGCGCGTCGGTCAGATGACCGACTACGACAAGCTGATCCTCGAAGTATGGACCAACGGCGCCGTCTCGCCGCAGGAAGCGATCTCGCTCGCCTCGGAACTGCTCGGCGATCACCTGCGCATCTTCAGCGCGTTCGAAACGCGAATTGAAGAGCGCGAGGAAGCCGCCGCGCCCGAAGTCGATCCGCGCATGGCGGAGATGCTGGCCAAGCCGATCGAGGAGCTCGACCTCTCCGTCCGCTCCGCGAACTGCCTCAAGAACGCCAACATCCGCACCCTTGGTGACCTGGTGCAGCGCACCGAGCGCGAGATGCTCTCGACCAAGAACTTCGGTCGCAAGTCTCTCGACGAGATCAAGGACGTCCTCGGCAGCCTCGGCCTCTCGTTCGGCATGTCGCGCATGACGGCCAGCCGCGGGTACGACGTGCGCGACTAACGTCGCCAGCAGGGAAGGGGTACATCAATGAGACACGGAATGGCAAACCGCAAGCTGGGACGCACCGCGAGCCATCGCAAGGCGATGTTCCGCAACCAGCTCGCGTCGCTCATCGACAACGAGCGGATCATCACCACGCTGCCGAAGGCGAAGGAGCTTCGCCCGCTCGCCGAGAAGCTCATCACGCTGGCGCGCAATGACAGCGTTCACACGCGCCGCCAGGCGTTCCAGCAGGTGCCGAACGACGCGCTGATCGCGAAGCTGTTCGATACGCTGGGACCGCGTTTCTCGACGCGCCCGGGCGGCTACACGCGCATCATGAAGCTCGGTTCGCGCCGCGGCGACGCCGCGGAGATGGCCATCCTCGAGCTGGTCGAGCGCTCGGCCGACAAGGTCGACGCGAAGGCCGAGCCGAAGACGCCGGCCAAGGGCAGCAAGAAGAAAGCCGCGCCGAAGGTCGAGGAGCCTGCTGCCGAAGAGAAGCCGAAGCGCACGCGCAAGGCCGCTCCGAAAGCGGAGGAATCCGCGCCCGCCGAAGAGAAGCCGAAGAAGACACGGAAGAAGAAAGAAGAGTAGAGCGATTGCTCTCGTGAAGACGCCCGCCGCAAGGCGGGCGTTTTTGTTTTCAGCGCGCGAGAAATACACGCCCATTCGGAACGTCGAGCGTGACGCGGAAGCGCTGCAGGATTTCCGCTCCGATCAAACCGTGACTTCCCGGCGTGCCGACGAACGGGCTGCCTGCCGCGGCGAAATCAGTCTCGATATCCATCAAGTCGTGATCGCCGAGCCGGAGGCGGCGCACACGTCCGACCGTTCCGCGTAACGCACCCTGCACTCCGTGTCCCAGCGTCGTCTGCGCCGCGGCCACGGGCGGGGTGATGCGTGGGTCGCTGCCGACGTCGAGGCCGAGGGCCAGGTTCGCACCGGTGTCGAGCGAAAGGCTGACCGGAAACGCTCCCTCGGCGATCGTCAGCGACGCGGTCACGTAGGGCAGACCTGCATCATCGAACGTGAGCGGCAATGCAGCTGCGTCGTGTGGTGGCCGGAACGTGTCGGGCTCGTAAAGACGCACCCGCCGCGCGGTCCAGTCGATCTCGACGACGTAGCGGTCGAAGAGCGGCTTGCCGATCACGCCGAACGTGCTGAGCGGCGGCTCGGGCGGCGCGGGCCGGTCCGGGACGACGAGCTCCGCGAGCATGAACGTCGCGGTACCGATGCTGATCTCCACGTTACCCGCGAGTTTCGCCTGCTTCCGCTTTCCTGACCCGGCGCCGCCCACGTTTGCGATGCCGATGATCTTGAAGTGGAACGACGCCGGATCGGCGGCGCCGCGAAGATTTGGCGTCTGGCTGGCTGTGTCGAGCAGGAACGGAAGCGGTGCCGAACCGTTGATGCGCAGCGGAATCAGCGGCCGTCCGCGATCGAGCTCGATCGCCACGTCCGCAACCGGCGCCGGCTTCGTGGACGCACAAGCGGTGAGTAACAGGAGCAGCAGCGGGATGGCGCGATGCATCGAGTGATTCGAGCACAACATGCAGGCGGTTGCCTTGGACGCCTCGAAGCAATCTGGTACACGCTTAATGGCGCTAGAACGTCGCGCGCGTCCGGGTGCGCACTTCCGTTGCGCGCGCCGGCGCAACCCATCCTCCACCGATGAGATCGCGCATTACTGACGTATTGATGTCGATCATGCGAGGTATTAGCATGTGCGAATGCGGAAACTTACTCTTCCTTTCGCACTCCTCGTTTGCTTCGCCTTCGGCCCCATCCTGGAGGCTTGTCAGAAGTGCCGTCAGTATTACGATTACCAGGCATTGGCGTGGTGTTGGTATTGCGATTCAACTAACTGCGGTCTGTTCACCTGCGATGTACGCCAGGACCCTACCGTCGGTGACTACTGCGACGGCGAGGAAGGCTGTTTTGTGACGAGGACGGGGAGGCATTGCGCGTTCGCGCCGACGGAACATGGCACGAAATGCACTCCACCGGATCGTCTCGACAGAACGTGGAAGTTCGCCGGCGTTCGGGTCAGTCATCCTGGCAGGACGATCATGGCCGCCCGTCGAACACCCGTCATTGTCCAGTAACGCCGCCGAGCATGAATCGCTGGATTATTGGACTAGTCGCCTTCGGCATATCCGCCACCGGCATCGCGGACGATGCTCCTCTTAGCGGGCGCCTCTGCTTTACCTCGGGCGAATGCCGCGATAGCGCATGCGGTTCGCCTGTCGAACCTGCACCGCACCGCCGGCTCTTCACACTGACAGGAAAGACGGGCGACACGACTCTCGTTGGGGCTCTTCCGGAGAACGCCAACACGGTTCCGTGCCTCGGCTCCGGGGAGATCGAGCTTCGTGTTCCGCCGCGTAAACTCGAGCGTGGTTCGATCGCGCGTGTTCGGATTAGAGCGGGAAAGGATGACGCGTGGGAGCTCGTGACGAGCGCGCGGCAGATGGTCAAGCCGTTTCGCCTGCTGATGCCTCATGCCACCTATGAGGTCTCCTTCGTTGCACCACATTTCTCGGCATACCGCAAGACCGTTTTCGTTGACGCGAAACCGCGGGTCATCAATGTGGATCTGAAGCCTCTGCCGAAGTTGACCGGCGTAGTCGTTGACGGCGTCACGGGTCGTCCGGTTCCGGGAGCGATCATTCGCACGGACGTTGACACAAATGTGATCGCAGACGGCACAGGACGATTCACCATCGAAGCAGATCCAGAGCGGTGGCCGAAGGCAGTCACCGCGAGCGCGGCGGGCTATTCCGACTCGAGCCTCCGCGTCGCCTCGCCGCGCGTGAGCACGACCCTGGATGAGATCCGGCTCAGCCGCGGGGGAACGGTGGCGATTGCGATCGAACAGGATCGACCCGGTGACGTCGTTTCGGTCGAATTGCAGAAGCTCGGTGACGGCGGGCGATCTGTCGGCGCGACCGTGCAGACGATCGAGGTGACCGCTAAGGAACCAACCATCGAAACCCGGTTCACGAACGTCGAGCCCGGGGAATACATGGTCCTGGCGAAGGGCGACGAGCCGTGGGAGCGACTGGGCGAACGGATTGAGGTCCGCGCTACCGAAGAAGCGCAGCTCACGCTGCGCATCGCACCGTTCCGCCTCCGCGTTCGAACATCCGCAAGCGGCGAGACTCTGCGGGATGCTCGCGTCATTCTCAAGAACAGGGACGCTCTCTGGCGAGCGGCGTTCACCACGGATTCCGCGGGCGAGGCGACTGTGCAACTGTGGCAGGGAGGCCCGATGCAGCTCACTCTCGAGTCGCGTCGTTACGGGCTGCCTTACCGGGAGTTTCGCACCGTTGACGATGGGATCGATTCCGATTGGCTCGTCGAGGTGCCGCCGTACGAGATCGCAGGCATGGTCATCGACAACATCACGGGCAGGCCGATCGCGGGAGCAGCGATCGCTCTCCATATGGAAACCGCGCGATTTTCGTTCGGTGTCCAAACGAAAGCTGCGGAGGACGGGACGTTCCGTTTCGCGCCCGTCGCGCCCGGCCAGCACACTGTATCGGCCGCTGCAGCCGGCTATCCACCTTCGGAGCTCGTTTACACGTTCGCCGACACCGAGCCGATCAAAAACGTGACGCTGCGGCTGGAAGCCGCTCCGTTCGTTCCAGTCACAGTGGTCGATGCTCGCGGCAATCCCATTCACGCCGCTCGGGTGATGGACTTCATCGGGAACAAGCGGCGTGGCGTCGGATTCACGGATGCAAACGGCGCTGTAGGCGTCCAGGTGTCCGCAGGTGAGACGCGTGACGTCTATGTAATTCCTCGCGATGGCTCGCTCGGTTTTCTGCAGATCCGATCGGGATCGGAGAAGGAAACGGTGCGCATCGCGGACGGTGTTTGCCGGATCGTCCTGCAGATGGAATCCGAGAAGCACGCTCCGATTCCGAACGTCTGGGTGGCGATCCGCTACAACGGCGTCACACTGCCGGAGGAGTTGATCTCCACGCTCGTATCGCGGGGCGCACGCGTAAGGTCCGATGCCCAGGGCCGGATCGTTCTCGATCACATGCCTCCGGGCGTTTACGAATTCTGGCCCGTTGGCTCGCCCGCGGAACTGCGACTCGTCGCGGCCGGCGACGGATCGCAGGAAGCTCCGGTCAAGGTCACTGCGGTCGCCGGCGAGAACATGGCGGTCATGACCTTCGTCGCAGTCGAAGAACCGTAGACCAGTTCTCAGAACGTCGCGCGCGTTCGCGTGATCGTGACGTCACCGTCCTGAATGGTCATCGCGTTCGACGCGTCCCGTGCGCGCAGCAGCGCGGCGCCTTCGGACGGGAATGCGAACGTGCTGTCGCTGGCAATGACTTCGACCGGACCGGTCGCTTCGACATCGACGATGAGCTCTTCGACGCCGCTCGCGTTTGTGACCTGCCATCCATTCGCCAGTTGGCTGCGATGCCGCGTGATGGGCGGAGGGGTGACGCCGTTCGTGCGGCGGATCGTCCCGCCACGCACGAAGAGAGAAATGCGACCCGCGTTCCGGTGCGATGCCGCACGAATCGTGAGCGCGCTTCCGTTGCGCTCGCCGCTGACGGTGATGCGCCGCAAGCGCAGATCGGGCGCCGGCGCGACCCATCCTCCGCCGCGATTCCACGGCGTGAGCTTCGCGTCGGCGCGCGTGAACTTCGCAACGTTCGCGAGCGCCGGCGTGACCGTGTACGTGATCCATTGCGGTTTTCCCGCACCGGAATCGTCGACGTAGTAAAGCGGGATGACGTCCGGTTTTTCTCGCGTGAATGACGGCTGCAGCAACGCGACGATCGCGCAGACGATCGCCAGCGCGATCGCGGCCACACCGTTGCGCGCGCGAGCGAACAGCGGCGCGATGAGGGTCGCGTGCGTTCCCGCAATCAGCGCGATCACGGCCATGAGGCCGCCGCCGAGGGCTTCGTAGATCATGATGCCGATGGGGAAGATCACGATGGCGGCGACAGTCGCCGCCACGATGCTGGTCGTTGCCTCGCTCGCCTTCGCGAGCGCGCAGATCGTCACCGCCAGCGCCGGCATCAGCATGAGATACGCGGTGCCGGGCAGCGCGATCGCGAGTGCGATGGCGATGGCGTGCCACACGATCGCGACGCCGTAGAGCATGCCGCGCGCATCCTTGCGCCGATCGAGCAATGCCGCCGCGAACAATGCGGCCGCGAGTCCTGTGAAAGCCAGCGCAAGGATGCCAGCCAACGGCCGCGCCACCCAGTTGACGTCCATGCTGCGCAGCCGCACGAGCCATGACATGGCCATGCCGCCCGCTCCGGCAAAGAGCAGCGCAGTGAAAGTCGAGAGCACGCCGAAGGTCATCGATCGCGGCGGCGTCTTGCGCACAGCGAACAACAACGCGATGAGACTGATGATCGCGATCCACAGCGTCCATTCCTGCGGCCACCAGATCACGAAGAACTGCAAGACGTCGAAATATGTGGCATCGGTGCGGCTGCGCGCGGCGAGATCGGCCGCTCCGAGCGCCCGCAACGTGGCCAGCGCATGATCGCCGTGATGCTGCAGGGTGCGAGGACTGGCGTGCACGAGATCGTCGAGCGGCGTGTGATACCAGTTCACGCCGCCGATCGCCGCGAAGTTGACTGCCGCCTTGCCTGCGCGCTTGAACACCGTGACGTCCGTGTCGTTCGGCAGCAGCGAATAGATGGTGTAGAAGAACGAGCTGGCCTGCGGCCGCGGCAACGTCCGCGCGAGGTGCCGGATCAGCCAGCGATTTCCTTTGCTGGTCTCGAAGAGGTTGCTCGCGCCGTGCGTGCCGCGCATCTCGAAGTTGATGACCACATCCACGTCGCGCAGCAGCGTCTCATCCGCCACGAACGCCTCGGCACCCAGCAATCCGGCTTCTTCGCCATCGGTGAGCAGGAACGCGACGCGGTTGACCATCTTGTGGCTGCGGATCGCGCGCGCCACTTCGAGCAGCGTGGCCACGCCCATCCCGTCATCGGACGCGCCGGGACCGGCGGGAACGGAGTCGTAATGCGCGACCAGCAGGATCGTATCCCCTGCGGGCGCGTTGGGATCGTGAACGATGATGTTCTCGACGGTCGCGCATTGTGCGTTGCCGTTGCACGCGAAGCGTCGCTGCACGGCGGTGTCGTAACCCAGGGCGCGGAAGCGCGATTCGATGCGTTGGCGGATGCGCGCATTCGCGGGCGAGCCGACCGGATGCGGGATCCCTTCCGCGAGCAGTTCGCGCAAGACGCTCATCGCGCGCGTCGCCGAGAAGGTGTCCGCCGGAGCGTGCGCGTCGCGTGGCGGCGGCCCCTGCGCGCGCCAGATCGACAGCACCAGAACCACGGCCAGGGGGAGGGCGACGGTGACGGCGCGGCGCATGCGCGGGCGATTCTACGCAACCCTGGCGCGGTGCGTCCGTACCAAGAGTCGTACCTAGCAACACAGCGGAGGACTCCCATGCGTAAACTTCTCGTTACCGCGACCCTGCTTCTCGCCACGACTGCCGGCGCCGCCGAGCTGTCCGAAACGATCGACCGCACGTTCGACGTCCGTGCCGGCGCGACCTTCACACTCTCCAATGTCAACGGCCGCATTACGATCAACGCGTGGGATCGGTCGAAGGTTCGCGTCGTCGCGGTCAAGGAAGTGGACGGCGATCGCGATGAGCTGAAGGAAGCGATGGCCGCGCTGCGCGTGGAGATGCAACCGCGCAACGGCGGCCTCGCCGTCATGACGCACTATCCGAAGCACGAGCACGGCATGGGCTCGATCCTCGACTGGCTCGCCGGAGATCACGTCGACGCGAGCGTCCGCTACGAGATCACCGTTCCGCGCACGATGAACGTCGACGTCACCAACACGAACGGCACCATTCATCTCGATGGCGTCACCGGCCAGCACGAGCTCGACACGACCAATGGGAAGATTGATGTGAAGCGCTGCGCGGGCTCGCTCGACGCGTCGACGACGAACGGCTCGATCGACGCCGAGCTCGTGCGCGTGGCGCAGGGTCAGCCGCTCCGCTTCGAGACCACGAACGGCAGCATCAAGGTGGCGTTGCCGGCCGGTGCCGCCGCCGACCTCGACGCTTCGACCACGAACGGCTCGATCGATAGCGACCTGCCGGTCATGACCACGCGAACCAGCAGCAACTCGCTGCGCGGCACGATCAACGGCGGCGGAACG
>Ga0196977_1000532_pt1 | contig 19404 bp, 17 predicted proteins | sample S3v_1013CmetaG_FD_148634 | JGI IMG/M metagenome (GOLD analysis project Ga0196977, IMG submission 148634) | Soil microbial communities from Anza Borrego desert, Southern California, United States - S3+v_10-13C | ecosystem: Environmental > Terrestrial > Soil > Desert | place: USA: California...
GCCGCCCGCTTTCGAGGCCGAATACGGGTTGCGCGGATTGAGCGGATCGCGCTCGCTGAAGGAGCCGCTGTCGATCGAGCCGTACACCTCGTCGGTCGAGATCTGGATGAAGCGTTTCAGATTCGGCGCGAGCTTCTTCGCCTCTTCGAGCAGCACCAGCACGCCCTGGACGTCGGTCTGGATGAACGTGGCCGCTTCCATCAGCGAGCGATCGACGTGCGTTTCGGCAGCGAAGTTCACGACGACATCCACGCCACTGCCGTCGACGCCTTTGTACGCCTCCGCCACATCCTCGGGATTGGCGATGTCGCCCTCGAGGAACTTGTAGTTCGGACGGCCTTCGTACTCCGCGAGGTTTTCGCGGATGCCGGCGTAGGTGAGCTTGTCGAGATTCACGACCGACGCTTCCGCGCCGTATTTGTCGAAGAGGAATCGGATGAAGTTCGATCCGATGAAACCGGCGCCGCCGGTGACGAGGTAACGCATGACTGGCTCCTGAGAGATCCCCCCGCAACCTGCCCTCTCCCCCGAGGGGGAGAGGGTTGGGTTAGGGGGGAGCAGGTAAAAGCGCGCAATCCTACTAGAATCCCGCCTCCGATGCGCGCGGCCGACTTCAAAAACGAACTGCGGAAGCTGGTGCGCCTGGCGACACCGCTGGCGGCCGCGCAGGCAGGCACGAATCTCATGGGCCTCGTCGACGTCGCCGTCCTCGGCCGCCTCGGTGCGCGCGAGCTGGCCGGCTCCGGACTCGCGAACGCGATCTTCTTCGCCTGCTCCGTCACCGGCATGGGCATGGTCATGGGGGTCGATCCGCTGATCTCCCAGGCGATCGGCGCGCGCGACCGCACGCGCGCGCGTCACGTGTTGTGGCAGGGCGTATGGCTCGCGCTCCTGACCGCGGGCGTGCTGACGGTCATCCTGCTCGCGGCCGCGGCGGGACTGTCGCACTTCGGCGTCGCCGCGGAGCTGGTGCAGCCCGCGCGCACGTTTCTTCTCATCCGCATCCTCAGCCTGGTGCCGTTCCTGACCTACTTCGCGTTGCGCGCGTATCTGCAGTCGCAGGGAACGACGCGGCCACTGCTCACTTCGATGATCATCGCAAACGTCGCGAACTTCGTCCTCGACGTGGTGCTCGTGTTCGGCTATGGCCCGATCCCGCCGTTCGGAGTGGCGGGTGCAGCGTGGGCAACGGTGGCATGTTCGATCCTGCAGCTCGTATGGGTCGGCTCCGCGGTGCTGCGCATCAAAGTGGACGGGCATGTCGATCGCCGCTGGACGCCGCCGGAGATCGCCCGCGCGTTTCGGGTGGGCTTGCCGCTCGGATTGCAGATGGGCGCCGAGGTGGGGATCTTCGCGCTGGTCGGTGTGCTCGCGGCGCGTCTCGGCACGTTGCACCTCGCCGCGCATCAGCTGGCGATCACGATCGCGTCGTTCACGTTCACCGTCGCACTCGGCGTCGCGGCCGCGGGCTCAGTGCGCGTCGGACGCGCGATCGGCGCGCGCGATGCGCACGCGACGCGCACCGCCGGCCACGTGGCGTTCGCACTCGGCATGGCGGTGATGGGCCTGAGCGGATTCATGTTCGCGGTGTTCCCGCGTGCGATCGCGCGACTGGTGACGAACCACGAGGACATCATCGCCGCAGCGCTGCCGCTGATGCTCGTCGCGGCCGTGTTCCAGCTATCGGACGGAGCGCAGGCCGTCGGCGCGGGTGTGCTGCGCGGCGCGGGTGATACGAAGTGGGCGTTCTACGCGAATCTCGTCGGCCACTGGTGCATCGGACTCCCCACCGCGCTCGTGCTCGGATTCACCATGCACCTCGGCATCGTCGGGTTGTGGTGGGGCTTGTGCGCGGGACTGACCGTCGTGGCGGTGTTGCTGTTTCTGCGCTTCGAGAGGTTGTCGCGGCAGCCGATCGTTCCGTTGTAGCTGGAGCTCAGGACAGCGGCCAGCCGCGCGTCAGGTAATCGGCGTAGAACAGCACGAACATCATCGCCAGCCAGATGAAGGACGAGATCACCACGATCCAAGTCAGCCGCGGCGAATGAATCACGTGCATGAACCACAGGATGACCACCGTGGCCTTGAGGATGGCGATGGCCATGGCCACGATCGTGTTAAACGCGCCGAGGTCGATGCGGGAGACCCAGACGGTGACGACGGTGAGGATCATCAACGTCATGAAAACAGCAAAGTACGACGCCAGCGACGAGCGGTGATGCGCCGGCGCGTGGCCGATGTGATCCGAGTGATCAGCGTTTGCCATTGCGTGTCCCGTAGTCCTCACACCAGATAGAGCAATGGGAAGAGGAAGATCCAGACGATGTCGACGAAGTGCCAGTACAGACCCATGATCTCGACCGGACCGTAATACTCCGGACCGAAATCGCCCCGCCACGTCCGCTTGATGAACCAGAGCAGCAGGCCCGCGCCAATGATCATGTGCAGCGCGTGCAGGCCGGTCATCGTGAAGTAGAACGTCATGAACAACTGCACTTGCTGCGTGAGCTCCGGCGTTGCTTCCACGTTCGTGTACGTCTGCGCGCCCGGGAAGAGTCCGTGGTCGATGTGGACGGAATACTCGTAGCCCTTCACGCCGACGAAGATGCCGCCCAGGATCAGCGTGAGGATGAGCATGAGCGCGGTGAATTTGCGCTTTGCGCCCTGCGCGCCCCACACCGCCAGCGCCATCGTCAACGAGCTCAGGATCAGCACGACTGTGTTCGCGGCGCCGATCTTCCAGTCCTGATGATGCGAGCCGAGCTTCCACGCGTCGTGATACATCCCGCGATAGATGAAGTACGCGCAGAACGCGCCGCCGAAGAAGAGGATCTCCTGCGCAACGAAGAACCACATGCCCAGCGTGGATGCCTCGTGCTGCTGCCCAAGGTCCTCGAAGTGATGCTGGAGGAACGGATGATGGTGGGCGTGCTTGTGCGGCTCGGCCGCATGCTCGGCGCCGTGATGCAGGGTCACGTCAGACATTCTGTGTCTCCCGCATCGCCTTCAGGAAGGCCGGGTAATCGTACGCATCCCACGTGACGACGGGCGTCTCGTGGAAATTTTCTTTCGGCGGAGGCGAGGTCGTCGCCCATTCCAGTCCCGCCGCGCCCCACGGGTTCGCGCCGGCCTTGCGTCCGAACTTGAGCGACCAGCCGAGATAGATCATCGGCAGCAGGTATCCCATCGCCAGCACGGTCGCGCCCGCGGTGGAGAGCACGTTCAGCACCTGGAACTCCGGCGCGTACGCGTGATAGCGGCGCGGCATCCCGACGTAGCCGACCAGGAACTGCGGGAAGAAGGTCAGGTTGAAGCCGACGAACACGAGCAGCGCGGAGAGGCGCGCCCACCATTCGGGATACATGCGGCCGGTGATCTTCGGCCACCAGTAATGAATCCCCGCGAGGTAGGCCATGATCGTGCCGCCGACCATGATGTAGTGGAAGTGCGCCACGACGAAGTAGCTGTCGTGGACGTGCACGTCGACGCCGAGCGCGCCGAGGAAGAGACCGGTGACGCCGCCGATGGTGAAGAGACCGATGAAGCCGAGGACGTACAGCATCGGCGTGTTCCACGAGACGGACGCCTTGTACATCGTCGCGGTCCAGTTGAAGACCTTGATCGCCGACGGCACCGCCACCAGCATGGTCAGGAACGAGAACACCAGCGCCGCGTAGACGGAGATGCCGGCCACGAACAGGTGATGCGCCCACACCAGGAAACCGAGAAACGCGATCGCGAGCGAAGAGAACGCGACGAACTTGTAGCCGAAGACCTTCTTGCGCGTGAACGCGGCCACGCACTCCGAGATCACGGCCATGCCCGGCAGAATCATGATGTACACGGCCGGGTGCGAGTAGAACCAGAACAGGTGCTGATAGAGCACGGGATCGCCGCCCAGCGCGGGATCGAAGATGCCGACGCGCAACACTCGCTCGACCATCAGCAGGACGAGCGTGATTGCGAGCACCGGAGTGGCCAGCATGATCACGACGCTGGTCGCGTACATCGACCAGACGAACAGCGGCAGCCGGAACCAGGTCAGTCCCGGCGCGCGCATGCGATGGATGGTCACCAGGAAATTGAGGCCGGTGAGGATCGACGAGAAGCCGGTGATGAAGGCGCCCATCGTGGTCAGAAACACTTTCGTGTTCGAGAACTGCGTCGAGTACGGCGTGTAGAACGTCCAGCCGGTGTCGACGCCGCCGGTGATGATCACGATGACGCCGAACGTGCCGCCGATGATGTAGATGTACCAGCTCGCGAGGTTGAGCTTCGGGAAGGCGAGGTCTTTCGCGCCGAGCATGATCGGCAGGATGAAGTTTCCGATCACCGCGGGAATGGCGGGGATGAGGAAAAAAAAGATCATCACCACGCCGTGCAGCGTGAAGAGCTTGTTGTACGTGTCGGACGTGAACAGATCGCCTTCCGGCGTCAGGAGCTCGAGGCGCATCAGGAAGGCGATCACGCCGCCGACCACGAAGAAGATGCTGACGGAGATCAGGTAGAGGATGGCGATGCGCTTGTGGTCCTTGGTGAGGAGCCACGAGAGCACGCCGTACTCGTCGTTGAGATAGTTCCGCCGCTCCTTCGTCGAGGGCTCGATGTACGGTGCGTCGTCGATGGTGGTGCTGGTCATCTCGGTTCCCTATTGATTCGTGGTGGTGCTCGTCGCGGGCGGGATGACGACGGGCTGAGAGCCCGTCGCTCCAGATGCTGTCGCCTGCGACTGCGCGGACTCGACCGGCTGCACCTGCTGCGACTGCGGCGCCGGCAGCGACTTGACGTACGACAGCAGGCGGATGAGGTCTTCCTCGTTCACCTGCCCCTGGAACGTCGGCATGATCGGCTGGAAACCGGCGGCGATCTTCGCCTGCGGATTGAGGATCGACTCGCGGATGTAGTTGTCATCGACCAGCACGTTCGCGCCGTCCATCAGGGGACGCGTCTTGCCATAGAGACCCGCAAGCACCGGACCGCGCGCACCGGCCGTGTCCATGTGACACGTGTTGCACGCGTATTTCTGGAACAGCTTTTCGCCCTGCGACGCGAGTGAGCCTTCGGTGCCGCCGGCCAGCCAGCGCTGGTAGTCGGTCGGCTCCATGACCACGACGGATCCGATCATGCCGGAGTGCTGGGTGCCGCAGTATTCGGCGCAGAAGATGTGGAAGCGGCCGGTCTTGGTGGCCTGGAACCAGAACGCGCGATAACGATTCGGAAGGACGTCCTGCTTCACGCGGAAGCTCGGGAACCAAAGGCTGTGAATGACGTCTTCAGACGCGACGGTGAGCTTCACGGTGCGCCCGACGGGCACGTGCAGCTCGTTGATCTCGCGTTGTCCGGTCGGGTGCTGGAACTTCCACATCCACTGGCGGCCGGTCGCGTAGATCTCGAGCGCGTTCGCGGGCACGACGTTCATGCGCATGAACACCCATGCGCCGGCGATGAAGATGCCGATGAAGACGAGCAGCGGGATGACGGTCCAGGTCATCTCGAGAATGGCCGGCGGCTCCTGTTCCTGCGCCAGCTCGTTATCCGGACGGCGGCGATACTTGATCGCGAAGTAGAAGATGACCAGCCAGATCAGGATCGACACGGCGCCGGTGACGGCGACGAGGAACAGGTAGAGGCCGTCCACGAGCGGAGCGACGCTCGAAGCCTGCTCGGGAAACAGTGGGAAATCGGTCATTGCCTTTTACGCTCTTTACGGAACAGCACGAAGATGAACCCGCCGAGCGCGAACATCGTGGTCACGCCTCCGGCGCGCGCGAACATCATCGCGTTGCGGCTGTACTTGCCGGTCGTTGCGTCGTAGTGGAAACAGAGGAGCAGGAACTGGTCGGTGAGAGTGCCGATCTTCCCCGCCGAGGCTTCGACGATGGCCAGGCGCAGATCGCGCGGCTTGTATTCGAAACCATAGAAATAACGGGAGACCCGCCCTTCCGGCGTGAGCACGAGCAGCGCGGCGCCGTGCGCGTATTGGTCGGTGCGGCTGTCGTACGAGTACTGAAAGCCCGTTGCCGCGGTGAGCCTCTTGATCGCGGTCTCGTGCGCGGTGAGGAAGTGCCAGCCCTTCGCGGAATCGAGACGGCCGTAGTGGCGGATGTACTTTTCCTTGAGCCGCGCCGCGTCGGTGGCTTTGTCGCGCGGATCGATGCTGACGGTGATGACGTCGAACTCTTCGCCGATGTCGAACTTCAGATGCGTGAGCGATGAGGTCGTGCCTTCGAGCACCATCGGGCAGAGCATCGGGCAGCGGTAGTAAACGAAGTTGAGCAGGACCGGCCGCCCTTTGCCAAAGTACTGACTGAGGCGCACGACCTTGCCCGCTTCGTCGCGCATGATGAGATCGAGCGGGATCTGCGTGTCCAGCTTCTGGGCGATCGAGATCTGCGGCGCGGGTTGTTGCGCGAACAGCGGGAGCGCGAGCAGCAACGCCAGGAGGAACGCCGGCGTCCTCGCCGGCTGAGCAGGCGGCATCCCGCCGCCGTCTCTGGTACGCGCGAACATCAGTGCGCTCCTCCGGTGGTCGTCGGCGGAGCGGGGGACGGCGCCTGCTCAGCCGGCGGGACGCCGGCGTTCCCCACGGCAATGCGGGCGGCCAGCAGGCCCTTCGCCTGCTCGATCGGGATGCGCACGACGCCGTGTTGTTTGTCCACCCACCCGTAGTTCTTCAGCACGCGGTCTTCGGCCGCGCGCATCTCCTGCATGTCGGTGACGGGTGTGTTCTGGTACGGCTCGCGCGCCGAGGGGAACGGCTGCAGGAGCGGCTGGTTCTGCGGCACGTCCGCATTCGCGGGGCGCGCAATCGCGGTCTGCGGCGGATCGAAGCGTTTCGTCTCCGCCTTCATCATGCCGTGGTACATGAAGTAGAGAACGATGTGCGTGATCACGCCGAAGACGACGAAGATCGCCAGCGCCCACCAGAGCGGCCGTACCGGAACGTCCGACTCTTCGTGATGGGTCTCGGGATTGAAGAGATCGTCGTCTTCGTACTGGATGTGCTCAGGCATGGTGCGCCTCCCTCTGCAGCGCTCCTTCGCGGATGGCCTCGTCGACCCACGTCTCGTGAATGGGGATGATCGTCTGTCCCTTGAGCTGCCAGATGAACGCGGCCAGCCAGAGACCTCCGATGCCGAGGAAGGCGAAGAGGGTGATCCACGACAGATAGAAGTGATCGGGGTGATGCGCGGGCACCGTCAGCCAGTAGATGTCGACGAAGCGCATCACCAGGATGATCACGGTGACGATGGCGATCGTGCGCGGCCGATCCTTGATCGCGCGCATCAGCAGCATCGTGAACGGCAGGAAGAAGTGAAACACGATCAGCACCGCCGCCATCACTCCCCAGCCGCCGTGCATGCGCTTCAGGTAGTAAGGCGTCTCTTCCTTGATGTTGCCGTACCAGATCAGCATGAACTGCGAGAAGTTCGTGTACGCCCACAACATCGTGAAGGCGAGCATCAGATTGCCGAGATCGCGGAAATGCGAGGCCTTGAGGATGCCTTTCATCGCGTTGTTCTCGGACAGCAGCGTCAGAAAGAACGTTACGAACGCGAACGCAGAGAGTCCCGCGCCGATCGTGAAGGAGATGCCGAACATCGAGGAGTACCACTTCGGCTCGAGCGACATGACCCAGTCGACGCCCGAGAGCGTCAGCGACATCACGAAGATCACCAGCCCGAACGCGCTCCACTTGCGGCGCTTGAGCTCCGTGAAGGGCGAGCGATCCTCGTAGAACTTCAGCGAGAGCACGCGCACGCGCCAAGCCCACAGCGAGAGCAGTCCGATGTAGATCAGCGAGCGGATGATCCAACCCATCGGATTCAGCCACAGCGATTTCTGCTCGAGCAGGTGATCGCCGTGCACGATGGCCGGATCGGCCCAGATGTAGATGTGCTTCAGGCCGAACGCGATCGGCAATCCGAAGAGGATGAACAGCGGAATGGTGCGCGCGGCGGCACCGAGCGGACGGCGGATCAGCACGCCCCATTCGCCACCGGTCACGTACTGCAGCATCAGCACGCCGAGGGCGCCGGATGCGATGAGGAACCAGAAGACGAACGCGGGCAGCCACGCGCGATAGAACTCCTGCGCATCGGTGAAGAGGCCGATCGCCGCGCCGATGATGCCGATCACGCCGATGATGATCGCGGGCATCTGCGCGCGCGCGATGCCGGTGGCGCGCGCCGGGCCCGTATTGGTCGGAGGAAGCGCCATCAGTGGCCTCCTCCATGCGCGCCGGCGGGCTGAGAGCCCGCCGCTCCGGATGGCGGCGGCGCGTCGAGCTTCGCGCGATCGGCTGGCGGCACATCCGCGACAGTCGCGTTCTGACTGAGTTGCAGCGCGCGGATGTACGCCGCGATCGCCCACCGGTCGCGCGGCGGAATCATCGATCCATACGGCGGCATCGCGCCGAATCCATTGGTCATCACGTCGAAGAGATGCCCTGTCGTGGCGCTGCGCATCGCCGCCGTGTGGAACGACGGCGGCCGTCGATAGCCGCGCGCGGGGATCATGCCGTTGCCGTCGCCGACGCGGCCGTGGCACTCAGAGCAGTAAATATCGAACCGCTCATGCCCCCGATCGATCACCTCGGCCGTCATCGCAAACGGAAAACCGTCGGCGACGACGCCGTTGATCTTGCCCGTGTCGAAGAAGGGATCACTGGACAGCTCACCGCGCGCGACAGTGTTCGCCACACGCGGACGCGCCGACATACCGTCGGCGAAAAAATCGCTCGTCTCGAGCGGATCGTAGCGCGGCTGGTTGGCCATCTTCTGGCGGCAGGCCGCCAGCGTCAGCAGCATGATCACGATCGCGAATGAGACACCCCTCATCCGCCTTCGGCACCTTCTCCCCTCTGCGGAGGGGAGAAGGCTACCCAAATGCCGCTTACCAGGGAACATCGGTGACCTCACGGGGGCCAAGGGTCTCGAGGAAGCTCCGCGCTTCTTCGAGCCGGAACTGCGGGTCTCTGGCCTGGATGACCAGGAAGAACTTGTCGCGCGACGCGGAATCGAAACGGCGCACGTTGAAAACCGGGTGATACGGCATCGGCAGTCCGTTGAGCGCGAGCATGCCGAACACCGCGCCCAGCGCGGCCAGCAGGATCGTGCACTCGAACGTGATCGGGATCCACGCCGGCCACGAGTTCAGCGGCTTGCCGCCGATGTTGAGCGGGTAGCTGATCACGTTCGCGTACCACTGCATGAAGAAGCCGCCGATGCCGCCGAGGATGCCCATGCCGAGCACGATCGTGGAGAGACGGGTCTTGTGAAATCCGACCGCTTCGGCCAATCCGTGAATCGGGAACGGCGAGAACGCGTCGACGGACGTGTAACCCTTTTCGCGAACCGCATTCGCGGCGTCGAGCAGCGTCTGCGGATCGTTGAACTCCGCGATCACGCCGTACAGACCTTCTCTGATCTTTCCGATGGCCATGACTCAGTGCTCCTCGACGTCTGCATGCGCCTGCGCTTCCGGCAGCAGCGTGCGCATCTCGAAGATCGAGATCATCGGGAGGAACCTCACGAAGAGGAACAGAAGCGCGAAGAAGAGACCGATGGAGCCCACGAAGAAGCTCCAGTCCCAGAACGTGCCGTGGTACATGCCCCACGACGACGGCAGAAAGTCGCGGTGCAGCGAGGCGGGGATGATCACGAAGCGCTCCAGCCACATGCCGACGTTGACGAACATCGCCACGACGAACAACCAGAACGGCGAGGTGCGGAAGCGCTTGAACCACATCAACTGCGGCGCGAGCGCGTTGCAGACCCAGAGCGCGATGTACATGCCCGCGTAAGGACCGGTGGCGCGATTTTTCAGCATGTAGATCTCGAAGACGTTCCCCGAGTAGATGCCGTAGAACCACTCCATCGAGTACGCGTAGACGACGATCATCCCGGTGGCCAGGAGGATCTTGCCCATGTTCTCGAGGTGGCGCATGGTGATGAAGTCTTCGAGCCTGAAGAACTTCCGCGCGGGGATGGCCAGCGTGAGCACCATCGCGAAGCCGGCGAAGACGGCGCCCGCGACGAAATACGGCGGGAAAAACGTGGCGTGCCATCCGGGCAACTGCGCGACGGCGAAGTCGAACGACACGATGGTGTGCACCGAAAGCACGAGCGGCGTCGAGAGTCCGGCCAGCAGCAGGTACGCGTGCTCGTAGCGATACCAATGCTTCGCCGAACCGCGCCAGCCGAGCGCGAACGCGCCGTACGCGCGCTTCACCCAGATCTTCGTGGCCCGATCGCGCAGCGTCGCGAGATCGGGAATCAGGCCGACGTACCAGAAGAGCGCGGAGACCGTCGCGTACGTCGAGACCGCGAAGACGTCCCACATCAGAGGACTGCGGAACTGCGGCCACAGTCCCATCGTGTTCGGATACGGGAACAGCCAGTAGTCATACCAGGGGCGGCCGGTGTGCAACGCCGGATAGAGTCCGGCGGACGCGACCGCGAAGAGCGTCATCGCTTCCGCGAAGCGGTTGATGGACGTGCGCCACTCCTGGCGGAGCAGCAGCAGGATCGCCGAGATCAACGTGCCGGCGTGGCCGATGCCGATCCACCAGACGAAGTTGATGATGTCCATGCCCCATCCGACCGGATGGTTGATGCCCCAGATGCCGACGCCTTTGCCGATCAGGACGGACATCGACACGGTCAGCAGGCCGACGCCGCCGAGGGCGATCATGAATCCGATCAGCCAGCCGAGCGGCGTCTTCTTGCGCAGGACGATCGTGGAGATGTGATCGGTGATCGTCGAGAACGAGTGGCCCGGCTCGATGGTCGGAGTGGGCAGGAAGCGTTCCGGGATGCGGACTTCCTGCGTCATCGGACGCAGTTCGTGGACTGGCGGCTGTTCTTTGTTGCTGGCCATTGGCGTTAATTCGGAATTGAAAATTGAAAATTGAAAATTGAAAAAACGAAGGGGGCAGGCACGTCAGTTCGCTCTTTCATATTTTTCAATTTTGAATTTTCAATTTTCAATTTGTCTTCGATCATTCGTGCCCACCGTCCGCCTCATGTCCGCCCGCCAGTTCCGGATGCGGATTGCGGATCGTGCCGAGATAGGTCGTGCGCGGGCGGGTCTGCAGTTCTTCGAGCAGCGCGTAGTGATGCGGCTCGGCCTTGAGCTTCGCCACCGCGCTGCTTTTGTCGTTCATGTCGCCGAAGACGATGGCCTGCGTCGGGCACGCCTGCTGGCAGGCGGTCGTCACTTCGCCGTCGCGGACGCGGCGTCCCTCTTTCTCGGCATCGATCTTTGCGGCGTTGAGGCGCTGCACGCAGTACGTGCACTTCTCCATCACGCCGCGCGTGCGGATCGTGACGTCGGGATTGCGCATCGGCTTGAGCGACGGCGTGTCGTAATCGGCGTAGCCGAAGAAGTTGAAGCGGCGGACTTTGTACGGGCAGTTGTTCGAGCAGTAGCGCGTGCCGACGCAACGGTTGTACGTCATGTCGTTGAGGCCGTCCTCGCTGTGCGAGGTCGCCTCCACCGGACACACCGGCTCGCACGGTGCGTTCTCGCACTGCATGCACGGCACCGGCTCGTGGAAGACTTCGGGGTTGTTGACGTCGCCGCGGAAGTAGCGGTCGATGCGCAGCCAGTGCAGCTCGCGCTCGCGCAGCACTTCGGCTTTGCCCACGATGGCGATGTTGTTCTCGGATTGACAGGCGATGACACAGCCGTTGCAGCCGGTACAAATGCTCGTGTCGATGACCATCGCCCACGCATGCTTGTCGCTGTAATCCCAGTTCGGGTACATCGACTCGTCGCCGTGGCCGGAGACATCGCTGCCGTGATGCGGGTCCTGCGCGAACTTCGGGTTCTTCTTGTAGCCCTCGAATGTGGCGGCGCGAATGAGACCGCGCTCGCCGACCACTTTCGGATCGATGGACTGATGCTCCTGCGTACAGGCAACCGGATACGTCGTTGGCGCATCGTTCGACATCGTGATGCGGGCTCCGGCTCCGCCGTGCAACGCGTTCGAGAAGCGCAGCGGATAGGTGTTGAAGCCGATGCCGGTGCCGATCTTGCCGCTACGCTCGCGGCCGTAGCCGAAGTAGATCGTCGCAACATCTTCCGCATAGCCCGGCACGACCCAGATCGGCAGGCGCATGGTGACGCCGCGATAGGCGACGTCCGCGAAACGCGTCTTCTTCTCATTCACGAGCGGATCGCGCTCTTCGGACGGATAGCCGATCTTCTCCGACGTGTTCGGCCCGACGATCAGCACGTTGTCCCAGGTGATCTTCGTCTGCGGTTTCGGGAGCTCCTGGAGCCAGCCGTTGTTCGCGAAGCGGCCGTCGTAGATGGTCGGGTCGTGGCGGAGCTCGATCTCGATGCCGGTTGTCGGTGTTCGGTTTTCGGTTGTCGGTGCAGGCGCGTTTGCAGCCACGGAGATCGCGGGCAATGCGCTATTGGCGATGAGGCCGTCGTGCAGCCACTTGCGCCATGTGGCATCCGTCGCGCCCTGCGTCTGCCAGTACGCGCGCACCGTTTGATACGGCGTTTGATCGAGGCCGCCGATCAGGGCGCCGATGATCTCGTGCGCCGAGCGTCCGTTGTAGAGCGGCGCGATGAGCGGCTGCACGATCGACACGGTGCCGTCATGTCCCCGCGCATCTCCCCACGTCTCCAGAAAATGCGCCTCGGGGATATGCCAATGGCAGCGCAGCGACGTTTCGTCGTAGTAGAGCGAGTGATGGGCGCGGAACGGAACCTTGTCGAGCGCCTTGGCGAACTGCAGATCGGCCGGCGCGTCGAACACGGGGTTCCCGCCGAGGATGATCAGCGCTTGCACCGCGCCGCTGTTCATGTCGCGCACGAGCTCCATCAGCGATGCGAGCTGATTCACGGGCGCGGGCTCGATCGGATCGGTGACGAGCACCGTCGTGCCGATGTTGCCAAGCTGCGTGTTGATCGCGTGCGCGATGGCGTGGACGACGGCGGGCTGTTCTTCGCCGGCGATGACGACGCTCGCGCCGCGGTTGGCCTGGAGATCCTTGATCAACGTATTGATGACGGGCTGAGAGCCCGTCGCTCCAGAGAGGATCGAACGCGCGATCGCTTCCATCTGCGAGGGCTTGACGATCACGCGGTGATCGGCGACCGAGCCGGTGTTCGACATCGACGCTTCGATCGCGTAGAGACGGTTGATCGACTGCGTCGGCGTCACGCCGACCGAGCGCACTTTGCGGCGCGACATGAAGTCGCGCGCGTAGCGCAGGTGGCCGGGACCTTCGCCGAGGAAATCGGAGCCGAGGGAGACGACCACGTTCGCTTTGGTGAAGTCGTAGTGCGTGTTGACGTAGCGGCCGAATGCGAGACGTCCACCTTCGCGCACGCCGTCGCGATTGACCGCGTCCCATTGATGCCAGCGCATGCCGGGGTACTGCGCGAGCAGCGCCTGCATCTGCGCGCCGAACGTCGGCGAGGTCGTGGTCTGCGTGAGGATGCGCATTCCGGCGCCGTTGGTCTTCGCCGCGGTGAGCAGCGGCTGCAGCGCGGCGATGAAGTCGCCCCACGTCGCGGTGTTGCCAAGCTTGCGGATGACCTGCGAGCGATCGGGATCGTAGAGGCCGAGCACGGAGGCCTGCATGAACGCGTCGCTGGCGCCGAGGCTGGACGGATGTTCGGGATTGCCTTCGATCTTCGTCGGGCGATTCATGTGGCTCTCGACGAGGACGCCGGTGGCGACGCCGTTGAGGGCCATCGCGGTGGCGAAGAAGAGCGGCTTGCCGGGGATGAGGCTCTCCGGCTGATTGACGTACGGAACGATCGCGTCGGCGGGCTGGCGGCAGGCGGTGAGGCCGGCCATGGCCACCGAGGCGGACATCAGCTTCAGGAAATCGCGGCGGTGGACGCCCTTCTCGAGCGGCACGGCCTGCTGTGGGAACTCCTGCGCGAAGAACTCGTCGAAGGCGTCGCTGCGCGACAGGTCTTCGAGACTGCGCCAGAACTCCTTGCCGCGCAGGTCGCCGATGCGCGCGCGAAATTCGGTGAAGCTCAGATTCTTACGATCAGTCATGTCAGTAGTGGCACGCCGAGCAATGCGTCTTGCTGCTGACGCTGTAGCGCCGCACGAGCTCCGGTCCGAGCGTAGCCTGGTTCTTCGGCACGTAGTTCATGTTGAAGACTTCTTCCCGCGGCCGGATGTACTTCTCCGGATTGCGATGACAGTTCAGGCACCACTCCATCGTCAGCGGCGAGGCCTGGTACATCAGGTTCATGCGGTCGACGGGACCGTGGCAGGTGGAGCAGCCGATGCCTTTGTTCACGTGGATGTCATGTTTGAAGTGAACGAAGTCCGGCAGGCGATGCACGCGGTTCCACACGAGCGGCTTGCCGGTCTTGAAGCTGGCACGGACCGGCTCGAGCATTTCCGCGTTCGTCCAGATCTGGGCGTGGCAATTCATGCACGTCGAAGTCGGCGGGATGCCGGCGAAGCCCGAGGTCTCGACGGTGGTGTGGCAGTAACGGCAGTCGATGCCCAGCCCGGCGACGTGATGCTGATGGCTGAACGGGACGACCTGCTCGCGCGTGATGCCCTGGTTCGTGAAGTACGGCGAACGAACGATCCCGCCGATCACCCAGAGCACGAAGCCGGCGATGAAGATCGCGCCGAAGATCGTGACGCGCGAGAGCGTATTGGCACTGCGGTGGAAAATCTGCGCCATTCCAGGCTGCTACCGTCCGTGTCGAAGATTTGCGAAGTGCTGCTGCGGAAGCGCGCGGGCACCGCGGGTGCGCGACGGGCGGCATCATATTCAAAATCGCATGTCACGCAACCCTTCCACGTTCAGACGCGCGACACGCCACCGGACACGACCAGAGCCATGACACTGGCGCTGTCCGCGGTGAGTGCAGTGACGCGATCGCGCGCGACGACGAGCAGGCATCCATCCCATGTGTAAGAGAACGGGACATACACGGCCACGTCGCCCGGCATGCCGAGCGACTCGAGATCGTCGCGCGTGATGAAGCCGAACGTCTTCACGCCATCGCTGACAGTGATGGTGACCGGCCGATCGAAGCGGCGCTTGTTGCCGACGAACGCTTCGAGCAGGTCCCTGATCGCGGCGTACACGATGCGCACGATCGGCGCTTTCGTGAACAACTTCTCCATCAGCGCAAAGACGCGGCGCCCAACGAAGTTTCCGGCCAGCGCGCCGATGGCGATGATGGCGGCAACGAGAATGGCCAGGCCGAGGCCGGGCGTCTCGACATGCAGGAGTTGATCGAGCTTGAGAAATGCCTGATAGATGAGGTAGATCGTGAGCGCGATCGGCACGACGATCACGAGGCCGCGCAGGAAGTTCTTGATCAGCCAGTTCATGGGCTGAGTGTAGGTCCACCCGTCCGATCGGGCAGCCACCGCGTACAATCTGGAGCGACGGGCTCTCAGCCCGTCGAATGCATTCGCACCCTGCACCTTTTCTGACAAATCCGGCAGGTGACGTGGTACGTAGACTCAAACGATGACCGAGCTGACCACCGACGACCTGAACCTTCTCGACCGCGTCGCGGCGCAGGCGATCGATCCGGTCGCCCCGCCGGCAGCCGTGCGCGCGAAGGTGATGGACGCCATTCGCAATGTCCCCGGCGCTCACGAGAGCCGCACCGTGCGCGCCGAGGAAGGAACGTGGAAGACGGTCGCGCCCGGCGCGCGCATGAAGGTGCTCTCGAAGGAAGGCGCGCGGATGACGTTCCTGCTCGAGCTCGATCCGCACGCCACCGTGCCCGCGCACGATCACGAAGGCGGCGAAGATTCATACGTGATCCGCGGCAGTTGCCGCATCGGCGCGCTCGGTCTCGATACGGGCGACTTTCACCACGCGGATGCGACCGCGCATCATGGGGATGTGGTGGCGTCGGCGGATGGGTGTTTGTTGCTGCTCACGCTCACTCGCGCTGCCTAGTTTGGAGTGCGGCGGCAAAGCCGCCGCGTTCGAAAGCGGCAGCTAGCGCTGCCGCACTCCATAGAGGTACGGAGCCGTTCTACTCTTCTTCGACTTCGCTACCTCGGCTGGTGGTCCGCACGCGACCAGTTTGCCGCCTTCCTCACCCGCGCCCGGGCCGATGTCGATCACCCAGTCGCTCGCGGCGACGACGCTCATGTCGTGCTCCACGACGATGACCGTGTTGCCCGCGTCGACGAGTCCATCGAGTTGCACGACGAGCTTCTCGACATCGGACGGATGCAGACCGGTGGTCGGCTCGTCGAGGATGTAGAGCGTCTTCCCGCGTTGCATGCGCTGCAGCTCGGTCGCGAGCTTGATGCGTTGCGCTTCGCCGCCCGACAGCTCCGTGGCCGGCTGGCCGAGACGCAGGTAGCCAAGGCCGACCTGCCGCAACACATCCAGCGATCGATGGATGTGTGGCTCGTCCGCGAAGAACTCCCACGCGCCATCGACGGTCATGCCGAGGACTTGCGCGATGTTTTTGCCGCGATATTCGATCTCCAGCGTCTTCGCGTTGTACCGAGCGCCGTGGCACGTCGGACACGGCGCGTACACGCTCGGCAGAAAGAGCAGTTCGACGAAGACGAAGCCTTCGCCCTCACACGTCTCGCAACGGCCTTTCGCGACGTTGAACGAAAAACGTCCCGCGTCATAACGCCGCGCGCGCGCCGCTTTGGTTTCGGCGAAGAGCCGGCGCACGTGATCGAAGAGACCCGTGTACGTGGCCAGATTCGAGCGCGGCGTGCGTCCGATCGGTTTCTGGTCGACGCGAACGAGCCGCCGGATCTCCTCCATCCCGTCGACGATGCGTCCGCCAATCGTCACCGGCAGCTCTTCTTCCTCTTCTTCTCCATCGATCTCATGGCCAAGGTGTTCGGCGACCAGCTCGACGAGCGCCTGGCTGACGAGACTCGATTTGCCGGAGCCGGAGACGCCGGTCACCGTCGTGAAGACGCCGAGCGGAAACGCGGCGTCGAGCTCGTGCAGGTTGTTGCGCGTGACGCCTTCCAGCCGCAACCATCCGCGCGGCTCACGCGGCGTACGTTCCGCCTTTGTCTCGCGCGCGAAGAGATGCCGCCGCGTTTGCGATGCCTTGATTTGCTCGAGCCCCGCCGGCGGTCCGCTGTACAGAATGCGGCCGCCTTGCTCGCCCGCCGCGGGGCCGACGTCGACGATCCAGTCGGCGTGACGGATGACGTCGAGATCGTGCTCGACGACGAACAGCGAGTTGCCCGACTCCTTCAATCTCTCCAGCGCCACCAGCAATGCCTCGGTATCCGCCGGATGCAGTCCGGCCGACGGTTCGTCGAGCACGTATACGACGCCGAAGAGGTTCGAGCGCACCTGGGTGGCCAATCGCAATCGTTGCAACTCACCGGGAGATAGCGTCGGTGTGCTGCGATCGAGCGACAGATAGCCGAGGCCGAGGTCGAGGAGGACGTCGATGCGGCCCGCGAGGTCGGCGGCGATACGCTGCGCGACGACCGCTTTCTCGGGATGCTCCTCCTGCAGCTCCTTCCATCCCGCTGCTTTGCCGTTCGCGGTCGGCCGCAGCACTTCGCCGACGCGCTTGAGCGGCAATCGCGACATCTCCGCAATATCCATGGCGCAGAACTTCACCGACAACGCCTCGGGACGCAGGCGTTTGCCGTGGCACACCGGGCATTCGCTCGCGACCATGTAGCGCGCGACGCGTTTGCGGATCGAGGCGCTTTGCGTGGTCGCGAACGCATGGAGCACGTAACGTTTCGCACTCGTGAAGGTGCCCTGATAGCTCGGCTCTTCTTTGCGCTTGAGCGCGCGCCGCGTCTCCTCCGGCGTGTATCCGGCGTAGACCGGGACGGTCGGCTGTTCGTCCGTGAAGAGCAGCCACTCGCGGTCTTTCTTCGGCAACTCGCGCCACGGCTTGTCGACGTCGAAGCCGAGCGTGACGGAGATGTCGCGCAGATTCTGCCCGTGCCACGCCGGCGGCCACGCGGCGATGGCGCGCTCGCGAATGGTGAGCGAATGATCCGGCACCATCGACTGCTCGGTCACCTCAAACACGCGTCCGACGCCGTGGCATCGCGGACAGGCGCCCTGCGGCGTGTTCGACGAAAAGTCTTCAGCATGCAGTTCCGACTGGCGCGGCGGATACGTGCCCGCGCGCGAGTAGAGCATGCGCAACAGGTTCGAGAGCGTGGTAACGCTGCCGACGGATGATCGAGAGCTCGTCCCGCCGCGCTGCTGCTGCAATGCGACGGCGGGCGGCAGTCCGTCGATCTCATCGACCTGCGGCACGCCCATTTGATCGAACAGCCGCCGCGCATAAGGCGCCACCGATTCGAGATATCTCCGCTGCGCCTCGGCGAACAACGTCCCGAACGCAAGCGACGATTTGCCGGAGCCGGAGACGCCGGTGAACACGACCAGCGCGTCGCGCGGAATCTCGAGATCGACATTCTTGAGGTTATGCTCGCGCGCGCCGCGAACGCGCACGAAGCCGGTGAAGGCCTGGGTCTTCGTCATCCGTCGAACGCCTCAGTTCACGATGAATGCCCGTGGCAGAATGGTCCGCATGAGCTCGAAGACGTTCAAGACCACGCTCATTCGCGAAGGCAACCTCTGCGCGATTCCGCTGCCGTTCGATCCGAAGGAAGTGTTCGGCCGCGCGCGCGTGCCGGTGAAGGTGACGCTGAACGGCTACACGTATCGCAGCACCATCGCGATCATGGGCGGCAAAGCGCTCCTTCCGCTGCGCAGGAGCAATCGGGAAGCGGCAGGGCTCGAGGGCAACGAAACGCTCGACGTGCGGCTCGACGTTGACACCGAAACGCGCGAGATCAAGCCGCCCGCCGATCTCGCCAAGGCATTGCGCGCCGCGCCGCCCGCGTGGGATCGCTGGCGCGAGCTGAGTTACTCGCACCAGCGCGAATACGCGGACTCAGTGACAGATGCGAAGAAGCCGGAGACACGCGCGCGGCGGATCGAAGCCGCGGTCAAGGCGATTGCTGCGCGGCCTGCGAAGAAGCGCTGATCCGTCAACGGCGTTGCGGCGGCGGCGCCTTCGCTTCTTCGACCGTGATGTAGTCCGGCCGCGCGAACGACACCTCGCGCCCGCGCACGTTCACGCCCTTGAAGAAATCGACCACGACCGCTTGCACGTCCGCGCTCGGCAGCGTTTCGTGGCCACCGTTCTCCACGATCAGATGCGTGCTGTCCGGAAAGCCATAGCGCACTTCCTCGGCCTGAAACGGAGGCGTGTTGGCGTCGAGCGTGCCGCTCACGAACAGCGCGGGGACGCGGCTGAACAGGCGCGGCTTTGACGACGGATCGTGGAGGTTCACGCCAACCGCCTTGCAGATTTCGGCGGTGCGTTGCAGATTCACGATGCTGAACAACGCGCCTGTCGCTTCTTTGTTTGCCGCGGCCATTCGCGCGGTAGACCAGCCATCGA
>Ga0196977_1000533_pt1 | contig 19381 bp, 14 predicted proteins | sample S3v_1013CmetaG_FD_148634 | JGI IMG/M metagenome (GOLD analysis project Ga0196977, IMG submission 148634) | Soil microbial communities from Anza Borrego desert, Southern California, United States - S3+v_10-13C | ecosystem: Environmental > Terrestrial > Soil > Desert | place: USA: California...
CCAGTAGTAGCCGACGACGCCCATCAACCCGAACCCGACGACGAGCATGCCGGTGATCGCGCCGCCGCGGAACGCGATGTTGAGCGCCGCGTTGATGCCGTTGCGCGCGGCTTCGGCCGTGCGCACGTTCGAGCGCACCGAGATCCACATGCCGGTGTAGCCCGCGAGGCCCGAGAACACGGCGCCGGCCAGAAAGCCGAAGGCCGTGCCCCAGTTGAGCGCGATGCCGAGCACCACGAACAGGATCACGCCGACCACGCTGATCGTCGTGTACTGACGGTTCAGATACGCCTGCGCGCCCTGCTGGATCGCAGCGGCGATCTCGCGCATGCGCTCGTTGCCGGTGGGTCGCGCCAGCACCCACTGGATCGAGAACGCTCCGTAGAGCAGCGCGGCGACGGCGCAGGCAAGCGCGAAGATGAGATACCCCGACATGATCACTCCCTTGTGTTGTTCGAACGCGGCGCATCCAGCGCCGCTAAAATCTGGTCCCTCACCTGCTCGACCGGACCCTGGCCGCGAATATTCACGTAACGCGGAGCGCGCGCGTCCCCGCTCTTCGCCCAGCTCACGTAGTAATCGACGAGCGGCTTCGTCTGACGGTGGTAGTACTCGAGGCGCTTGCGCACCGTCTCCTCGGTATCGTCGGGACGTTGCACGAGCGCCTCCCCCGTCACGTCATCGCGGCCGGCGACCTTCGGTGGATTGAAATCCACGTGGTACGTGCGGCCGGAGCCCGGATGCACGCGGCGTCCGCTCAGACGCCGCAGGATCTCCTCGTCCTCGACCTCGACTTCGATCACGTAGTCGAGGTCCACACCCACTTCGCGCAGCGCGTCGGCCTGGCCGATCGTGCGCGGAAAACCGTCGAAGATGAAACCGTTCGCGGCATCCGGCTGGCGCACGCGCTCTTTCACGAGCTCGATCACGAGGTGATCCGGCACCAGCGCGCCACGGTCCATGTACTCCCGGGCCTCGCGTCCAAGCGCCGTTCCGGCCTTCGCCGCCGCCCGCAGCATGTCGCCTGTCGATATCTGCGGGATGCCGTATCGCGCCATCAGGTACTGAGCCTGTGTGCCTTTGCCGGCGCCCGGCAGGCCGAGCAGGAGTATGCGCATGTCGGGCAGATACAGCTAAAACCGTGAAATTATAGCGACTTCGCGCACTTTAAGAAATGCGCCGCGTGCGCCGTAGCTCGCGTTGCACGCGCTCGAGATCCTGCGGCGTATCGATGCCCGCGTGCGGTGCCGTTTTCGACATGGCTACGCTGATGCGATGACCGTGCCACAGCACGCGCAATTGTTCGAGCGCCTCGAAACGCTCGATCGCCGGCGCGGGCAGGCCGCTGAACACGCGCAGAAAGCGCGCCCGATAGCCGTAAATGCCCAGGTGCCGGTAGACCGGGAGTCCGCGCGGCAATTCGCGTATGCCGCTCGCAAATGCATCGCGCGCGTACGGAATCGGGGCGCGGCTGAAGTACAGCGCATAGCCGTTATGATCGAGCACGACTTTGACGACGTTGGGATTGGCGAGATCGCGCGCGTCCTGAAGCGGACAGGCTGCCGTCGAGACTTGCGCCTCGCGGTGGCGCTCTAGGCTTTCGGCGACGCGGCGGATCAGCGCGGGCGCGATGAGCGGCTCGTCGCCCTGGACGTTCACGATCGTGCGGCCGGCGCGGTAGCGGCGGCGCGCGACGACTTCTGCCAGTCTGTCGGTGCCCGAAGCATGGTCGGCCCGCGTCATTACGGCGTCATGGCCGTGCGCACGCACCACGGCTGCGATGTCTGCATGGTCGGTGGCGACCACGACTTCCGCCGCGCCGCTCTTTCGCGCCTGCTCGGCGACGCGCACCACCATCGGTTTGCCCGCCACGTCCGCGAGCGGCTTACCCGGAAAACGCGACGACGCGTAGCGGGCGGGAATGACGACGACGAAGTCCATGCGTGATGAAGTGACGCAGTGATGAAGTGACGCAGTGATGAAGTGACGAAGTGATGACCCGGTGTTACCGCGTCACCGCATCACTACGTCACTGCGTCACCGGTCTTTGCCTCACGGCGTCACCTCTTCCTCGGGCGGAAGCTTGCGCGCTTCGTCCTCGAGCATGACGGGGATGTCGTCGCGTATCGGATAGCCCAGCCTGCAGGGTCTGCAGATCAACTCGGCCTCCGACCTGCGGTAGACGAGCGGCCCCTTGCACAGCGGGCACACGAGGATGTCGAGCAGGCGTGGATTCATGTCACAGGGAGGCGAGTTTCTTCAGAAGGCGCTGACCCAGCTCCGGGTCCGTTAACGCATCGACGCGCAGCGCCCACTGGATCTCGGAAGCGAAGCGCGCGCATTTTACCGCATCCTTTTCCGTCATCAGGACGGCATCGGCGCCGGCAAATGCGAGCTCCTCCGGCCGGTACGCGTGATGGTCCGGGAAGGCGTGCGCTTCGAAATCGATGCCCAGCGTCTGCAGGTAGGTGAAGAACCGGGCGGGATTGCCGATCCCGGCAACCGCGTGCACCCGGCGGCTCCGAAAATAAGCGGGGCCGACGACGTGGCCGGGATTGAGCAGGTTGTAAAACTCGTCGCCCTGCAGATGCATCGTGAGCGCCGAGGCCGGCAGCGCGGGCGCGCGGCGCGGGCCGTTCACCACGATCGCATCGACGCTGCGCAGACGCGACACCGGCTCGCGCAGCGGACCCGCCGGCAGTAAGAACCCGTTGCCGAAGCCGCGCTCGCCGTCGATCAGCGCGATCTCGACGTCGCGCGCGAGCGCGTAATGCTGAAGCCCGTCGTCGCTCACGAGCACGTCGCACGCGGGATGCGCGTTCAGTAGCCCCTGCGCGGCCGCGACACGGTCGGCGCCCACCCATACCGGACAGCCGCAGCGCTGCGCGAGCAGCAGAGGCTCGTCGCCGACCTGTGCGGCATCGGCGGCGGCATTCACTTCGCGCGGCTCGCGCAGCGACGAGCCGTGGCCGCGGCTCACGATGCCGGGACGCCGCCCGTGGCGCGCCAAATACGACGCGAGCCACAGCGTGAGCGGCGTCTTGCCGGTGCCGCCGACCGTGATGTTGCCGACGACGATCACGGGCACGGGCAAGCGGCGGGATTTCAGGAGCGCAGCCGCGTACGCGGCACGCCGCAGCGCGCTCAGCGCGCGAAAAACAAGACTGACGGGGTAGAGCAGGACGGTCAGGAGCGTGACGCGCTGCCATGCACGCTCCGGGAAATTCACTTCGACGGCGTCTGGATCGTGAACGTGATCTTGCCGTAACCGGCGGCCTGCGCGGCCTCCATGATTCGAATGACCGACTGGTGCGAGGCCTGCGCGTCCGCGTTGATCACGATGACGGGATCTTTCATGCCGCCCGCCGCGCGCTTGAGCTGCGCCGCGAGCGCATCGCGCGTCGAGCCGGAGACGATCTGCTTGTTGATCGAGTAGTTGCCTTTGGCGTCGACCGCGACGTCGATCTGATCGAGCCGCTCCGGCGGCTTGTTCGCTTCCGCCGTCGGCAGATTGATCTGGAGCTCCGCGAAGCGCGAGTACGTCGTCGTGACCATGAGGAAGATCAAGATGACGAGCAGGACATCGATCAGCGGGATGAAGTTGATCTCCGGCTCTTCGCGAAAGGCTCGCGGCCGGAACCTCATGCTGCGCGTTCTCCGTGCAGGATCTCGACCAGCTTGATGCCCTGCAGCTCCATGTCGACCAGCATGGCGTCGACCTTTGCGCGGTAGTAACGGTAGAAGATCATGCTGGGGACCGCCACCACGAGGCCGAACGCCGTGTTGTAGAGCGCGATGGAGATGCCGTGCGCGAGCACGAGCGGATTACTGCCCTGGGGCGTCTGCGAGCCGAAGATCTCGATCATGCCGATGACCGTGCCGAACAGGCCGAGCAGCGGACCGATCGCGGCGATGGTGCCGAGCGTAGTCAGGAAGCGCTCGAGCTCGATCGCGACCGCGCGCCCAGCTTCCTCGATCGCTTCCTTGACCACCTCGGGCGAGGCGCTGATGTTACGCAGGCCCGCGGAGAACACCTGCCCGAGCGGCGAGTTGGCCGCGAGCCGGTTCATCATGTCCTCGCTCGCGCCGTTCTGACGGAATTCCTGCACGACACGCGGCAGCAGATGCCGCGGCACCACGGCGTTGCGCCGCAGCGTCCACATCCGCTCGCCTATGATCGCGAGCGCGATGACAGAGCACAGAATCAGCGGCCAGATCGGCCAGCCAGCGGCTTCGATGATCGATAACAACTGAAGCTCCCGCAAAAAAGTCGCGTCACTTTAAAGGCGCGTACCGCTTTCAGCAAGCAATGCTCAGGTGTTGCTTCATGAAGCTTTGATAAAGGTTTTGCGCCGCTTGGAAATTCGTGTTTTCCACAATGTCTGTGGATAACGTTGTGGGCAGCGCGGCGATTCACGCCGTAAGTGAGGCCCGGGTCAGAAGAAATCCTGGACCGCCCAAGAATTAGACGCGGCGAATTTGCCTGTAGCGTCAGTATGTTGCGCCGCTTTGCGGGGCGTACCACTCTGAGAATCGACGCTTTTGACAGTTTTCGTCTCACACTGTGGAGAACGCGTGGCGACGGCGTGTATACGGATCCCGCGTCAGACGTTGAATGGACGAGCATTTTTTGCCGGGATGGCGGCCGCCGAAGGCACTTTTTACGTCGATTAGAATCACCGCATGCTCGATTTAGTCGAACTGGCCGCGCAGCCGCAGATTCTCACGGTCACGGAGTTGAACCGCCTCGCGCGCGAGGTCGTGGAGCGCAACCTGCCGCTGTGCTGGGTCGGGGGTGAGGTCTCGAACTTCAAGCGCTACGACTCCGGTCACTGTTACTTCACGCTGAAAGACGAGAGCGCCCAGGTCGACTGCGTCATGTTCCGGCAGAAGGCGATGCTGCTCGGCTGGCAGGCGGAGAACGGCATGCAGGTGGAAGTGCGCGCATGCCCGACCCTGTACGAAGGGCGCGGCAAGTTCCAGTTGAACGTGGAGGCCATGCGCCGCGCGGGTCTGGGCGCGCTGTTCGAAGCCTTCGGGCGGCTCAAGGCGAAGCTCGGTCGCGAGGGTCTGTTCGATGCCGAGCGCAAGCGTGCGCTGCCGCGCTTTCCGCGCACGATCGGGATCGTGACATCACCGCGCGCAGCCGCCCTCCGCGACGTCCTGACGATATTGAAACGCCGCATGCCCGCCGTACCGGTCATCGTCTATCCGGCACCGGTGCAGGGCGAGGGCGCGGCCGCGCGTATTGCGAACGCACTGCGCACCGCCGGACGCAGAGCGGAGTGTGACGTGCTGATCCTCTGCCGCGGCGGCGGCAGTATCGAAGATCTGTGGGCTTACAACGACGAGTCGCTCGCGCGCGCGATCGCGGCGTGCCCCATTCCGGTCGTGTCCGGGGTCGGCCACGAAACCGATTTCACGATTGCCGATTTCGTCGCGGACCTGCGGGCACCGACACCGACCGCGGCCGCGCAGCTCGCGACCGCCGACCGGCTCGAGCTGTGCGAATACATGCGGCAGCTCGAGCTGCGGCTCGGCCGTATCGTGAAGCGTGCGCTCGAAGAGCGCATGCAGCGCGTCGACTATCTCTCGAAGCGACTCGTCCACCCGGGCGAAGCGCTGCGCAACCGTCTTCAGCATCTCGGGCACCTGGCGAACCGGCTGTGCGGCTCGTGGAAACGCTATTTCGAGGCCCGATTGTGGGCGGTGCAGGGGCTTACGCGCGAGCTCGCCGGTGCGCGGCCGGATCTCGCCGCGCTGGAGCGCGCGCGTCTGGACCTTGCGCGGCGGCTGCGCGAGGCGGCGCGGTCCCGCCTCGACGGCGTCGCGGGCCGGATGTCCGCGCTCGAGTCGCATTTGAAGCACCTGAATCCCGAGCTCGTGCTCGAGCGCGGCTACAGCATCGCGGTGAACGACGCCGGTGCGATCGTGCGCGACGCCGCGCAGCTCTCTCCGGGCGAAAATCTGACGGTGAAATTCGCGCGTGGCTCCGCCGAGACGCGCGTGACTAAGACGACGCCCTAATCAGCCTCTACATTACCGCGAGCGCTTCGAGCTCGCGCCGCACGTATTCGAGCACGCGCTCCGAGAGATCGTCAGCCAGCGCGTCGAACTGCACGACATCGTCCATGGCGCGCAGCCACGTGAGCTGACGCTTCGCGAGCTGGCGTGTCGCCGCGATACCGTGACTGCGCAGCTCCTCGGCGTTGAGCTCGCCGTTCAGATGCTGCCACGCCTGGCGATACCCCACGCAGCGCATCGACGGCATGCTCGCGTCCAGCCCGTACTCCTCGCGCAGATGCTCGACTTCGGCCACGAGGCCGTTCTTCAGCATCTCGTCGAAGCGCTTCTCGATGCGCTCGTGCAGCACGGCGCGCGCGTCGGGCACCAGTGCGATCTTGATCGGGGTGTACGGGAAGTACACGTAACGCGGCTTCTGCAGGAGCTCGGCCATCGTCTTGCCGGTGATGTAGTAGATCTCGAGCGCGCGCTGCACGCGCTGTGAGTCCGTCGGTTCCAGCCGCGCCGCGGTCTGCGGATCGAGCTCCGCGAGCTTCGCGTGCACCGCGGGCCAGCCTTCCTCCTGCGCCATGGTGTCGATCACCAGTCGGATCATCGGATCGGCTTCGGGCAGCTCGTTCAGGCCCTCCACCAGCGCCTTGAAGTACAGCATCGTGCCGCCCACCAGCAGCGGAATGCGGCCGCGCTCGGTGATCTCGCGCATGAGTGCGAGCGCGTCGTCGCGAAAACGCGCCGCCGAATACGTTTCGTGCGGCTCGATGACGTCGATCAGGTGGTGCGGCGCCTCGGCCAGCGTCGCCGCGTCGGGCTTCGCCGTGCCGACATTCATGCCTTTGTAAACCAACGCCGAATCGACGCTCACGATCTCGCACGGCAACACGCGTGCGAGATCGACGGCGACCGCCGTCTTGCCGCTCGCCGTCGGGCCCATGAGCAGGATTGCCGGCGGAAACTTAGTTGTGTTGGGCATCGGTTGTGGTGTGGGGAAAGGAGGCTACGGAGGGAAGCCTGGGTTTCCCTCCGTATCGTTCTCCGGCGGCGCGGGGGCGCGTTAGCGCCCTCGCATAAATAGGCGGTCGAGCTCGGCCATCGTGATCTCGCGCCACGTCGGTCTGCCATGGTTGCACTGGCCCGAGCGTTCGGTGCGCTCCATGTCGCGCAGCAGCGCATTCATTTCCGGAATCGTGAGGCGCCGGTTCGCGCGCACGGCGGCGTGACACGCCATCGTGCCGAGCAGCTCGTTCCGGCGCTCGGTGGTGACGCGCGCGGCGCCGAACTCGATGAGCTCCCGCAGAACGTCGCGGGCGAGTGCACCGGGATCGGCGTCCGCGAGCATCGCCGGCACGGCTCGCAGGATCAGCGTCGAAGGCGAGGCGGGCGCTAGATCGAAGCCGAGGCCGAGCAGCGTGTCGCGTTCGTCTTCCGCAGTCGCGACCTGCAGCGCTTCGGCTGCGAACACGACGGGTACGAGCAGCGGTTGCATCGGCACCTCGCTCGCATCGAGCGCCGTCTTGAGTCGCTCGTAGACGATTCTCTCGTGCGCCGCGTGCATGTCCACGATCACGAGGCCGCGCTCGTTCTGCGCCAGCACGTAAACACCTGCGAGTTGTGCGAGCGCGGTCCCGAGCGGCAGCGGCTCGGCATCGTCGGCCGCGCTCGGCGCAGCGGGCGCCGGTCGCGAGCCACCGAACAGGGTCTCGTAGAAATCGCCGGATTCGCGCGCTTCGAGCGCCATCGCCGGCTGCCGCAGATACGGTGCCGAAACGTACGGCATCGCGGACGCCTGCGGCGCTGCCGCTTCGTTCACTGCTGCCGCAGCGGTGCGCGAAAGCGCTTTGCTCACGGCGTGGAAAACGAACTGATGTATGGCGCGCGCATCGCGGAAGCGCACCTCGATCTTGGTCGGGTGGACGTTCACATCGACCGCCTGCGGCTCGATCTCGAGATACAGCACGTAGGACGGGTGGCGCTGATGATGCAGCACGTCTTCGTACGCCTGGCGGATCGCGTGCGCAAGCAGCCGGTCACGCACGTAGCGCCCATTCACGAACACGTACTGCGCCTCACGCGTGGCGGCCGCGACGGCAGGCGAGCCGACGCAGCCGTGGATGCGCACGGTTCCGGCGTGTTCGTCGAGCGCAATCGCCGCAGCGCGAAACTCTTCGCCCAGCACGGCGGTGATGCGTTCGACCGTGGACTGCGGCTTCAAGTGCCACCGCGCGCGGCTGTTGTGGATCAATGAAAAAGCGCTGTCGGACCGCGACAGCGCCGCGCGCTTGAAAGTCTCTTCGCAATGCGCGTATTCGGTCTGCTCGGATTTCAGGAACTTGCGCCGGGCGGGCGTATTGAAGTAGAGCTCGCGCACGTCCACGGTGGTGCCCGCCGCGAGTGTCGCCGGCGCCGGCGCGCCGATTTCCGAACCCTCGGCGGCGAGGGACCACGCGTGCTTGTCCCCGGCGCGGCGGCTGGTGAGCGTGAGCCGCGACACCGCGGCGATGCTCGCGAGCGCTTCACCGCGAAACCCGAGGCTCGCGACGCGCTCGAGGTCCTCGAGCGAAGCGATCTTGCTGGTGGCGTGCCGCGCGATCGCGAGCGGCAGCTCGTCGCGTGCGATGCCGCAGCCGTCGTCCGCCACCTTGAGCAGGCGCACGCCGCCGGACGCGAGCTCGACGGCAACTGCACGCGAGCCGGCGTCGAGGCTGTTCTCGATCAGCTCCTTGAGTGCGGACGCGGGCCGGTCGACGACTTCGCCGGCGGCAATCTGATTGACGAGAAGATCGGGTAATACCCTGATCGGCATACTGAATTATAGCGAGCCGGCCGTGCATGGCTTGCGCCTGCACGTTGATCGCGAACGATAACGCCGGTATACCGTTCGTTTTTCGAACTCATGCGCCTGCAAGCCGCCGTCAATGGAAAAGGAAAAGATGTCTCAGCAGCTCACATCCGCACGCAGCGACGCCGCCGCGGCTGATCGCCAGGACGACGTGCATCGCCCGGCACCCAAGCCGCAGGTGATCGCGGTCCCGAAAGAGGTCGCAGTCGGCGAAAAGCGCGTGGCGACCGTCCCCGAGGTCGTCGAGAGGCTGATGAAGCTCGGCTTCGAGGTGGTCGTCGAGTCCGGCGCGGGCGACGCGGCGAATTTCAGTGATGAGACGTACCGCGCAGCCGGCGCCGAGATCGCGCGGGACGCGGCAGCGGCATGGACGGCAGGTGACATCGTGTTCAAGGTTCGTGCGCCCACGCCGGACGAAGTGGCGCTCATGCGCGAAGGGCAGACGCTCGTTTCCTTCGTGTGGCCGGCGCAGAACCCCGAGCTCATGCAGACGCTGGCGGCGAAGAAAGTCACGGTGCTCGCCATGGACAGCGTGCCGCGGATCTCGCGCGCTCAGAAGCTCGACGCGCTCTCGTCGATGGCCAACATCGCCGGCTATCGCGCAGTCATAGAGGCGGCGCATCACTTCGGGCGTTTCTTCACCGGCCAGATCACTGCGGCGGGCAAGGTGCCGCCGGCGAAAGTGTTCGTGATCGGCGCGGGCGTCGCGGGTCTCGCCGCGATCGGTACGGCGTCCAGCCTCGGCGCGATCGTGCGTGCAAACGACACGCGTCCCGAAGTCGGGGACCAGGTGAAGTCGATGGGGGCCGAGTTCGTCGGCGTCGAATACGAGGAAGAGGGCTCCGGGGTCGGCGGCTACGCCAGGGTGATGAGCGAGGGCTTCCAGAAAGCCCAGCGCGAAGTCTTTGCGAAGCAGGCGATAGACGTCGACATCATCATCACGACCGCGCTCATTCCCGGCAAGCCCGCGCCGAAGCTCATCACCGCGGACATGGTGCGCTCGATGCGCCCGGGCAGCGTGATCGTCGATCTCGCGGCGGAGCAGGGCGGCAACTGCGAGCTGACCGAACCCGGACAGGTCGTCGTGCGCCACGGCGTAACGATCATCGGCTATACCGACCTCCCGAGCCGGCTGGCCAAACAGGCGAGCACGCTGTACGCGACCAATCTGCTGCGTTTGACCGAGGAGCTGTGCAAGGCGAAGGACGGGCGCATCGAGGTCAACATGGACGACGAGGTGATCCGCGGCACGACCGTCATCAAGGAAGGCGGTATCACGTGGCCGCCGCCTCCGCCCAGGCTCTCGGCTGCACCGGCGGCAGCCAAACCCGCCGCGCCCGCGCTCACCAAGCCTGCGGCCAAAGCACATGGACACGGCGCAGCCGGCGCTCCGGCATCGGCGAAGTCCACCGCGATCGTGTTTCTCGTCGCCGCGGCGCTTTTCTGGTTCATCGGCGCGTATGCGCCCGCGGCATTCGTCGGGCACTTCACCGTTTTCGTGCTGGCGTGTTTCGTGGGCTACATGGTTATCTGGAACGTGACCCCGGCGCTACATACCCCGCTCATGAGCGTGACGAACGCCATCAGCAGCATCATCGCGATCGGCGCGCTGGTGCAGATCGCCCCACCCATCGCGGACAGCCCCGACCGGCCGGTCGGCTGGATCGTCGGGCTGGCGGTCGTGAGCGTCGCGCTGGTCGCGATCAACATGTTCGGCGGGTTCGCCGTGACCCAGCGCATGCTGGAAATGTTCAGGAAATAGGAGACCCGCATGTTCCTGTCGCCCACCCTGTCGACGGTCTCCTACCTCGGCGCAATCATTCTCTTCATCCTCAGCCTCGGCGGGCTGTCGAATCCCGAGACTTCACGACGCGGCAATCTCTTCGGCATCATCGGCATGACGATCGCCGTGCTCGCGACCGTGTTCGGCCCGCAGGTCACCTCCGCAGGCTACGTGTGGATCGTCGGCGCGATGGCGATCGGCGCGACGGTCGGCCTCTATGCGGCGCGCGTCGTGAAGATGACGCAGATGCCCGAGCTGGTCGCGATCATGCACAGCCTCGTCGGCCTCGCTGCGGTGCTGGTCGGCTTCGCCAACTACATCGACCCGGCGGCGGCCGCGCACTACAAGGGAACTGAAAAGACGATCCACGAGATCGAGATCTACATCGGCATCCTGATCGGCGCGGTCACGTTCTCCGGCTCCATCATCGCCTTCGGCAAGCTCTCGGCGAAGATAACGGGCAAGCCCGTGCTGCTGCCGGGACGTCACTGGATCAATCTCGCCGGGCTGCTCGGCGTGATTTACTGCGGCGCCTGGTTCGTGAACGCCCCGTCGATGACCGAAGGCATGACGCCGCTTGTCATCATGACGGTGATCGCGCTCCTTTTCGGTATGCACATGGTGATGGCAATCGGCGGTGCCGACATGCCGGTCGTCGTCTCGATGCTCAACAGCTACTCGGGATGGGCCGCGGCGGCGACCGGTTTCATGCTGAGCAACGATCTTTTGATCGTGACCGGCGCGCTCGTGGGCTCGAGCGGCGCGATCCTCTCCTACATCATGTGCCGCGCGATGAACCGCAACTTCGTGAGCGTGATCGCGGGCGGATTCGGCACCGGGGGCGGTACGCCGGCCGCGGCCGGCGCGCAGCCCGCCGGCGAAGTGTTCCCGATCAGCGCCGTGGAGACCGCGGAGCTTCTGCGCACCGCGAAGAAGGTGATCATCGTGCCGGGCTACGGTATGGCCGTGGCGCAGGCGCAGCACACCGTTTACGAGATCACGAAGTACCTGCGCGAAAAAGGCATCGACGTGCGCTTCGGCATTCACCCGGTCGCGGGCCGCATGCCGGGCCACATGAACGTGCTCCTCGCGGAAGCGAAGGTGCCCTACGACATCGTGCTCGAGATGGACGAGATCAACGACGACTTCCCCGACACCGACGTCGCGATGGTGATCGGCGCGAACGACATCGTGAATCCGGCGGCGCTGGAGGATCCGACGAGCCCGATCGCCGGCATGCCCGTGCTGGAAGTGTGGAAGGCGAAGACGTCCATCGTCATGAAGCGCAGCATGGCCTCGGGCTATGCGGGCGTCGACAATCCGCTGTTCTACAAGGAGAACAACCGGATGCTGTTCGGCGACGCGAAGAAGATGCTGGACGAAGTGCTGGTCGCGCTGAAGGTATAACCCGCCGGCGTTTCCAGTTCGATCGGTCACTCCCCTCCTCGTCGTTGAGGAGGGGTAGGGGAGGAGCTGGTTCTGTCTCAGCGGCTGACGAGCCGGTCGCGCGCCAGAGGCGGGTTTTTCGCGAAGTAGCGCTTGATTCCCTGGAACAGCGCGTCCGCGAATTTCGCCTGATAAGCGCTGCTCCTCAGCCTCGCTTCTTCTTCGGGATTGCTGATAAAGGCGGTCTCGACGAGGATGGACGGGATGTCCGGCGCTTTCAGCACGGCGAACCCCGCCTGCTCGACGTGCGGCTTGTGGAGCGCGTTGATCTCGCCGAGCTCCGAGAGCACCGCGCGTCCGACTTTCAGGCTGTCGTTGATCGTCGCGGTCTGCGACAGATCGAGCAGCGTCTGCTTGAGATAGCGGTCTTTCACGTCGAGATTGACGCCGCCGATCAGGTCGGCGTCGTTCTCGCGCTTGGCGAGCCAGCGCGCCGCGGCCGAGGTCGCGCCACGCTCGGACAGCGCGAACACCGACGAGCCCCGCGCATGCGGCTTCACGAATGCATCCGCGTGTACCGACACGAAGAGATCGGCGTTCACGCGTCGCGCCTTCTGCACCCGCATCGCCAGCGGAATGAAATAGTCGCCGTCGCGCGTCAACACCGCGCGCATGTTGGGCTCGCGGTCGATGCGCTCCTTCAACTTTCTCGCGATCGCGAGCGTCACGTCCTTTTCCTGAGTGCCGGCGCGGCCGAGCGCACCGGGATCTTCGCCACCGTGGCCGGCATCGATCGCGATCGTGATGAGGCGCGTCGAGGCAGGCCGGCTTTTGATTGCTGCCGGCACCTCTTTCGCGGCCGCGGGCGGCATGTCGGACACGCCCGGAGCCGTCTCGCCTTGCGGCCCCGTCCCGCTTTCGCGCTGCGCCTGGTAACGGTCGAGGAAAGCGATCAGCGGATCGGGCGGCACGAGCGGGTACAGGTCGAGGACGAGCCTGTGGCCGTACGTGCCGACCGGCGGCAGCGGGAAGATCTGCGGTTTGACGCTCGCCTTGAGGTCGAAGACGAGCCGGATCGTCCCTGGCTTGAAGCGCCCCACGCGCACCGCCTTCACGTACGGATCGGATTCGGCGATCTTGTCCGCGAGCCCGGACAGCACGGGGCCGAGCTCGACGTTCTCGAGGTCGAGCACCAGACGGTCCGGGCTATCGAGCGTGAACAGCCGGTGCTGAAGCGCTGTCGCCGATTCGAAGGTGACGCGGGTGTAATCGGCGGCGGGCCACACGCGCGTTCCACTCACGGCGACAGTGGCAGCGGCGGCTCGCGCGGCGGCGCCGACGAATCCGGCGAGCAGGGCGATGACGACGACGAAGGCGATCAGGCGCGACAGCGCGCGGCGGCGCGGATCCCGCGCCGCTAAGGAGTCCTCGACTGCATGAGCCGGGTGAGACAACGCCTCCCTACCTCCGTATTCGCGTGCAACTCGGCCGTGCGGCCCGCGTCGGTCGCCTCGATTTTGATTTCGACGTCGGGCGCGGGCAGTCCCGACGCTTTCTCCGGCCACTCGATGAGCGCTACGGCGTCACCGCCGAAGTACTCGCGAAGCCCTGCATCGGCGAGCTCGCGCGGCTCATCGAACCGATAAAAATCAAAGTGATACAAGTGTAAACTAGAAACTTCATAAACTTCAACCAGCGTGAAGGTCGGACTTTTCACGCGTCCGGTGTAGCCGAGGCCGCGCAGGATGCCGCGCGCGAGCGTGGTCTTGCCCGCGCCCAGCGGCCCTTCCAGATAGACGACCGTGCCGGATTCCAGCGCGCCGGCGAGCGCCGCCCCGAGCGCGAGCGTGTCGGCTTCGGCGGGCAGGTCACGTTTAAGATGAACGGTATGCAAGGCAGTCAGGCGCAGGCGCCGGATCTGGAGGTGCTGGCTCGGAACATCCGGCAGTGGGGCGTCGAGCTGGGTTTCCAGCACATCGGCATCGCCGACTGCGATCTGGGTCCGGCGGAAAGCCGGCTGGCGGAGTGGCTTGCCCGCGGCTGGCACGGCGACATGGATTATATGGCGGCGCACGGCACGCGCCGCTCGCGGCCGAGCGAGCTCGTCCCGGGCACGATCCGCGTGATTTCCGCGCGCATGAATTATTTCCCCGATGCGGCGGCGCCCGCTGCGGACGTGCTCGCCGATCCCGCGCTCGCTTACGTCTCGCGTTACGCGGTGGGCCGCGATTACCACAAAGTGATGCGGCGCCGGCTGCAGCGGCTCGCCGATCGCATCACCGCCGCCGTCGGCGCGTTTCGCTATCGTGCGTTCACCGACAGCGCGCCCGTGATGGAAGTCGCGCTCGCGCAGAAAAGCGGGCTCGGCTGGCGCGGCAAGCACACGCTGCTGCTGAATCGCGACGCGGGTTCGTACTTTTTCATCGGCGAGCTTTACACCGATCTGCCGCTGCCGGTCGATGCTGCCGTGGACGATCACTGCGGCACGTGCCGGCGTTGCATCGACGCGTGTCCCACCGGTGCGATCGTGGCGCCTTACGAGCTCGACGCGCGCCGCTGCATCTCGTACCTCACGATCGAGCATAAAGACGCCATTCCGGAGGCGCTGCGACCGTTGATCGGCAATCGGGTGTACGGCTGCGACGATTGCCAGCTCGTCTGCCCGTGGAACCGCTTCGCGGTCCAGACTGCGGAGCCTGATTTCACTGTACGCAATGGTCTCGACAGCTCGAGCCTGGTCACGCTCTTCGGCTGGAGCGAGGCCGAGTTTCACGCACGGCTTGCCGGCAGCGCGATACACCGCATCGGCTACGAGCGCTGGCTGCGCAACATCGCCGTCGGTCTCGGCAACGCGCTGCGGGTGCTCGCCACCGGCGCCGCGCGCGACGCGGTGCTGAGTGCGCTCGAGCGACGTCGCGACGATCCATCCGCGCTCGTGCGTGAGCACGTGACGTGGGCACTCTCGCAAGCGGAGCCTGCGAACGTCGGTGATGGTCCCGACTCATGACTTCGCAGCGCATGCGTTCGTCATGGACGCGGCATGCGCGCGTACGGTAAATTCTCCAACCCGTCCCGAGGCTTATTCCGAGAACAAAACGCGCGGAGGTTCAGCGCGGTAAACATTGCCGTATGCCGGACAGGAATCCTGCACAAACAATGGTCTGCGCTCATGCGCGCATCGGGCATATCGCTTGCTCCATGTGGCGCGACTCAAACAGGGCGGACTTCCGATGCTAGCCACGATGCTCAGAAAAAGCGTCGGGTTGTGCTTGTGGTTTGTTTTTTCCAGTTGTTTCGCGGCGGCGCCAAACGTGGCTTTTTTCTATGGCGCCAATCCTCCTTGGGACGAGCTGCGCGCATTCGACATCGTCGTCGTCGAGCCGGCGCATCTGCGCGATCTCCAGCCGCCGTCGTTGCCGGGCACGCAGGTCTTTGCGTACGTCGCGGTGGGAGAGGTGGAATACGACCGCCCGTATGCGAAGGAGCTTCCGCAGGGCCTCGCGCGCGGCTCGAACGAAGCGTGGCGCAGCCACGTCATCGACCAGACCCACCCTGAATGGCCGCGATTTTTTCTCGACCGCGTCGTCGCGCCGCTCTGGAAAGCCGGCTATCGAGGATTTTTCCTCGATACGCTGGATTCCTTTCACCTGATCGCAAAGACCGATGAAGAGCGTGCGCGCCAGGTCCAGGGCCTGATCGGCGTCATACGCGGGCTGCGGCTCGAGTATCCGGAAGCGAAGCTCATCTTCAACCGCGGCTTCGAGATCCTGCCGGAGCTCAAGGGTGAGGCCGTCGCCGTGGCCGTCGAATCGATCTACCGCGGCTGGAATCAGCGCAACAGGAGCTACGTCGAGGTCTCCGAGGCCGACCGCAAGTGGCTCATGGGGCAGCTCGACCGCGTCCGCAACGAATACAAGCTGCCGGTCATCGCCATCGACTACGTGCCGCCGCGCGACCGTGCCGCCGCGCGCGAGACGGCGCGCAGGATTTCCGAGCTTGGATTCATTCCGTGGGTCGCGAATCCCGACCTGGATCAGGTCGGGGTCGGCGCGATCGAGGTCGTGCCGCGCAAGGTCCTCATGGTCTACGACGGCGGCGGTAACGAGTTCAATCTCTACAATGATCGTGTCCACCGTGCCGCGACGACGCCGCTCAATTACCTCGGCTACAGCGCCGAGTATGTCGACGTGACCAACGGCTTACCCGCGCATCCGCTCGTCGGACGCTACGCCGGCATCGTCGTGTGGCTGCCGAACGACCAGTCGGGCCGCAAGGCCGAGTTTGCCGAGTGGCTCCTGCGCCAGCGCGAGCAGGGCATGCGTATCGCGATCTTCGGCAACTTCGGCGTGCCCTATGCCGACAGCATGGTGCGGGCGCTGGGCCTGACCACGGGCGCGCCGGCAGGTCCCGTCAAGCAGGTCGCGGTCGCTTTCGCCGACCCGATCATGGGTTTTGAAACGAAGCCGCTACCCGAGCGTGACGGTTTCGCGCCGCTGCGCCTGACCGACGGCAAGCCGCTGCTGCGCATCCGCGCCGACAACGGCGACACGATGGACGCGGCGGGTCTCACGTCGTGGGGCGGCTACGTGCTGGGTCCCTACGAGCTTCCGGCGCTGCCCGGCGTCGAGGCCGAGCGCTGGGTCATCAATCCGATCGAATTCCTGCGCCGCGCGCTCGCGCTGCAGCCGATGCCGGTGCCCGACGTGACGACCGAGAACGCGCGGCGGCTGATGCTGGTGCACGTGGATGGCGACGGCTTCGTGAGCCGCGCTGAAATGCAAGGCACGCCGTTTTCCGGCGAGGTCGTACTGCGCGAATTCATCGAGCGCTACCGCATTCCGCAGACGGTGTCGGTGATCCAGGGCGAGATCGGGCCGACCGGCCTCTATCCGCAGGACTCGCCGCAGCTCGAAGCGATCGCGCGCCGGATCTTCGCCCTGCCGCACGTGGAGATCGGAAGCCACACGTATTCGCACCCGCTGCGATGGGATGTCGCCGCGCCGGCAGCGGCGCCGGTGCCGGGCACCGGTGCGACGGGTCAGCCGGCGCCGCCGCAGCCCGGTCCCGGACAGCCGGCTGCACCACCCCAGGGCGCGACGCCGCTGACCGGGATCTATGGCCTGAACATTCCGGGCTACAAGTTCAATCTCGACGCCGAGATCGGCGGCTCGATCGAATACATCAATTCGAGGCTCGCGCCACCCGGCAAGCGCACGCGGCTTGTGCAATGGACGGGCGACACGAATCCGGGACGCGATGCGCTGGAACATGCGTATCGCGCCGGCGTGCTGAATCTGAACGGCGGCGGCGCCTTCGCCACGCGTCGCAATCCGACGCTCTCGCAGGTGTGGCCGGTCGGGGTGCAGAAGGGCGCGTACTTCCAGGTGCACGCGCCCGATCACAACGAGAACGTCTACACGAACCTGTGGACCGGACCGTTCTACGGCTACGAGCGCGCGATCGAGACGTTCGAGCTGACCGAAAAGCCGTACCGGCTGAAGCCGATCAACATCTATTACCACTTCTACTCCGGCAGCAAGCGTGCCTCGATCGCAGCTTTGCACCGGGTGTACCAGTGGGCGCTGCGTCAGCCGGTGATGAACGTCTATGCGTCCGAATATGCCCAGAAAGCGCTCGACTTCCATCGCACCGTGGTAGCACGCAGCGACGAGGGCTGGATCGTGCGCACCGGCGAATCGCTGCGGCAGCTTCGCGCGCCGGCGTCGCTCGGCCTGCCCGACTTCCAGGCGAGTCCCGGCGTCGCCGGCGTCGCCTCGCACGGCGCGGAAAATTACATACACCTCGCCGATGGACGGGCTGTCCTGCGCTTCACGCAGCAGGCGCCGTCGCAGCCTTATCTGGTCGAGGCCAACGGCCGCGTCGAGCGCATGCAGCGCACCGGCCGCTCGGCGGAACTCGCGCTGCGCGGGCACATGCCGCTGCGCTTTTCCCTTGCGAATGTCGCCGGCTGCCGTGTCGAGGGCGACGGGCGGCCGTTGAGTGGAGCCACACAGGGCAGCGTCACGCGTTACGAGCTCAAGCAAAATGCAATCGAAAGACTTTCGATCACCTGCGCAGCGGGCTGAGCCGCCGCGTCAGCGGCTCACCTCGCCGTGGACGCTGGTGGGCATCACGGTGGCCGTGGTGATCACGCTCGTACTGATTTTCCCGGGGCGGGGCATTCTCACGAGCGAAACGCAGGTCGGCGCGCGTTCGAGGACCGTTCACGCGCCCGCGGCCGCGGGCGATCCGGTGCTCGCGCAGCTCCAGGCGCAGACGCGCAAGGAGCCCACAAATCCGCAGCCGCGGTTTGCGCTGGCGCAGAAGCACGTCGAGCTCGGCAGCATCAAGGACGCGCGCGCTGCCCTCGAGCCGCTCTACAACTCGCCGGACCCGGCGGTCCGTCAGCGCGCGCGGCTCGAGGACTTCAAGCTCCAGATTCAGGAGATGTATGCGATTCAGCCGGGCACGCCCCAGCGCGCGCGTGAGACCGAGCGCCTGCGCCAGGAGCTCGCCGCGATGGCCCAGTATCAGTGGGATAGCGCCGGGCTGCGCGAGCTCACGGATCTCGCGGCGAAAGTGGAGGCGAGAAAACTGCGCGCGAGCCTTTTCCTGCGCATCGTCAAGAGCGACGAGAGCCTCGTGCGCGCGCAGGTGGACGAGGCCGGCAAGCAGGTGCTCTCCGATGGCGAGTATCTGACCGCCGCGGAGCTCTACTTCGCAGCACAGCAGCGCGCCGCGAGCCTGGACGACCGTCGTCACTATTTCCGGCAGGCGATCGCGTCCTACCACGCCGGCAACATGACGCGCGAGGCGCTGCTCGCCGCCGACGCGCACATGGGCGCGCTCGCGAACGACGATCAGACGCTCAAGTACATGATCAAGCTCGCGCGCGCCGCGAACGACATGAAGCGCGCGCAGCTTTACGCCAAGCGCTTGTTGCGCATGTCCGCGCGCGGGACCTTGCTGCGGTGGCTGGAGACCCTCGCCTCGATCGTGGTGCCCCCGGCCATGGCGGCGGACGGCGAGCCTGCCGCACGCACGGGTCCACCGGCGGGCATGCGGCCCTACGACGCCGAAAGCTATCAGCTCGCGTACGAAGTCTTCGTCGCGAACAAAAATCTCGAGGACGCCTACCGCGTCGCGCGCTCGGCGGTGCTGCAGGTGCCGAACGACATGCGCTGGCGCGAGAACCTCGCGCAGGTCGCGGAGTGGACGGGCCGCGCGGGCGAAGCGCTCGAGCAATGGTCCTATATCGCGCGGCGCACGAATCGAGGCAGCGCGTGGCAGGCGGTGCTGCGGCTCGCGCCCGGCCTGTTCGAAGACGAAGTGCTGCTCGAGGCGCTGCGTTA
>Ga0196977_1000534_pt1 | contig 19373 bp, 18 predicted proteins | sample S3v_1013CmetaG_FD_148634 | JGI IMG/M metagenome (GOLD analysis project Ga0196977, IMG submission 148634) | Soil microbial communities from Anza Borrego desert, Southern California, United States - S3+v_10-13C | ecosystem: Environmental > Terrestrial > Soil > Desert | place: USA: California...
GTTTGCCGCTCCCCGCCGACGCGCACCCCCCCCTGCTCGATCAAGCGCCGCGCCTCCGCCACCGACGGGGCGAGCCCCGTGCTGACCATCAACTTCGGCAGCGGGTGTGAGCCGGATTGCACTTCGAGCGTCTGAACGTCCTCGGGCGCTTCCTTGCGTTTGAAGATGCGCTCGAACTCCTCCTCGGCGGCGCGGGCGGCGTTCGGGGAGTGGAAGTCGGCGATGATGCGCTTGGCCAGCTCGACTTTGGCCGCGCGCGGGTTGAGGCCGCCGGCGGCGACCGAGAGGCGCATGCGCTCGATGTCGTCGGCCGAGAGGTCGGTGAGCAGCTCGTAGTAGCGCCACATCAGGTCGTCCGAGATCGACATGAGCTTGCCGAACATCTCCTGCGGCGGCTCGTCGATGCCGACGTAGTTGCCTAAAGACTTCGACATCTTCTGGACGCCGTCCGTGCCTTCGAGGAGCGGCGTGATGACGGCGGCCTGCGGCTCCTGCCCGTACTCGCGCTGGAGGTTGCGGCCGAGCAGGAGGTTGAACTTCTGATCCGTGCCGCCGATCTCCACGTCGGCTTTGAGGGCGACCGAGTCATACCCTTGCGTGAGCGGGTAGAGCAGCTCGTGGAGCGCGACGGGGCGCTCCTCGGCGAGACGTTTCTGGAAGTCGTCGCGCTCCAGAATTTGTTTGACGGTGACGTGCGAGGCGAGGCGGACGAAGCCGTCCGCGCCGAGCTTGTCCATCCACTGACCGTTGAATTCGACGACGGTCTTCTGGGGGTCGAGCAGCTTGAAGAGCTGCCTCTTGTAGGTCTCGGCGTTGGCCTCGATCTCCCCGCGCGTGAGCTGCGGGCGCGTGACGGACTTGCCCGAGGGGTCGCCGATGCGGCCCGTGAAATCGCCGATGAGGAAGACGACGGTGTGGCCCAACTCCTGAAAGTGTCGGAGCTTGCGGATGACGACCGTGTGGCCGAGGTGGAGGTCGGGGGCGGTCGGGTCGGCCCCGAGCTTAACGCGCAGAGGCCGCCCCGTCCGCGCGCTCCTGACGAGCTTGGCCCTCAAATCCTCCTCGGGGATGATCTCGACCGTCCCCTGCCGCAGCCGCGCCAGTTGTTCGTCAATCGTCATGGGAGGAATTATAAACAAAAGCCGTGAATCGTGAAGGGGAGTCGTCAATCATCCGTCGCCGGTCATCGGCGAAGACGAAACCGGCGACCGACGACCGACGACTGCCTTGACGATTCACGCCTTTTTTATCACCCGCCGTCCCGCGATTCGGTAGCCGCCGGAGGCGACGAGGGCGACGGCCTCGGGGTAGGCGTGGTGTTCTTCGGCGAGGATGCGGGCGGCGAGGGCGTCGGGCGTGTCGGAGTCGAGGACGGGGACGACGCGCTGCGTGACGATGGGGCCGCCGTCCAACGTCTCGTCAACGAAGTGGACGGTGCAGCCCGAGAATTTGACGCCGTGCTCGACGGCCTGTCGCTGCGCGTCGAGGCCGGGGAAGGCCGGGAGCAGCGAGGGGTGGATGTTAAGGGCGCGGCCGCGGAACTCTTCGACGAAGCAGGGCGAGAGCAGGCGCATGTAGCCGGCGAGGCAGACCAGCCCGACCCCGCGCCCGCGCAGGGCCGAGATGATCTCGCGCTCGTGCTCCTCGCGCGTCCGGCCCCGGCGCTCGACCACGGCCGTCTCGACGCCGCGCTCGGCCGCGAGCCGCAACCCCGCCGCCCCCGCCCGGTCACTCAACACCAGCGCCACCTCCGCGCCGGGGACGCGCCCCCCGCGCACGGCCTCGACGAGCGCCACCATGTTCGACCCGCGCCCCGAGATGAGGATTCCGAGATTCATAAAGAAGAAGTAGACAGTAGACAGTAGTCAGTAGCGCTGCGCGCGGGGTGCGCTGATGCTGACACGCGAACGATACGCCGCCGAAGGTCTTCCTACTGACTACTGATTACTGACTACTGACTACTGAAGCTTGACCGTTCGCTCGCCGGCGACGACGCGGCCGATGTCGTAGCAGGCTTCGCCCGCCTGCTTGAGGTGGGCGCGGACGGCCGGGGCGTCCGGCCCGGCGCAGACGACGACCATGCCGACGCCCATGTTGAAGGTGCGGTACATCTCGGCCTCGGCGACGTTGCCGATCTCGCGCATGACCTCGAAGACGGGCGGCACGGGCCACGAGCCGCGCGCGATCTCGACGGCCGCGCCCGCCGGCAGCACGCGCGGGACGTTCTCAAGGAGTCCGCCGCCCGTGACGTGCGCCAGCCCTTTAATCAGGCCCGTGTCGAGCAGCCCTTCGAGCGGGCGCAGGTAGCTGCGGTGCTCGGCGAGCAGCGCCTCGCCCACGGTCGCGCCGAGCGCGTCGAGCCGCGTGTCGGGCGCGTGGCCCGCCACCTCGAAGAAGAGCTTGCGCGCGAGCGAGTAGCCGTTCGTGTGAAGGCCCGCCGAGGGCAGCCCCAAAAGCGCGTCGCCGGGCGCGATGCGCGAGCCGTCAATCACGCGCTCGCGGTCAACGACGCCGACGATGAAGCCGGCCACGTCGTACTCGCCCTCGGCATACATGCCCGGCATCTCGGCCGTCTCGCCGCCCAAAAGCACGCAGCCGTTCTCGCGGCACCCGCGCGCGACGCCCTCAACTATCTGCACGATCACGTCGGGCGCGAGCACGCCGGCCGCGACGTAGTCGAGGAAGAAGAGCGGGCGGGCGCCCTGCACGAGGATGTCGTTGGCGCAGTGGTTGACGAGGTCGCGCCCCACCGTGTCGTGGACGCCGGTCATGAAGGCGACCTTGAGCTTGGTGCCGACGCCGTCGGCCGAGGCAACGAGGACGGGCGAGCGCATGCCGGGGAAGGCCCCGTCGAACATCCCGCCGAAGGTGCCGATCTCGGAGAGCGTGCGCTCGTCGAAGGTCGAGCGCGCGAGCCGCTTGATGCGCTCGACGGCCGCGTTGGCCGCGTCGATGGAGACGCCCGCGTCGGAGTAGGTGATTGATTTGCTCATCGGTCTTCACAGGGGCGCGGGCGGCAGGGCGAGGCCTAACGGAAGAAGGATGAAGCCGCCGACTCTCCCCAAGACTCAAAACCCCCGGCGCGGCCCGCTACTGCTCGCGGCCCCGCCGCTCAAGTTTTTCCTGAAGCGCCCTGATGCGGTCTTCGGCCGAGGCGCGCGAGGCTTCGTCGAGCCTGACGGTGATGACGAGGTGGCTGCCGTCACCCGCGCCCGCCGGGAGCATCGAGGCCGGCAGGTCGACCGAGACCTCTTCGTCGCCGACGAGCACGACCGCCGTCCCCCCGTCCTCGACGCGATCCACCACCGCCCGCGTCCGCTTCGTCTTCCCCTCTTCCTCCGGCATCGGCCTCACCTCGGGCGAACAGTTATCAGTTATTAGTCGTCAGCCGCCAGCCGTCAGTCCTTTGTCTTTACTGACCACTGACGACTGGCGACTGACGACTTCGATTCACGCCTCTTCTCATCTTCCGCGGTTCGCGTTGCGGTTCGCGTTGCGGTTCGTGTTGGCGCGGGCGCGGTCGGGCGAGGGCTTGGGCGCGGGCGGGAGGTCGCCGAAGTCTATGAAGCCGCGGCGGGCCGAGTCGTCGCGCAGGGCCTCGCGCCCGGCCCAGAGGTCTTCGTTCGGCTTCGGCTCGCGCCCCGTCTTGACCTGATAGCCGTCCTCGGCGCCCTTCGTCGTAATCACGATCTCGCCCTGAAAGTCGGTGCGGTAGACGCGCACCTGCGCCGCGCGCAGCCGGTTCAAAACGTCCTGCGAGGGGTGGCCGTAGCGGTTGGCCTCGCCGGCCGAGATGACGGCCGTCTTGAACTCGCCGCGCCGCAGGAACTCCTCCGAGGTCGCGTACTTCGAGCCGTGGTGGCCGACCTTGAGCACGTCGGCCGCGAGGTGCGCGCCGCCGCGGATGAGGCGGTCTTCGGTCTGCGCCTCGGCGTCGCCGGTGAGCAGCATCGAGAACTCGCCGTACTCGAAGCGCGCGACCACCGAGTTGGCGTTCGGCTCGTTGCCGCCCGAGCGCAAGTCTTCCCTCTTGAAGAAAGGCTCGCTCGGCGCGAGCACGAGCAGGCGCGCGCCGCCGCCCAACTCGTACACCTGCCCCGGCTCGGCGCGCGTGAGCTTGAGGCCCTTGTCGTCCACGGCCTTGAGGAAGTCCTCGTAGTTCTTCGTCGTGTTGGGCACGCCGCTGTAGAGGACTTCACCGACGGGCGCGGCCTTGATGACCTCGTCGGCCGCGCCGATGTGGTCGGCGTGGGCGTGCGTGGCGACGAGGAGGTCGATGTGGTCGGCCCCGTGGCGCTTCATGGCTTCGAGGATGCGCTTGCCGTCGCCCGGCTCGCCGGCGTCCACGAGCGCGGTCTTCCCGCCCGGCGTCAGGATGAGGATCGAGTCGCCCTGCCCCACGTCGAGCACGACGACCTTGACCTCCTCGCCCGAGGCCGGCGGCGGCGCGACCCTCCGCTGCTGCTCAAGGTACGGCGCGACCACGTAGCGCCACCCCAGATACCCGCCCGCCGCGAGCACCACCGCCAGCGCCGCCAGCGCGCACCCGCACCCCCGTCTACTCTGAGCCACTACAGCTCCCCCTCGTCCTTAAATTTTCAATTACTGAATCTCGACTAACGGCTCCCCGGATTCTAAGAGCTTAACCGCCCGTGGCAAAGCGTTAGCCAATATTCGCTTCAGGTGTGCGTTCGAAGTGTTGCCGCAGGTGAGCCAAACGACCTGCGGAGGCGGACCGAGTTCTTCGAGCAGCCTCACGAAGTCTCTATCCTTAGTCATCACGACGGCCGACGCGCCTCTCGCAGAAAGGAAAATCTGACGGTCAGTCGCCTCCCGCAGCCCCAAGTCTCTGACGGCGTGGGCGGCGAGCGAGAACGTTTCAGCGACCCAAGCCGCGGCGGCAGGGGGGAGTTGCGCGTCAACCCAGATAATCACGCCGCAATGACCGGGTGGTCGAAGTGCCGCGCCGCGTAAAGAAGGGCGGCCTTCAAATCATCCATTTCGAGATCGGGCATCTCTTCGAGCACCTGCTCTGCGCTCAGGCCCGCGGCAAACAGGTCGAGCACGTCAACGACGCGGATGCGCATGCCGCGGACGCACGGCCTTCCGCCGCACTGCTCGGGGTTGACGGTAATTCTTTCGAGAAGGTCAGACATCGCGTGCTCCATGCCGGTTCAGTCGGAGGGGACGGGCTCGTGCTCGCGCGCCCACTGGGTCTCGGCCTCGCGGGTGATGCGGGTCGGGTAGCGGCCCGTCCAGCAGGCGACGCAGGAGGTCTCGGCGGGGAGGCCGCAGGCTTCGAGCATGCCCTCCATGGAGAGGTAGCCGAGCGAGTCGGCCTCGATGAAGCGGCGTATCTCCTCGACCGACTTCTGCGCCGCGATCAGCTCGTCGCGGTTCGGCGTGTCCACGCCGTAGTAGCACGGGCTGATGGTCGGCGGGCAGCTGACGCGCATGTGAACCTCGGTGGCCCCCGCCTCGCGCACCATGCGGACGATCTTCTTCGAGGTCGTCCCGCGCACGATGGAGTCGTCGATGAGGACGACGCGGCGGCCGCGGATGAGGTCGCGCACGGGGTTGAGCTTGACGCGGACGCCGAAAGAGCGGATGGACTGCTTCGGCTCGATGAAGGTGCGGCCGACGTAGTGGTTGCGCACCAGCCCGAAGCGGAAGTTGATGCCGCTCTCGGCGGCGTAGCCGACGGCCGCCGACACGCCCGAGTCGGGGACGGGGACGACGAGGTCGGCGGCGGCCGGCTGCTCGAAGGCGAGGCGGCGCCCCATCTTGTGGCGCGACTCGTTGACCGAGCGGCCGTAGATGAGCGAGTCGGGGCGCGAGAAGTAGACGTGCTCGAAGACGCAGAACGAGCGGCGGCGCTCGGGCAGGGGGAAGGACGAGCGCAGGCCCGAGCGGTCGATGACGATCATCTCGCCCGGCTCCACGTCGCGGACGTAAACCGCGTCGATGAGGTCGAAGGCGCAGGTCTCGGAGGCGAGCACCCACGCCTCGCCGAGCCGGCCGAGCGCGAGCGGGCGAAAACCCCTCGGGTCGCGGACGGCGATGAGAGAGTCCGGCGTCAGGAAGAGCATCGAGAACGCGCCCTCGGTCTCGCGCAGCACTTCGGGGACGGCCTCCGCGACCGACGAGGCGTGCGAGCGGGCGATGCGGTGGAGGATGACTTCGGTGTCGGAGGTCGAGGAGAAGATCGCGCCGTCGCGCACCAGACGCTTGCGCTCGTCGGAGGCGAAGGGGAGGTTGCCGTTGTGGCAGACGGCGACCTGCCCGTGCTTGCAGGCGATGAGGAAGGGCTGCGCCTCGCGGATCGAGACCTCGCCGGCCGTCGAGTAGCGGGTGTGGCCGATGGCGGCCGCGCCGGGCAGGCGGTCGAGCCGCTCCTCGGTGAAGACCTCGGAGACGAGGCCCATCGCGCGCTCGCTGCGGAGCGTGTCGCCGTCCGACGAGACGATGCCGCACGACTCCTGCCCGCGGTGCTGCAACTGGTAGAGGCCGAGGTAGGCGAGGCGCGCCGCCTCCGGGTGGCCGTAGATGCCGAAGACGCCGCACTCGTCGTGGAAACCGTCTCTCAACGTTCTGCTCACGCTCTCTGACTTCGCCGAGCCGAAGCCGCCGGGCCGAAAGTTTATGCGCCCATTGTAACACCCGGCGTCGCGGATTGTGGATTCGGGATTGCGGATTAGAAACGGTTCCGGGCCGCGGGTTCCGGGTTCCGGGTTGCCGTTTCCAACGCGAAACGCGGCGCCCGCGGCCCGGAACTTCGCCGACGCGCGACCGGCGGGCTCGCTTGACGACGCCGTCGCAAAAGTGTTAATGAAGCTCACGCGCTGCACCTAATTCCCCGACGGATTAGCGAGCCGACCAGCGAAAAAATTTCAGCCCGAGAGGTAAGTTAACATGAGCTTTTTAAGCCTCACTCTTTTGTACGCAGACCCCGGCGCGGGCGCGCTCATCTGGCAGTTGGCCCTCGCCGCCTTCGTCGGCGGGCTGTTCTACTTCCGCAAGGTCAGGGACTGGGTGCGCATCAAGTTCGGCGGCAGCCCCGACTCCGTCACCACCACCGAGACGACGACGGAAGAGAACGAAACGAAGCGCTAGGGCGGCCGCGCGCCTGTGTGGGCCGAGTCGCCTCCGGAGAGGGCCGCGCCGGCTGAAGATAACCGGGGCGGCCCCCGCCCGAAGGGCAGCGGGGGCGGACTCGGCCTGAGTCTATGAACATCTCTTTCCGCGATCCCGCCGGGGCCTTGCTGCTGCACGAAGGTCGCGTCCTCCGCCTCGTCAACCGTCAGGGCGAGGACGATCTCGAAGCCTCCCTCAACTCCCGCGCCCTGCAAAGTTTTCTGGAGTCCGGCCGCCTCGTCGGGGCGCGCAAGCTCGACGCGGCGGGCGCCTCCGGGACGCTCGCCGCGCTCGGGCTGGCCGGCGATTCCGTCTCGGCCGTCGTCGAGCACGAGCGCATCCCCTTCCAGAGCTACCCATACGAGTGGCCGCCCGAGATGCTGCGCGCCGCCGGCGCGCTCACGCTCGACCTCGCCGAAGCGCTGCTCGCCGAGGGGCGCGGGCTGAAGGACGCGACGCCCTACAACGTCCTCTTCCGCGGGCCGCGGGCCGTCTTCGTCGATTGGCTCTCCTTCGAGCGGCGCGCGCCCGAAGACCCGACGTGGCTCGCCTACGCGCAGTTCGTCCGCACCTTCCTCCTGCCGCTGCTGGTCGTCAAGCAGTTCGGCCTCGGCCTCGACCAGCTCCTGCTCGCGCGCCGCGACGGGCTGGAGCCGGAGGAGGTCTACCGGCTGAGCGGGTGGGCGAAGCGGTTCAAGCCGCCCTTCCTCACGCTGGCGACCATCCCGGCCCAACTCGGCGCGCGCAAGGGCGCCGACGCCTCCATCTACAAGCCGAAGAGCGCGGGCAGCGCCGAGAAGGCGCGCTTCATCCTCGGCCACCAGTTCAAGAGCCTGCGCCGGCTGCTCTCGAAGGTCGCGCCCGAGGCCGGCGGCGGCTCGGCGTGGGCCGAGTACATGGGGCCGAAGCAGCACTTCACGGACGAGTACCTGAAGAAGAAGGAGGCGTTCGTCGCCCGCGCGCTCGAAGAGTCGAAGCCCCGGAGCGTCCTCGACATCGGCTGCAACACGGGCCACTTCAGCCGGCTCGCGGCGCGGGGCGGGGCGCGCGTCGTCTCGCTCGATCAAGACCCGGTGGTGGTCGGTTCCGTGTGGCGGATGGCCGAGGCCGAGGGCTTGGACATCCTGCCCCTGAAGGTGGACGTGACGCGGCCCAGCCCCGGCGTCGGCTGGCTCAACCGCGAGTGCCCGCCCTTCCTCGAACGCGCGCGCGGCCACTTCGACGCGGTGCTGATGCTGGCCGTCATCCACCACATGCTCGTCGGCGAGCGCGTCCCGCTCCCCGAGATCATGCGGCTCGCGTCGGAGCTGACCACGGGCGTCCTCGTCATCGAGTTCGTCGGCACCGAAGACCCCATGTTCCGGCGCCTCACGCGCGGCCGCGAGCACCTCTTCACAGACCTGACGCGCGAGGCGTTCGAGGCGGCCTGCCGCGAGCGCTTCGAGATTCTGCGCGGCGAGGAGATCGCCCCCGGCAACCGCTGGATTTACCTCCTGAGGCGGGCCTGAAGGAGAAGCAGACTGCCCCCGATGCTGAGAAGGGCGCTGATCGCGCTGTCACTGGCGAACATCTTCTTCCTCCCGGCGTGGCGCGAGGTGCTCGACCCCGGCCCGCTCTTCCACTGCTACCACACGAAGCTGTGCCCGGTCGGGGCCGAGCTTCTGGCCGTCGCCCTCAACACCACGCTGCTCGCGGCCGCGCTCTTCGCCGGCTACGAGCTGGCCCGCCGCTCGGGCCGGCCCCTCCTACTGCGGGCCGCGCAAGCCCTCTTCCTCGTCTTCTTCCTGCTCTGCCTCAACGCCGTCCGCGTGCAGTACCGCGGCCTGCTCCTGACGGGCCTGACCGGCACGCTCGGGCGCGCGGGCGCGCTCGCCCTCGGGCTCGCCGCCCTCGGGCTCGGCGCCTACGCGCTCTGGCGCGTCGGGTTCCCGCGGCTGGTGCGAGCCGCGGCCGCGGCGGCGCTCATCCTCTCGCCCTTCGTCTTCGTGGCCTACGGGCAGGCGCTCTGGCAACTGGTCTGGTACCGCAGCGTGGTGGCCGAGCGGGGCGAGCTGGCGCGGCCGCAGCCGGCGCGCGAAGGCGCGGCGCGGCCCCGCGTCTTCTGGCTCATCTTCGACGAGCTCGACTACCGGCTCGCCTTCGAGCAGAGGCCGGCGGGGCTGGCGTTGCCCGAGTTCGACCGCCTGCTGGCCGAGTCGCTCTCGGCCCGCGAGGCCTACCCGCCGGGGGCCTTCACCATTCAGGTCTTGCCGGCGCTCCTGACGGGCAAGCTCGTGGCCGAGGCCGTCGAGACGCGGCCCGACGATTTGAACCTCAGGTTCCACGAGGAGTCGGAGTGGGTCGGGTGGCGCGGGCGGCCGAACATCTTCGGGCGCGCCCGCGAGGCCGGCTTCAACGCGGGCGTCGCCGGCTGGCACCACCCTTACTGCCGCATGTTCAAGCAAGACCTCGTCAGGTGCTCGTGGGGCGAGGACACTTTCACGGAGCTCGGCGTCGTCCAGCGCGCGAGCGTCGCCGGCAACATGCTGCGCGGGGCGCGCATGAGCTTCTTCTCCGTGCCCGCGCTCCACCGCCTCGTGACGCCGCGCGAGGAGGTCTTCAGGCACGAGTCGGCGCTGCTCGAGGAGAAGTCGCGGAAGCTTTCGGAGCTGGTCGACAACGGCCGCGCGCTCGCCGCCGACCCGCAGCTCCAGCTCGTGCTCGTCCACCTGCCCATCCCGCACCCACCGAACTTCTACGACCGCGCGAGCGGGCGGTTCGCCTTCGACGCGCCGCGCAGCTACCTCGACAGTCTGGCGCTGACGGACCGCACGCTCGGCGAGCTGCGGCGCGAGATGGAGGCGGCCGGGCTGTGGGACTCGACGGCCGTGCTCGTCTCCAGCGACCACTGGTGGAGGGCGCGCGAGGTGTGGGCGCCCGTCGCCGGCATCCCCGACAACGCGCCCTACTGGAACGCCTCGGACACGGCGCTCGTCCCGGCCGAGACCGACTACCGCGTGCCCTTCATCCTCAAGCTGCCGGGCCAGCGGCAGGCGACGAACTACGACCCGGCCTTCAACACCATCCTCAGCCACGACCTCGTGCTCGGCGTCCTGCGCGGCGAGCTGAAGACGCCGGGGGAGGTCGCCGCGTGGCTCGACCGGCACCGCTCCGTCGGCCAGTCGCCCTACTACCACTTCGCCAACCCGACGGCCCCGAACAACATCGTCCGCGACTGAAAGGGGCCGCTCACCGCTCCCGCGCCGGCGTGCTATGATGTGCGGCAAAGCTTGCAGCAGAGAGTGAGGGACGCCGTGCTGGGAGTAAAAGTCTACGGGGCCGACTGGTGCGAGGACACGCGCCACACGCGCGCCTTCCTCGACCGCCTCGGGGTCGCCTACGAGTACGTCAACATCGAGCAGGACGAGCGGGCCGCCGCGTGGGTCAGGGAGCGCAACGACGGCAAGGAGCGCAAGCCGACGGTGGACGTGGGCGGGCAGGTGCTCTGCGTGCCTTCGGACCACGACCTGACGGGCGCGCTGCGCGAGAGGGGGCTGATGGCCTGAGCGCGCCCGGCCCGCCCCGCATGAACCGCCAGCCGAGCACGACCTTGCGCCTCGCCGCCGCGCTCCTGCGCGCGGCGCTCGTCGCCGCGCTCGCGGCCGCGGGCTGGGGCGTCTACCGCGGGCTGCCGCGCGACGAAGAGGCCGTCGCGGAGGCGGGCCGCCGCGAGTCGCCGTCGCGGGCCGCGCTCCGCATCCGGCTGCGCGCGCCGGCGGGCCGCACGCTCGTCGCGGCGGGCCGCGTCCCCGTCCAGCTCTACCCCATCAACATGGCGGCGGCGCGCAGCGAGTACGACTCGGAGCGGCGGCCCGGCGTGCGCTTCGAGGAGTTCGCGACGCGCCTGATGGGCGAGCGCCAGCCCGTGTCGGCCGAACTCGACGAGCGCGGCGAGGCGGTCGTCGCCCTCGCGCCCGGCCGCTGGTGGGTGCACGTCACGCTCGACGGCGGGCGCGAAGTCACGTGGCGTCTGCCCGTCAACGTCACCGGCCGCGAGAAGACCGTCGAACTCACGCCCGAGAACGCCTACGCGCGGGCGAAGGAATTTTAAAACAGTAGCCAGTAGACAGTAGCGTTCCGCGTTGTTGATGCTGACTCTGACTAGCGGACGCTTCGACAGCGAAGGTCTTTCTACTGACTACTGACTACTGTCTACTGGCTACTGCTTCCCATGCTTGCATTGCGTTACGAGGACGGGGCGTTGCGCGTCGCGGAGGTGGCCGCGCCGGCGCGCGAAGACGAGGCGCTGGTGCGCGTCACGCTGTCGGGGATTTGCAACACCGACCTTGAGATCGCGCGCGGCTACGCGGGGTTCGAGGGGACGCTGGGGCACGAGTTCGTCGGCGTGGTCGAGCGCGCGCCGGGGCGCGGGGAGTTGGAAGGCCGGCGCGTCGTCGGCGAGATCAACGCGGGCTGCGGGCGCTGCGAGTTGTGCGCGGCCGGCGACCCGCGCCACTGCCCCCGCCGCACCGTCCTCGGCATCGTCGGGCGCGACGGCGCGCACGCCGAGTTTTTGCGGCTCCCGGCCGCGAACCTTCTGCCCGTGCCCGACGGCGTGCCGGACGAGCGCGCCGTCTTCGCTGAGCCGCTCGCGGCCGCCTGCGGCATCCTCGAACGCGCGCGCGTCGAAGCGGGGGCGAGCGTCGCGGTCGTCGGCGACGGCAAGCTCGGCCTGCTCTGCGCGCAGGCTTTGAAAGTTTTGACGGGCGCGCGCGTCGTGCTCGTCGGCAAGCACCAACCGAAGCTCGACCTCGCGGCGCGGCGCGGCGTCGAAACAGTTCTGCTGCCGGGGCTGCCGCCCTCGGCCGCCCGCGCCTTCGACCTCGCGGTCGAGGCTTCCGGCTCGCCCGCGGGCTTGCGGACGGCGCTCGGCCTCCTGCGGCCCCGCGGCACGCTCGTCCTCAAATCAACCTTCCACGGCGCGACCGAGCTCGACGCCGCGCCCGTCGTCGTGGACGAGTTGAGCATCGTCGGCTCGCGCTGCGGCCGCTTCCCGCCCGCGCTCGAACTGCTCGCGCGCGACGCCGTCGAGGTCGCCGCCATGATCCACGACGAGTTCCCCCTGTCCGACGCCGCCCGCGCCATGCGCCGCGCCGCCGAGCCGGGCGTGCTTAAAGTCCTGCTCAGACCGTAATAAAGTTTTCAGTCGCCAGCCGTCAGCCGTCAGTCTTTGCGGCCTCCGTCCTGAGCGGGCAAAGCCCGCCGCTCAAGTCCGGGCCTACACAAAACGATGACTGACGACTGACGACCGATTTCTATGAGATTGAAAACCAATCTCGGGGCGGACGCCGCGATCCTCGTGACGACGGTCATCTGGGGTTCGACGTTCGCGGTCGCGCGCGACATCCTCGACCACTGGCCGCCGCTCGCCTACCTCGCGCTGCGGCTGGGGCTGGCGACGTTGGTCTTCGCGGCGCTCTTCCCGCGCCAGTTGGCGCGCGCGGGGGGCGCGGCGTGGCGCGCGGGCGCGGCCCTCGGCCTGCTCATCGGCGTCGGCTTCCTCGGCCAGACGGCCGGGCTGCTCTACACGACGCCGGCCAAGTCGGCCTTCATCACCGGGCTGACCACGCCGCTCGTCCCCTTCGTCGCCTTCCTCCTGACGCGCGCGCGGCCGAGCCGCGAGAACATGATCGGCGTCGTCCTCGCCTCGCTCGGCGGCGCGCTCATCCTCGCGCCGGCCGGGGCCGAAGGCTTCAACACGGGCGACCTCGTCACGCTCAGCACCACGCTGCTCTTCGCCACGCACATCACCCTGCTCGGCCGCTTCGCGCGCCGCTTCGACGCGCGGCAGTTGAGCGTGCTCCAGATCGGCGTGGCCGCGGCGCTGCTCGGCGCGGCGTGGGGCGGGCTGCGCCTCTACGCGGCGGCCGGCGGCCAGCTCGCGCCGGCGCTGGCGCGCGAGCTTGAGCCGCTCGTGTGGGGCGGGCGCGCCGCGTGGCAACTCGTCTACCTGTCGCTCGTCGCCACGGTCATAACCTTCCTGCTGTGGACGTGGGGGCAGGCGCGGATGTCGGCCACGCACGCCGCCATCATCTTCAGCCTCGAACCCGTCTTCGCCACGCTCTTCGCCGTCCTCGTGCGCGGCTCGGCCGAGTGGACGGGCGGCCGCGCCACGGCCGGCGCGCTCCTCGTCGTCGCCGGCGTCATCGCCTCGGAACTGCGCTGGGGTTCGCGCCGCCCGCGCGACGAAGACGAAGAGGGCGGGGAGGCGACGGCGGCGGGGGCCGCGGCCATTGACTAGTGCGGTGAGCGGGCGAAGGCGGCGGCCGTCTCACTCCGGCTTGAAATTTCTTTTCTCGGCGAGGCGGGCGATGAGGCCGTCAACGCAGGCGTCGAGGCCGCGGGCGTAGTCGCCGGCGCGGAAGTGGGGGTTCATGCGGTCGCCGATCTCTTTGACGGCGTCGTCGGGCAGGTCGGGGCGGAGGCGCTCGCTGACCTGCACGCGCCAGCGGCGGTCTTTGACGGCGAGCAGGAGCACGATGCCGCCGCCCGGCTCTGACTCGGGCGGGCCGACGCCCCAGCCGCAGGCCACCGCCAACGAGTAGTCGTTGATGTCCTCGCCGGCGGTCGTCTCGACGGTCACGACGGCCAACTCGACGTTGCCCTGCCGCTTCAGCCGCGCGAGCTTCTCTTCGAGTCGCCGCGTGACATCCTCATCGATGACGTTGGCGAAGTCGCCGACGTGACCCGGCGGCGCGGGCAGCGGGCTCTTGAGACCGGCGCACGGGCCGTCCGTCCGCGGCGGCGCGGTCGGCGCGGTCGGCGCGGCCGTCGCGTTCGTCTGCGGCGGCGCGAGGCCGGCCGCGGGCGGGGCGGCGGCGCACGCGGCGGCGAGCGCGGCCAGCGAAAGGCCGGCGGCGGCGCGGAAGACGGCGGCCGGGAATCTGATGTTCATGGCGTACGGACTCCTGAGCCGGCGCGCGCGGGCGAGGGGCCGGGCGTCGGGCGCGCGCCGCGCGGCCGGGATTATACACGGCGGGGAGGGCCGCCGACTCCGGCCCGGCCCGCGCGGAAACTTTTACAGTTCGTTGACTTCCGCCGCCGCGCTCCGTCCGTATTGTACTTGGCGGGGCGCGGCCCGTTGGTTATACTCTGGTCTCGCCCCTGTGCTACCCGATTCGCCTCGTCTCAGGCGCACAGAGCAACAGGCGGGTCGGCCGCGGACGGCGGCACTCGCGTGACCTTCCGTCTCCTTTTGAAGTTGAAGGGTGAGAAGTTTTATGTTGCAAATTCCCAAGGGCCAAACGACCGAAGGCGAGCGCGCCATCCTGCGCAAGCTCCGCGTCTGGATCGCGGCTCTGGCGGCGGCCTGCCTGCTCGTCGGCGTCGGCATCGGGGCCATGCTCTCCTCGAACACACAGACGCTCGCGCTCGACGACGGCCCGACCTCGGGGGCGAGCCTCGCGCAGATCGCGCGCGCGCCCGAGGCGCTCTCCGCCTCGTTCGCCGAGATCGCGCGCCGCGTCGAGCCGGCCGTCGTCAACATCGACACCGTCTCGGCCGCGCCGCAGGTGGCCGAGAGGGAGGGCGACGAGGAGGGCGAGGCCGACGAGGGCGGCGACAACCCGCTCCTCGACATGCTGCGCCGACACGCCCGCCGCCCGTCGCGCGGGGTCGGCAGCGGCTTCGTCGTCGACCCGAAGGGGCTGATCCTCACCAACTACCACGTCGTCGAGAACATGTCGCGCATCATGGTCAAGCTCCAGACGGGCGAGACCATCCGCGGCCAGATCGTCGGCTTCGACGAGGAGACCGACCTCGCCGTCATTAAGATCAGCGCCGGGCGCGACCTCCCGGCCGTGCGCATCGGCAACTCCGACGAGGTGCAGGTCGGCGACTGGGTCTTGGCCGTCGGCTCGCCCTTCGGGCTGGAGCAGACCGTCACGGCCGGCATCATCTCGACGAAGGAGCGGCAGACCGAGGAGGGCGCCAGCTTCCGCCGCTTCCTCCAGACCGACGCGGCCATCAACCGCGGCAACTCCGGCGGCCCGCTCGTCAACATGCGCGGCGAAGTCATCGGCGTCAACTCGCAGATCGCCACCACCACCGGCGACTACAACGGCATCGGCTTCGCGCTCCCGGCCAACGTCGCCGCCAGCGTCTACAAGCAGCTCACCTCCGAGGGCAAGGTGCGGCGCGGCTACCTCGGCGTCTTCCTCGGCCCCGTCGGGCCGGAGTTCGCCCGCGTCTACGAGTTGCCCGCCGCGAAGGGGGCCATCGTCCGCGACGTGGCCGACCCCGTGGGGCCGGCCGCGAAGGCCGGGATGCAGGCCAACGACGTGATCGTCGAGTTCAACGGGCAGCCCGTCGAGAGCGCGCAAGACCTCATCAACAAGGTCGCCTCCACGCCCGTCGGGCAGGCCGTGCAGGTCACCTACCTGCGCGAGCTCAACAACAAGCTGGAGCGGCGGCAGGCGAGCATCACCGTGGCCGAGCGCCCGGCCCGCCCGAGCGGGGCGCTGCGCGACGCCGAAGAGAAGCCGACCACCAAGCGCATCGGCGAGGCGGCCCGGCCCGACGACAAGCCGACGCTCGGCATCAAGGTCAGCGAGCTGACGCCGCAGCTCGCCAACGAGCGGAACCTGAAGGGCGTGCGCGGCCTGCTCGTGCAGGAGATCGACCACGCCGGCATCGCCTACGACGCCGGCCTCCAGCGCTACATGGTCATCCAGCGCGTCAACCGCTCGCCCGTCAACAGCATCGACGACTTCGAGCGCATCATCAACTCGCTCAAGCCCGGCGACCCCATCGTCATGCACGTCGCCTCGAACAACGGCGACCGCGTCGCCCAATCGATCGTGCAGTTCACCTTCCAGTAGACATTCGCGGGTCGGGGGTCTGGAGTCTGGGGTCGAAAGCAGTTATCCTGCTCCAGACCCCAGACTTCAAACTTTAGGCCCCAAATTTTTTTATGGCTCAGGCGAAAAAAGCTCTCAACAGAGGCGCGAAGAACGGGCGCGGCGCGGGCGCGGCGCGGGCTTCGACCCGGACTTACCTCAACTACGTCGGCGGCGAGTGGACGGCCTCGGCCTCGGGCGAGACGTTCGAGAACCTGAACCCGGCCGACACGCGCGACGTGGTCGGCCGCTTCGCGCTCTCCGTGCCCGAGGACATCAACCGCGCCGTCGAGGCGGCGGCCGAGGCGGCCGACCGCTGGCGGCGGCTCCCGGCCCCGCGCCGCGCCGAAATCCTCTTCCGCCTCGGCGAAACCCTCATCCGCCGGAAGGACTCGTTCACGCGCGACATGACGCGCGAGATGGGCAAGGTGCTGAAGGAGGCCGGCGGCGACGTGCAGGAGGCCATCGACTGCACCTATTACACGGCCGGCGAGGGCCGCCGCCTGCACGGCTTCACCACCCCGGCCGAGATGCCCGACAAGTTCGCCATGTGCGTGCGCCAGCCCGTGGGCCTCTGTGGGCTGATCACGCCGTGGAACTTCCCGATGGCCATCCCCTCGTGGAAGCTCATCCCGGCTTTGGTGTGCGGCAACACGGTCGTCATCAAGCCGGCCGAAGACACGCCGCTCTCGACTTACAACCTCGTCAAAGCCTGCGAGGAGGCGGGGGTTCCGCCGGGCGTCGTCAACCTCGTGACGGGCCACGGCGAGACCGTGGGCGCGGCCCTGACCGAGCACCCCTCGGTGCGCCTCATCTCGTTCACCGGCTCGACCGAGGTGGGGCGCAGCGTCGCCTCTTCGTGCGCCGAGCGCAACGCCATCTGCTCGCTGGAGATGGGCGGCAAGAACGTCATCATGGTGATGGAGGACGCCGACCTCGACCTCGCCGTCGAGGGCGCGGTGTGGGGCGCGTTCGGCACCTCGGGCCAGCGCTGCACGGCCTCCTCGCGCATCATCGTCCACAAGAAGGTCTACAAGAAGTTCACGCAGAAGCTCGTCGAGCGCGCCTCGGCCCTGCGCGTCGGCGACGGCTCGGACGAGCGCACCGACGTGGGGCCGGTCATCAACGCCGAGGCGATGCGGCGGATTCTCAACTACATCGAGGTCGGGCAGACGGACGACGGCGCGCGCCTCGCCTGCGGCGGCCACCGCCTCGACAAGGGGCCGCACGCCCACGGCCACTTCATCGAGCCGACCGTCTTCGCCGACGTGGCGCCCTCGATGCGCATCGCGCAGGAGGAAATCTTCGGGCCGGTGACGGCCGTCATCCCGGCCGGCTCGCTCGAAGAGGCGGTCGAGATCGGCAACGGCGTGCGCTACGGGCTGTCGGCCTCGATCTACACGGCCGACGTTAACCGCGCCTTCCGCGCCATGAGCGAGATGTACACCGGCATCTTCTACGTCAACTCCTCGACCATCGGCGCGGAAGTCCACCTCCCGTTCGGCGGCACGAAGGCCACGGGCAACGGCCACCGCGAGGCCGGCACGCAGGTGCTCGACATCTTCACCGAGTGGAAGTCGGTCTACGTCGATTACAGCGGCAAGCTCCAGCGCGCGCAGATCGACGAAGTGAACTTCGAGTAAAGCGGGGCCACGCCGGCCATCGCCGGCCGGGGCCCGATGAGAAGCTCTACCTGATGTCTAAAGTTATCGGGGGCGCAGCGAGATGATTGTCGGATTGCCGAAGGAGATTAAGGACAACGAGTACCGCGTCGGGATGACGCCGGCGGGGGTGCGGGCGCTGACGGACGCCGGGCACCGGGTCGTCGTCGAGCAGGGCGCGGGCGCGGGTTCCGGCTTCGATGACTCGCTCTACCAGCAGGCGGGCGCGACCATGATCCCGTCGGCCGAGGACGTGTGGGCCGAGGCCGAGATGGTCGTCAAGGTCAAGGAGCCGATCGCGCCCGAGTACCCGCGGATGAAGGAGGGGCTGCTCCTCTTCACCTACCTCCACCTCGCGCCCGACCCGCAGCAGACGCGCGCCCTGCTCGACAACAAGGTGACGGGCGTCGCCTACGAGACGATCACCGACCGGAAGGGCACGCTGCCGCTTCTGACGCCGATGTCGGAGGTCGCGGGGCGGATGGCCGTGCAGGTCGGCGCGCAGTACCTTGAGAAGATGAACGGCGGGCGCGGCGTGCTCCTCGGCGGCGTGCCGGGCGTGCCGGCGGCGCGCGTCGTCATCATCGGCGGCGGCGTCGTCGGGACGAACGCCGCGAAGATGGCCGTCGGCATGGGCGCGCAGGTCACCATCGTCGACCGCAACCTCGACCGCCTGCGCGAACTCGACGACATCTTCCTCTCGAAGATTTCGACGCTCGCCTCCTCGGCCTACGCCATCCACGGCGCGATCTCGGAGGCCGACCTCATCATCGGGGCCGTGCTCGTCCCCGGCGCGGCCGCCCCGCGGCTGGTGACGCGCGAGATGCTCAAGGACGTGCCGAACGGCGCGGTCATCGTGGACGTGGCCGTCGATCAGGGCGGCTGCATCGAGACGACGCGGCCGACGACGCACTCGAACCCGACCTACTACGAGGAGGGCGTGCTCCACTACTGCGTCGCCAACATGCCCGGCGCGGTGCCGCGCACCTCGACGTTCGCGCTCACGAACGCGACGCTGCCTTACGTGCTGCGCCTCGCCAACCGCGGCTTCGTCGAGGCCATCAAGAGCGACCCCGGGCTCAGGGAGGGCGTCAACACCTACGCCGGCCGCCTCACCTACGAGGCCGTGGCCGTCGATCAGGGTCTGGAGTTCAGCCCGCTCGGCGAGATGCTCGGCCTCCCGCCGCAGCCGAGCGCGACGGCGGGCCGCGCGGGCTGAAGCCGCTCGCGCGCGGGACGCGGAAAGTCGAAGGCCCACTCGTTAAGAGTGGGCCTTTTCGTTTATCTCACCCGCCCGCGGGCGCGCGCGGGGCGCGGGTCAGGAGAGTTCGGCGGCCGCGACGGGCGCGCGCCGGGTCGGCGCGATCAGCCCGGCGAGGCACGCGGCGAGTTCTTCGGGGCTGACCGGCTTGAAGAGGTAAACGTCGGCGCGCTCGGAGGCGTCGGACGGCGCGGCCGTCTGGTCGGCCCCGCTGAGGAGGACGACGGGCAGCGAGGCGAGCTTCGGGTGGCGGCGCAGGAAGCGGCACAACTCGTGGCCGCCGAGGTGCGGCATGACGGCGTCGGTGACCACGGCGTCGAAGGTCGAGGAGAGCGCGGCCTTCATCGCTTCGAGGCCGTCGGCCGCGGCGAAGACCGCGTAGCCGGCGCGCTGCAAGACGACTTCGAGGTAGCGCCGCAGGGCGCGGTCGTCTTCGGCGAG